>Ga0209611_10000737_pt1 | contig 51324 bp, 45 predicted proteins | sample S1TSphgellanicum_3_FD_187693 | JGI IMG/M metagenome (GOLD analysis project Ga0209611, IMG submission 187693) | Host-associated microbial communities from peat moss isolated from Minnesota, USA - S1T2_Fc - Sphagnum magellanicum MG (SPAdes) (version 2) | ecosystem: Host-associated > Plants > Peat... | reverse complement strand
TCCCCCCCCCCCCTTTACAACTTACCGTCCTACTTTCGCCTCATTTTTTTTTCATGCAAATCTTTTCTACTTCCTTTTGGTCTTGCCTCACAATAAATGTCAAAAGTGAAAACTGATTTCAAAGTTGCATGAGCAAACACCAAAATTCAAACATCGACACCCCATTTTAAAAAAATTATTGAGCAGCAATATTTGCATTTATACCTCTACATCATTTCATGACAAACAATAAATTTTTCCCAAATTTACCAAGTCTATACACCTTTCCTGCAAAATTCATCTACTAACATTTCAATTTTCCAATGTTTTGGTTACTTTCATTATTTTGACCATTTGTATAGGAAAAGCGGTTATCAACATGAAGACACCTATTGATTTTCAAATATCTATCTTTCATCATAATTGATATTTGGTAACCACTATGACATTTTAGATTTTTTTTGTAAATGCAATGAATAGGAACATCAAAATTCAAAATATTTTTATATGATTAAAATTTCAAAGTTTATACAAATGGTCAATTTATTCAACAAAAGATTCTCTTAAAAACCTTCTTTTATGTAATTTATATATATTTCCAAAATATAATAACTTTAGAAAAACTAAGGTGTGATGTTCCTAACGATACCACCCAATCATACTTTCATAATTAGTTATGTTTTTTTATTAATGATCTATTCCTACTTGTTATGTAAAATGTCAATTTCATTCTTGTGCTAATGGGTTTCATGGCACTCACCCTTATTTCACCAAACCCAACCCAATTGCCACATAATCCTAAGACATTTCCACTCCTTCCCAAAGCTCCTCAAGGAGCCAACTAGCCAAATCAACTTGTCCTTTAACTTTTCACCTACTTCATTCTTAGCTTTTTCTTTAATAATCAGTCTTGCAATTTTTGCTAGCTTTTTCTTACAATGATTCATGCATGTACATATTTTCTTGGGTTTGATTCAACGTTTCTTTTATTTGAAATCTTTTGCCAAATCCCTACCAATCATAAGCAGCTACTATCCTTGAGTTTTTTAAAATTTAAAATGTGTCAAATTTACTTAATTGTGATTTGGGCAACTCAAGATTTGCATAGGTGGCCATCCAAGGATGACAAATGTTGCCACCAAATGGTACTTCCTTTCAAAAGGTGTTTCACTTTAGGTTTAGGGTTCATCATTTTTTTATTAAAATTAGTTTTAAGGTTTTGCCAAATTTTCAACATTGTGATGGGCCAAAGAGCCTTCATTTTATTGTCTCCACCACTCCTTTCATCATAATTTTAATGTGTTTCAACAAGTTATCAGCACAATGATTAAATCCATAATGAGGGAGACTCAAGAGCTTATAAGTTGTACAAACACCATCCCTCACATTGAAAACCTTGAATGTTAAAACTTATAATTTAATTTATAACTATTTAAGTTTTTAGAATTGGGAAGTTGAAAGTTAGAAGTTGGATCTTGTTAAAACTCAAGAGGTTAGAGTCAACCATTGTTAATTGGCAATTGGGATTGTGCTATTAAAATTTGATCTTTTTGAGCTTTCCATTAAAAGAGGTAATAATTGATCATTAATGGTTACAATGTAAATACAAAGACCCTGATAACATTGAAAAATTGTATTTGCCATCAATATGCACCACATTCAAAAATCCAAAGTCTTTTTCTTTACATTCTTTCAAATCTCACTCTTTGTTTTTTGTTTGTATTTATAGGTAAAAGGTCACAAATTTCTTGCACTTACTACTTGTCATAGCTCCTTGGCTTGTTATGGTTTTTCATGCTTGTAGCACTATAAGAAAACTTGATTTTTCAAAAGGTCAAACTTGACTAAAATGTTCACATTGACCAAAGGGGATGGTTGTTTCGACTAAAAACTTGGGGCATGAAAAACACAAGTCACTTTGATTAAAACATTTGACTAAAATGACATTTTTCATCATATGACAAATCAAACATTTAGTCAAAAAGCCTAGAGGTTTATCAAGATGACCAAGGTTTAATTAAATTGACCATATTCAATGGTCATTGTGATTTGACACTTAATCAAATCAACCATACTAATTTGGCTATTTAACCAACAAGTTTATTTTGCTTAGGGTACATACCAAATTTAAGTTCATAATTAGTGGGCCCTAGGTTATACATATTACACCTAATAGGTACTTAAACGTAGTACATTAATTAGTTGATATTTAATAATTTATATTTAACATTCAATAATTTACGATTAATATTTGATAAAATTAATTAGTCATCAAATAAATGTTAATTAATAACCAATAACTAATTTATCCATCAACTTGTTAATTGATTAATTATTAATATCGAAATATCAATTTTATCTAATTTTTGGCTAATACTTGATAGTAATTTATAATAATTAATAGGAATCAATATATAATTGTTAATAATTATTGATTATTGAATATTTTAAAATAAGTTTTTAGTTCATATTAATTCATTATATATATATTTAATTATTAATTCATAATAAATTATAAATAATCAGTAATTTTTAATATATTATAATTATTTAATTTTTAATATTTAATACTGAACATTTAAGAAATATTCAATAAATCAGCCATTTATATTGAATGATTATTAATTAATAGTAAATAATAATTATTTAATATTTAATATTTAATCATTCATAGGAAATAATCAATTATTAATGATTGATATTATTTATTTATTTATAATTGATAATAATTAATCAATCATTGCTAATTATTTTTATTAATTATTTTGTAATTGAGTTAATAGCATGTAGTAGCCTATTAGGCATAGGTACCTACATGTTATCTAGGTAAATACTTGGTACATGTTAAATAAATAATACAAAAATATTGAAGTTCATTGATGAATGCTATAATATGTACATCAAAACAAAAAAACATTAATCAAGTTTAGTACAATATGATGACAAAAGATTTTGACTTTTGAAATGTTAGTCTAATGGTAAAGACTTGGCTCTTGAAAGTGGAAGTGAAGAGTTCAAGTTCTCACACATACAACATTGGCCACGAAGGCTACCTCAATTTTATGTGGCTTACATAGCTAGCCTAGGTCACCTAAGCAAGTAGGTCTAAGGTTGGCCACCTTGCCTAGAGGGCTTAGGTTAAATAGGGTAGGTAGGTAATTTATTTTATTTTATTTTGTACATTAATTATTAAGTAACGTAGGTAAATTAGGTAATTTAGGTAGCTAAATTTATTAATTAATAAAGTTCACAAATAAATATGACTATAATTATATACAATATAATTATTATTTTAAAATTAAATCATATATAATTGTTGTCAAAATATTGTTGACATGTCGAAAATGATTTATCCAAGATGGCACCTTTGTCAAATCAGACAAGGGCCATTTGGAATACCTTGTGACCAATTTCCCAATTAAAAAAACCTTGTTTTCTTGTAGTGTAGTTTATTGCCAATGGGATGTGTAATGTGTTTATTAGTTCTTCACACCATTGTTGTTTATCATTTGGAATGACAATGATTAGTTCATTTTCAAGCATTTGGTAAGCATCAAAGTTTAACCCTATTTTTTGTTGATTTTCTTGCACATGATTGAATTTAACGTTTACGATTTAACAAACGTTATGCAACAAGCCTTTTTTTGTCAATTTTCTTACGCATGAGCATGTTTAAGGTTTAGTGGAAGTTGTATGTCACATCCGATTGCACTTGTCATTTGTGTGTGCAACCTTGTCATGTGTTTTTGCACTTACAACTTGTTTATCACTTGGGGTTGCAACTTGTGTGTTACACCCACAACTTATGCTCTTGTAATTTGTACATTTGTAGTCTATCACTTATCCATGTAATTTGTGCATTTGTAGCCTATTGATTACACTTGCAACTTGTGTTGTTGTAGCTTGTGCATGTTTAACCTATCAAACATGATAACCTATAACCCTAGCTTGTACATTTATAGCCTATCACCTATGCCCACAACTTGTGCTCTTGCAACTTGTGCATTTGTAGCCTATCACTTATGCTCACAACTTGTTGTGCACCTATAATTTATTATTTATTTGTAGCTTGAATGAGTTCACTTGTCCATGGCACCCATAGAAATTCCTATGGATTTCAAGGACATGTTTTTATTTTTACCGATTGTGTTCTTATGGTTTTCACCCTTCGTGCTAGTTCAAGCAATAGCCATGAATCCAACTATATGATTATTGAACCAACCTAAGCAAAAGTTGACATAGAGGCAAGTAAGAAATGGAGGAAGGTTTATGAAATGAATTGTCAATTCCAATACACTTGGGCTACTCAATTGCCTTTGGCAAAATTTGTTGTGGGTGTTGATGGGGGGTTATCAACTAAAATGAAAAAACTTCATAGTGATTGAAGGTGTGTTTAAAAACTTCTTATGTTGAAATTAGATTAATTATGGAAACATGATGGTCAAAGGCAGGCTTTTATTGTAATTGCAACTATGGTTGTGGGAGAGTACTACATTTTGAAAACAAATCAACATGTGTTCAACAAGCATTTGCATGTGGTAAAAAGGGGAAATAGTTTGTTGTACAATAGGTAGTTACAAATGTTATGGTAAAAAGAAAAAAAAAAAACATCCAATTTTCATTAATTTTCCATTGGCTTTTTCAAAGTAGGCCCATGATTGAATAGGAGCAAATGCAATTTCTCTTTGTCATTTTCAAAGTGCCTAACTAGTTGTCCAAGAATTATAATGATTGTATAGGTTGGGAGATTATTGAAAACATACATAATGTGGTTTTGAATGGCAATAATTTTATTTTTTTGGCTCCAAGCTTTCTTTCAATTTCAACAAATGAAATGACAATAATTGATATTTGGAGTTGGATTTCAATCCACTACTATATGGTGGCAAGTTGGAGATGGGTGCCTATTTATGCTCACACTTGAATATTTCATTGAAAGTGGGATTGCTATTAACATCAAAGCTCTAATTGTTGATCCTTTAACCGGTGTCCATTTTACAATTACTCATGATGGCTTTGAAGCAATTATTAAAACTATAAAAGCCCAATACACTATTGCATATGCTTTGATGATCATTAAATTGGAATGTAGGTTTTTAGATCATGAGCTAATGGATACACTTCAAATTCTTTACCCACAATATATTAGTTGTAACTAGATTATGAGTCAACCTTTCCAATTCATTTAAGCATGATCAAATTGCATTATTGTACATCTAGTTCATGGCGTTTTGAAGCCACTTTCAAATGGGACCTTAGATTTGTAGACTTGCATTTTCAACATGACTATGAAGACATAGGTTTATAAGAATATGAAAAAGCTTAGAAATTTAAACCCGATCATTAAATTGTGGTGCTAGCTTGTCATAAACAATTTGTTAGTTGTTCATATCTTTGAATTCATGAAACTTGTTAAATTGACCATTATCTAAGTCATTGGTAATGTCAAAGATGAAAGGACATTCTCCACTTTGGCATTTATGAAATCCAAGTTGTGGAATCAATTGACAAGGCATTTGAACATGTTGTATGCATGTTCAAATAAGATTTTTTCATAGAAGGTTATTTCTTTTTTCAAGTTATTATTATAGATTGGAATGATGGAGACAAGGTCGAAGTAGGAGTTTTTGCATAATTAGTGATATTTTAATTGTAGTTTGGTTTTTGTATATTGTTGTTTGCAACTATTTGTGATGTTGTAAGTGGTAAGTTGTTGAGTGTGTTCATATAATGCAAGTTTAAAGTTTTTGTTGTGCAATGACATGCAAGTTTTTTCCAATGTATTATATTTCATGCACATGGGAGGCTATCATGCCATGTTTTTACAAGTTACAACATTTGTTTCACAATTTTTGTTCATCAATTTTGTTGGCAAATGTAGGTTGGATGTAAGGATACAAGTTCATCATGTAACTATAGGAGTTGGTTACAATTCCCATGGGCCACAATCATGTTTTGAAATGTGAAGTTTGATAATATGTTTTTACTAACTTGTTAAATGTTATATGTACATTTTGTTGCAATGGGCAAGGTCCTAATGACTAAGGTTCAAATTTCTCACAAAATGTTCACTATTAGAACTTAGTAGTTAGTTTGCTTTACTTGAAAATGTCACAAGTAGACTAATTGCATAACAAACTTGTATGTTAGAAGCTTAGAAATTGAACACCTCTACATGCTTAGAAATTGCTTGTGTACATTAAGATGTGCAAGTAGGAGCCACAAGTTATTTCTACATTTCAAACCCTTTACCAAATTTTCATTTCTATTATTGCATTTTAGCCACATATGTCACATTATTTTTTTGGGAACTATCCATACAAGCACTATGTTCACACATGCCCTTGCCACTTGTGCTACAAATTAAAACTATAAAAAAAAAACCTTAGTTTGATTCACTGAAGGTTCAAGGTCACAAAATGGGTTTTCTCATATTAATACTCATGGAGAGGTGTTGTAGCATTTGTAGGTTGCTAGTTATAATCAAGGTATTGCAAATTAACATTAGAATGTTGGATGCCTATATGCATTCCCTACTAAGAATTGAAGGTCAAATTAGGTTCCTCCTAGTTGGGTAAATTAAAAAAAAATGCAAACAACAAAGGTACATCAAAATAATCTACCTATTTTCTTCGTTTGGGAATATGGCAAATTGAGTTCATCTCATTTGAACTTGACCCGATGGTATTAATGTATGTGATAATAAATAATTCGTTTTCTAGAAAACAAAATCCACACAAAGACCATTCTACAATGTTAAATTGGTAATATAATATAATATCATTGGTTAAAGGGCAAAAAAATCCATGTATCAAAATTAATAAAGTCCATATCAGTAAGAGCCCAAGTAAAGATTCCAAAAATATATAATTGTGATTTTTAAAATTAAAATAGTTATATGGACTTATAAAAATATGGTTTAATTCTAATTTTTTAGAAATCCCTAATTAGAATTTGGTTATGATTTTGGAGAAATGAAATCACTTAAAATTTATTGTTTCATGGTACATCACATATTGAGTCACTATAAATAATTTGAAATGAAAATTAATGTGAATCACTCAATAATCTACCATTTCAATTAGGATATAACTATTCCATTTTTAAAAATTTGAAAGTCCATGATTAAAAGTGGGTATTTTTTTTCAATAAATAATTATATGTATGATTTCATAATCAAGTTGTTAATCTAAAATGAAGTCCCTATTGCCAAAATGAAAATTATGAGTTCTGTTAAAAGACATTGAAACAAGATTGACATTACAAAAACCAAAAAAAGTCATAAAAGTGAGCCACTCATTCATCCCAATTACAACCCTCTTTTGATAAATAGTTAAATATGTCCATGAAGCCCTTGATTCATTACTTTGCTAAAGCCTTCTGAGTCCCCTTCACAATGTCTCTCCTTCCATCCTAGTAGCCAGGCAATGAATTGCGCCACCAATGCCGAGAACTTTTCAACGGCTTCTGAAAGTTGGATTCCTGTTGCAACGGAATGCAACATAGGTAATTTTCACTGAGCATACCTAGAATCACACACAACTACTCTTCCCATGGTTTCTACTCTTTGATTTCCCAATGGTGTATAATTTCTACACTTGTTGTAAATTGCAAGAGATGAGGTGGTGAAGGGCCAAGAAAGGTCCACATTGTCTAGGCTAAAATGTAAAGCTTTATCTCTATTAATGTAGATATGTCCAAACAATCTACAACTTGCCCTACTTTTCATCAATCCTAAAATTATAGCCAACCATTTTTATGTAGGGTTCACAAGAAAATTGTAGAACACAAAACTTTCCTATTTACACTATGGTGTGGTCACCCTAGTTTTTCATGAATTTAATATTAAGTATTTCATTAGGAAATTATTGTGCACACATCATGTGGTCTCCCTAGTTAGAATTAATTCCTAGGCTTTTACTGCTTCCTAAGTGATAGATTCCTCACCAGTCACAACCATGAACCCATGGATTAGATTCACCCCTTCCGACTTACTCACCTACGCCCCTCCCCTATAAGTGCAGCTTATGCTAAAACTTATCATTGTGTGATTGGTTGATTCTTATCTTTGTGTAGACCCCCACCCCTTGAGAGGCTCATTACAGGCCCTTTTTTTTCCCATTCAATAACCTTAACTTGACATGAAATTCTCTAGTCAGTATGCCATTTGAAACCTACTACAACACCCTATACGACCAAACTAATTTTATTTTTTTTTTAAATTACGGTTTTGCTTGCTAGATCAATCCAAAATTCCAGAAAAAGACGTTTTGAAGAACATTCAAATTGTGGCCGAACCTGATAACTTAAAATGAAAGAGCACAAGGATAAAAAGGGAGGCGAGTGGAAAGGTCCAAAGTGAAATCCCATTCACACACGTGGTGCCGATATTTGACTTTACTTAGGGCAGGCATCAGTTAAGTTTCAAAAAAATAAAATAAAATTGACATTGCAAATTTTACATAATGTTCTCTTTTCTTGCAGAGGAGGTTTTATCTGTAGACCCTGATATTTCGTAATTTTGGGCAACCGTGGTCTTTTGGGTATTGAAATTACAAATTACCTGCCTAAAAAGTTCTGGAAGGGTCTATAGATAAACCTTTCTCACACAGAAAGGAACTGAATTTATTTTACCCATTTAAATTTTGTCCCCCCCTTTTCAGACGGTCCAAGATCTCACACAGGGGTGTCATAAGGTAAAATCCAATCTTACACCTTCTGGGCTGACCTAAAATTTGACTAAAATAAACATATCATTTCTTTACAACTGACTTTCAAATAAAAAAGAAACTGAATTTTTTAGTATTCCATACCTACATCAGTGGAGTTTTTTTTTTTTGGGCGAAATTTGGCCAAATTTCGACCTGAAAAATATGATTTCAACTTATACAAAGGATTTCCCATGAAAAAATCAGCCCAAATTCGCCAGATTTTTATGATAAGTTCCAGTAGGTAGCCAAGAATATAAAAGGATCCTGTTTTTTTCAACTTTCATATTTAGTCTATAGCCAAATCTGGCTAAATCATCTTATGGATGATCACCACTTCAGCTACAGCAGAAAATTGAAAAGAAAAAACCTGCCCTACACAGGATGGCCAGGTGAAATGCAATCTTTAGCATTAGGGGCTGACCTAATTGACATTCTGTTTTCTAAAATGCCCTGTATCGTGGTTTTGGGGTGATACCCACTAGGTATCACTGGAAAAAAAATCATCAATTTTCATGTTGTGTAATGCCCTCAGTCGAGCTGCAGACATTACCAAAGTCAGGCCCAGCTTGGCTCTGGATCGCACAGGCCCTTGTTGTGGTAATGCCCATAGCCTCAGGCATTACCCTACACATATTCCCCTTTCTTTCTCAGGGGAAAGTTAAGCCTAACCCCCTTACAACCAGGAAGGCCATGACATGACAGCCCGGCATTCAGCTGTTTATTTGCTGGCTATATATAGCCAAAAAGCTATATTTAAAATTAAAATTTCTAAAATCAAGTGTTTTTTTGAGATTTTTTAACAGCCAAATTTGACCAAAATTTAAGAAAAACCTCCAGAGGTTCAAGTGTATAGCCAGAAATATAAAAATAATGTCTAAATTTTTTTACTTCTATACTCAACTTGTAGCCAAATGTGGCTAAATCTTCCTTTGGATCATGGCCACTTTGTCTAGATCACAAAATTGGCTTTTAAAAACCCCAAAAAAAAAAAAACACTGCCGGAACTTTAACTGTACGGGATGACTGACTTTCCCATCAATTGCTAAACCATTTCGAAACGTGTATGTCAGTCCGACAGTCCGAACAACGCGAACGAGTCGGGACTCGGAACGCGGGCAGAGAAAGCGAACGCGGCGAGCGGCGAGGCCCCCGACTGGCCTACGCTGCGCAGGACAAGAATTCTTCCTCAAGACTAAATGGAGATCTAGCAACCGAGGCAATCAATGAAGAAGACGCGGTCTACTGCTACAGCAATCCAATTCAAATAAGAAATTTGGCGTGTGGAGGGGGTGTCGGTTGTCTAACGTCGTTTGCTTTCTTTCGTTCGTAAGTCCTGGTAGCTTCATACGCGTCGGTCCTCCCCGTACCTGTGCACTCGTGATTATTGTGATGTTGCAGTTAATTGCACTCGTTGCTCTCTCCATATATAAAATGGTAGCCTGAAGATTGTTGCTATCGAAGAACATTTTTCATGAGCCTGATGCAGGTTTGATCAATCGCGATCCTTTTCTTCAGAGAGAACTGCAAGAACAGAAATTGCTCTTCTAGATCGTCGTGTTTCTTAGTTAACCCCATTTGTGTTCGGAGATTTGATCGATTGGAGGAAATTTGAAAATCATTTTCATATTTAAAAGCTTATTTCTTGGGTTTTGACGGGGAGAATTGGTAGCGGAGCTCGGCACAAGAAAGTTTGCTCTACTTTAGCTCCTTCTGCCTGAAGAGACTCATTGATCAGATCGGTTTCTTTTAGTGTCTGCTGATTAAGTCTAGAGCTGGGAGCTGAACTAGCAGCCATGGAGTTCCGTTGGGTGGAAGTGACAATTATTTCCGCGCAGGATTTGAAGGATGTGAAGACAATTGGGAAGATGAGCCCGTACGCCGTGGCGTGGATCTACCCAGACGCGAAAGTCCCGACGCCTGTGCACCCAAAAGGAGGCGTGAACCCCACGTGGAATGCAAACATCACGCTCAAGTGCGACGAGCGGCGGATCGAACAAGGGAATGCGGTCATGACTATCGATATTTACAACCACGGCACAGTTGGCAACAAGCAGATTGGTTCCGTCGCTGTTCCGCTCTCACAGGGTCTGCCAAGCTTTTCAGCAGCCAAAGGGAAGGACCAGACGAAGACGGTCGAGAGTGAAGCAAAGCTTATGTCCTATCAGGTCTGTAATCGATCACACCAGTCTAGCAATGCAGACACATTGCATGAATTGCAGGCGATTCAATTCCCGTCATGATTTTGCACTGTCTTCCTGACACAATGGTGCGGACATACGTAGCCTGTGTGTTCTTCTGATTCTTATTGCTAACTTCCAAGGAAATTGATGATGATGATGCAGGTTCGGCTACCATCCGGGACCGCCAAAGGCGTGTTGAATGTTTCATGGAGGATTGGAGATTTGGTGATTCCAACAGCGGCTGCATCGAAACCTGCAGTAGTTACATCCAACAAGACCACATATGCAGATGCATCAGTAGCAGGATATCCACCACCAACAACGGCACCAGAAGCAGCAGCATCAGCACCAGTACACAGCCAACAATACCAACAAGCAGCAGCATCAGCACCAGTATACAACCAACAAGCTGCAGGCACAATTCAATATCCTAATTATCCACCACAATGTGTCCCTGCAGCAGGGCAAGCAGTCATTCCACAATACTTGCCACCACCACCTCCTCCTCCTGTATATTATGTGCAGCCAACAACTCCTGTCTATTATCCACCACCAACTTATGTTCAGCCAGCACCTGCACAAGCACCTATGAGAAGTAGTGGGTTAGGGTTTGGAGGAGGGTTGCTCGGTGGTGCTCTTGGAGGACTCATTCTTGGAGAAGCTTTAGGTGGAGGTTTTGGAGGTGGCTGTGGAGGGGGTTGTGGAGGTGGTTGTGGTGGCTTCTAAAATCATTGCTAAATTACCTTCTTAGTAATCATGTCCAGCACCTTCATGAAAGTAGTTTCTGAAAAATCTCATGAAGCCAAAACTCTTTGGTCTCTGGATTGTGGCACAGAGCCTCTTTTCCCAGACACAAAATGGAACTCAAAAAATTCATGTACAGTACCTTTCAAAGTCGTAATTCCAGTTCAGAAAATTCAGAAAATTCATTGGGTCTGGATTGTTGTACAGACCCTCCTTTGCCAGATACACAATTGTTCCAGAAATTCATGAACCAAAATTCTTTGGTCTGGATTGTTGAACAGACCCTGAGCTGTCTGCTGGTACAATTACTTGTTCCGAAAATTCCATGAAGAAAAATTCTTTGGTCTGGATTGTTGTACAGACCCTCCTTTCCCAGGCACAACTGAACTCAGGAAAATTCATGAAGCAAAATTCTTTGATCTGGATGCTGCATAGAGCGTCTATTTCCCAGATAAATTTGTTCAAAATAATTTATGCTGGACATCATAATACAAGGTTCACCCAACAAAGGAAACTACTTGATTAGTGGGGAAGCAAGCTAAAACTCACTTATATCTAACTGTGATATTTAATGGTAGCATAACCAAAGAACGATCCAAACTATGGAGTAGAGAAATGTTGGGGTTCTTCCATATGATAAAAAAGATGAAAAAGATGAATTGAACAATAACTTCTTCTAAATTGCTATGTATCAAATGATGGGTGTCTTGTGCAGCAAAAAAAAATCTTTTGTTTGTGAAGAGATTCTGGTTTGAACTTTTAAATGTCTCAAAAGATAAGGTATTTTACAAAACTTTTAATATGTCCCTGATGAATACAGTTGCTGAATCATGCCATAGATACCACAGGTACACCAGACTGCTGTGCATATTGTTCATTGCTGATAACCTGCTGAGTAATTCAGCATTCTACACTCCAGCTCTGCATAGCGGTTTCATTCCTCAATGGCTGAACTTTGATCTTGGTTCTCTCATCATTTCAAAATTGAATAGCAGACATGTGGGAGTGTATGTGTATTGCATGAAAAACATACATATATATGTTTTTGTGTGTGTACTCAGAGAATATTAAGTTTTTTGAGTCATGTTGTTTCTTATGTAACTCTACTATCTACGTGTTTTGCATGCTACCTATGGCTTGGATTTTGTTTGCTCTTCTTCAAAGACTTTTTGTTTAGTCAAGCACCTCTTCAAGAAATCAAGATGATGCAAGTAAACTTCAAGAGAATATTATTGCTTGCTTCACGGGGTGCACATTTTGCAGATCTTGAGTTCCAATCTCATCATGTATGTCCAATTGAGTAGTATTAGTTGGGGGCAGAAGCTGTTAATGGTTCAATCATCATAATTGAGTTTGTCATTGGTGAGTGTTAAATTCAGAGTTGTTCTGTTGCAAATAAAATTATTTTGGAGACCTTGAACACAAAGTGAATTTTTGCACTAGAGTATTGTCTGTCTGTATCTACTCCCTTTTTTAAATGGCCATAGGTGTAGGGTAAAGCCTAAGGCTGAGGGCATTACTGAACATCACCGGCCCCCTTTTCTCCATTGGAGGCCATCCAGTTGCATGAACAATTTTAACCCCTGGGACACTTTTAGAACCCTCAGCTTTGGGGAAGTTAGCTGGGGAACTAGAATTACTCCACATGGTGATTGAATGATGCCCTTGTTGCATGCATGATACACATCTTTTGAATAATATACATTGAGAAAAATATTGCCCCTTCTCATCAATTAGTGCGCTACACAATATCAATGGAGAACTTAGGGTTTCAAAAATTAATGCTTCATATTTCTTTATGGTTTCTGGCTATGCAACAGGCAAGTGCAGTGGTCAATCAGAAGAGTTCTTTTCTTTTCTTTTTGGTAGTTGAGAAACTTGTTGGAGGATCACTGTTGTTTGTATTGATGACTTTCAATGTTGAACTATGCTAAGTGAATTTTGAAAATCAAGAGTGAAACTTGAGAAATTCATTGCTTTCTCCTTGGCTTTTATGTATGCTTTTCTGCCACTCTTCTTCCACTTTTCTTCCTCTCAAATTTGTTTATAAAAAAATTCAAATGGGTTCTACCATTTTGATGAAGGTAAAATGTCATCATGACATACCATCATGGTTTTTTTTTTCAATGTTTTAATTTTGAAATTTTGGCAAAAAAATTCCAAAAAATTAGCAAAATTTGTCAAAGCTACATTGGGAAAAATATCCAAATATTTTCAAACTTATTATAGAAAAAAGATTGTCATAAAAAACACTCATTACCAAAATAATATAAGTATCAGCTAACATCAAACTTCGGAAATCACAATTATAGCTCTTAGCTAGTGTTCCAGAAGTAGTCAAGGTACTTGCATCAGACTAATATGTAATATGAAAATTTCTCAATCTCCAAAGACCTGACTGATATAATATAATGATCTCTCAGAACTTTCTATATTGACCCAGCTGGTCTGTTCAAAATACCATACCCACCTAACACTCATCCCCACTCAGTATGTGTTTCTCAAATAATGTGCAGTCCAAGTTCTCTCTTAGCAACATTACATTTGAATCAACAGAACCAGAAACAAAGTGCATGAGTAATTTGCAAAAACCCTGTCTGTAAATAGTTATTACACATTGAAACTGTTAATTCACTCCAGATAACTAAGAAAATAAATTCATAATATCAAATCCAGCAATTCCATTGCCCTGAAACAAAAATCTTCAGGCTTACACACAACCCTATTCTGAAAAACAATTAAATAATGATTCTATTTCACCATTTCCATTAGTTCTCTAAAATGTTCACAAACCTACCAAACCCTATTACACATTTCACTATTAATTCACTCAAGATAACTAAGGAAAAAAACTCAAACTACCAAATCCAGCAATTTCATTTGGCATAACATTTTTCCTACACACCTACATACAAACGTGTTCAACACCCTCTGTATATTACTACACTAGTATTATAACCCTTGTCTGTATACAGACAGGGCTAAAAACAACCAATGTACTAGGAGCTAAGGTAACTCCTGTATTGAGCTAATTTGAGAGTAATCTCAATGTGGGTCAGGAATCCAATGCATTCGGGATCATTGTAATTGTCAGTCAGAAGTCAACAACAGAAAATTTGTTAAAAGTCCCGGGAATGAAAAAGTCATACACATGTCTAAAGCCTAGCCAACCATTCTTTGGTTGTGCAGATTCCTCGGTGGTGAAATATCTGAGGCCTTGGAGGGAGTGAAAAAATCCAGACTAACCAAAGCCAATCGAAAAGAAGTAGAACTTCATGACACCATTAGAATCATCATCATCATTAGAATCATCATCATCATACACGACAATATACAACTTGATGCTAGGTTTCCAGTTGGGTTCATTGAGTGCCATGTCATTCCATGTCTTACATATCAAAATTCATGTTGCAGAAAAATGTTAACCCATTCAAAGACCTATTTCACAAATGGTCAAACATACAATCAACCTGCCAAAAGCACATCAAAAGACCCAGCATAAATGAAAACAAGTGAAAATACAAATGTAAATACAAAGTTTATGAAGCTCAATGCCATACTTGTAACAATATGCAAGAGAGGTCCAAAACTTAAAATGCTGTCCTCTCACCTCAAATTGGAGAATTTGGATGCATTGATGGGAACACCATTTTGTCTGATTGGTTTCAATGTTATGGGAGGATGGCAGTGGATGTAAGGATGATGGATGTTAGTGCTCAATTGAGTGAGCTAATTTAAAATCTAAGCTTACAGTTTTTTTCTGAACTATATTCTATTAGGTAGGCAGGTTTGGAACTTTAATGCCAAATATTTAATATATCTTCTCCTAAGGTTCCAGCAGACATGCTAAAAAAACTTAATGTCTATTTTTAACTTTTTAATTACACCTCAATAATGCTTAATAAATTTTCCAAAAATCCAGAATTTTTTTCCTCATAATTATTTAGTGCTGAACATGCCTACCTACTACAGTATTTCATTTACATCATAATTTTTCAATTTTTAATTTTTTCAAATGCCATTGTACTGTATTTTTATTGTGCAATGGGTTGTGTGATGTGGAGATTATGTTGAACACCCATACAAGAAGCATTATTGGCAACAGCATTGTTTCATCAGTAATTCTTTTTTATTTGTTTAGTTCATATCTTCTTGAATTGTCCACCAATTTGGATGTTTCAGTTATTTTGTCTTTGTTTTTGCATGTTTAATTGTGTGAGGGTTTTCTCAACAACAGTGGTTTCCACTTTGTAGGTGATGTAATAAAAATGAGTACCAAATGTTTTAGCCTTAATGTGGTGGTCTACAAAAAATATATATAAGCCTCTTAAACCTTTATATATATATATATTTTTAACAACATTAGTTATAGATTAATAAAAATGATTAATTTCACAACTTTGAAAAAAAATCTCAACATATTATTTATATTATTTAAATTGTGTAATAAGTATTTCAAGTGTGAAATATGAGTTTTTTGAATGCAAAACAACTTTCATCTTTGTAATTTGTCATTTTCTAATTACCTGACAACATGGAAATGAAACTTTGCACCATTACAATAATGATGAGAAATACCAATTAGAAATTACAAAATTTCATGAAAGGAACCTGGATGATTGGAATCACACATTCATAGATGGGACAAAAGCAAATTTCATTATTTTGAACTCATTTTATGACCAATAAGCATGTGCAAATATCATCACAATGTGTGCTTAGTGGTGTGTTTCATCTTATATAAAAGGACCCTCATCATCTTGAAGTTATCCAAAACCACACATGTGGCCATCATAATCCCAATCAACTGATTTATACTTAATGTATACCACAATGCCTTCCTTTGTCAATTATCTTGTTGGATTATAATGTTACTAGTGTGGGCCCCGTGCATAATGCACAGGTGTGTTATATACCCCCCCTCAGTCCTTCCCATTTTCCACTTCGGTTCTTCTTTACCCCGTCGACCCCCCCCCGTCCTTCCCATTTTCCACGGCTTTGCTGTAAATAGACGGATTTCATCCATACGGCTGGATGACGGGACGGATGACACATTGTCCCACCCTTCAACTTATATTTAGCTACTTTCCGTAGCCACTGTCCGTTCGTGAACAGTGGGACTTCCCCTGTCCGTGTCCACGCGGGAGCTCGCGAGGGCGGTTGAGAAAACGGACAGTGGCCACTGTCCGTCCGTGAGCGGAGTTAAGGGAGGCTTCAACCTTCCTTTACTATATAGGATCTTCACTATTATGTCATAATCTTTGTCCTTTCGGTAAAATATGTGAGTCAAAATCCTTTTACATTCACTCCTAACTTCTATATGACAAGATTATTTCAACTTTGGTATGAATACCTTTGTTACATTACAAAGTTATTGGATACTTAATTTGCATGATGGGTTGTGATGAACTACATGAAAGCCTTTGGTTTACCAATTGCATCTTTGGTCATGTGTGATGAAAGTGATGTTAGATTCAATTTATCAAGTTGAATGTCATCCCTATAAATAAGTGATTCAATCGTATTATGACAATCTTTTTCATTTCAAAAAATTGCTAAAATGAAATAGATTTCACTTTTTGAAATAATTCACACTTTACGTGTGTATTATCAAAACATTTTTGAACTTATGTTGCCAATTAAATTTGCTATAAATAATTTTGATTTGTTCGATTGTTGCTTGAAGTTCCATTTATACCTAGTTAATCTCCTCATTATTCTTCTTTAGAAACAAGGGCATTCAATAAAACAATTGGTAAATTTTTTTTGAATGGTTCTCCCTAGCCATCCAAATACATTCCCTTTAATTTCTTTAGATCATTACATCAAGGGAGTAATGCTTGTTTGACATTTTGGGTTGACCTAAACTAACATGAATCATCCAATAAATTGATATAAAGGTTTAAGAGGCTTATATATTTTTTGTAGACCACTACATTAAGGCTAAAACATTTGGTATCTTGATAACATAATTAAACATAAAAGAAGTCATGCATCAATCCATTTGTTTATGAGAGGTTTCAATGATGATGTAATCCCCAATCTTACTATCATGGGGTGATTTGATTGAATGTGACAAAAGTTTGTGGAAGATGCTTCCCTTGGATGTTCCAACATGAAGACAATTGGCATTTTGAAGTTGGAACACTTAATCCTCAAGAATAACGTTTCATGATCATCCTTTCAAGAAAAGAATCAATTTAACAAACCAATTTTCTAAAACTTGATACATGTCAAAGGTTGTTTCAAACTTTTTTTTATGTTGGGCATATTTTGGTGTTACAAGTTTGATGTTTGAATGATACACTAGCATATGTATTCACATCAAAAATCTCATTCAAGTGATTAATAATTTTGATCCAATGTTTAAATTAAAAATAGGTTTATACATAAATTAACAATTGGAAACTTCACAAACATGTTGCATTTTCTCCATTGAGGGTTGTCATGCATTGACTTATGATGATTCCTATGTTCATGTTACATCATTTTTTGATATCATTGTGTGAGAATCTCAATAAATTTTGTTCTTTCTGATATCATAAAATATCAATTATCCTTTCTAAGGTGTCTACTAGAATTATAAGCCAAATTTCACATAATCAATTCAAAAATGTTATATAATAAGGTGAAAGCAAGAAAGAAAGGAACTTTAGGAACAGACAATGCATAAATTTATAACTCTACAAATTTGAAAAGACCATGAGAATAACATAATTTGGAAAATTAGATCTTTTTTTAAATAATTTTCTACACTAGCAAAGTTGCCACCACAAAAATTTCATGAAAATTTATAATGTTCCAAGAGTCCTTTTGTATGTTTAATTCACTCAAAACAAAGATGTGTATAACCTTTTATAATTCAGAATTATTTTTTCCTTATCAAGCATGCACCATGTGTTTTTTATTTTTTTGTAAATTTTAATATACTTCAAAAGAAAAGCCAAATGTGTTGATCCATTCAAAAAAAAATTACATATCACACCCCATTGGATTCTAATTTTGAAAAGTCCTTAATGACTATTCAATATTTTACAATTGTGATATGGTTCAAAGCAAAGTTGTACATTTGATTATAATGTAAGTCTTGATGTTATATTATGGATCATATTTGCTTTGAAAATCAATCTTGCATTTGAACAATTGTATGAAAAATGCATAATAGGCCAACACATGAACACCATGTGTAAAATGTAGTCCTTGAAAAATATAGTGGCCTTGGCACACCTAGCTTTTTTTTTGCTTTCAGCTAATAATGTTGTAAACACACATGAAGTCCTACTTAATAAAAAAATCTTATAACTACCTATAAAAAAACCTAAACTTGAAATCTTGAACCTATGACATGATCAAATTATAGCTACAACATTTGTCTTGAGGAAAGAATTGTGTAACTATCTTAAAACCTCAAAAAGTCAAAATATGAAAATTGTATTTTGAATTACTTTTTTTTTAATAATAATAATCTTGAACATGTGTATTGGATTGATTAGCCTTTTAACTTAGAGTAAAATAAACCTTTATGTTCATAAATTATGGTCCCATTATGTGTTTCCAATAAGAATTTTACCTATAAATGATGGTATATTTTTAAAGTTGACAATGGAGATTTTAATAAGAGTTGGAACATTGTGGGAGTTTGTGAAAGGTAAGTAAATGATGTCATTTGATCCATGTTGTTAGCTAGTTGCTAAAAATTTCTTGATTTTGAACAAATGAATGTTTAAAAAACACCAACTAAACATAATCAAGTGAGGGCTTAACTCCTCATGAACATGCCTCATCAAGTTATCACATTGTTCTAGGTGAAGCACAACCCACATTTGTCCATCGACCCAAACCCATAAGAAGGGATTACCTTCCCATTTGAACCACTTCGCCCCATGCACAATATGGTTATGTTCCTTAAATGTTAATCCAATCAAAACTTCATTTGCTTACAAATATGCAATGACAAGTACATCATCCTAAATGTTTAGAGCACCATTGCCTTTCAACTCCATGTCCATGTCATGGGAATCCCATCATCCACACTAGTCTGAGGTACATCCCACCAACACCCCAATAAAGTACAAAGGTATGTAGAGGCATGCCATCCTGGTCCTACTTTCAAATTTACATCACCATGCCAAAGAACCCCAATGATATCATCCTCATTGGAACTTGGGTTTTGACTCAACCCATCAACATCTCAATTAACCTTACTAATCCTATGGATTATATCAAAGTCATATTCCTACAAGACAAGTGTCCAGGTTACCTGGCCAACTTTCTTATAAGTTGATCTAATTCCATAAGGAATTTTAAAGGTTGGTGATGATAACCAAAGTGAATGGGCTACCATAAAAATAACATCAAAATGATGAAATAACGTAAACAACTACAAAGCATTCCCCTTCATATGAATTGTACTTGGCCTTCATCTTGTTGTTGGACCTAATGGCATGTGCCACCACAAATTTTCAACCATCATCATCAAGTTGGGTATGCATAATTCTAAATCCTATAATGCTCAAATTAATGTATAATTTGGAATAATTGTCCTTGAATGATTCACTTCAAGATAAGAGTCGATCAAAACATGGCCTTTAATTCTTGAAAAACCTACTTTTATGATTCACCCCATATGAACTCTTCATTAATTTGTGTCAATTGGGTTAAAATTTTGGTTATGCTATTGAAGCCTTTCACAAACCTTTAGTAATAATTACATTAACCTTAAAAAACTTATATTAACCGATTAACATCTATTGGTTGAAGAACTTATGAAATGGCTTCAACTTTGGCATTTTGAACTTCCTATCCATTTGGATAAATCATATGACCCAAGTATTCCACTTAAATATGAAAGGACCAACACTTGCTTCGATGAAACTTAAGGTTGTGTTCCTTAAGTCTTCCAAACACCTCCTACAAATGATGCATGAGATCTCCTAGGATGAAGCTAGAAATAATTATGTCATCAATGTAGCACTTGGAGACACCAAAACCCACCAATATTCAATCCATGACTCTCTGAAATTATGTAGGGGCATTTTTCAAACCAAATGACAAAAATTTCCATTGGTATAAAAAATATTTCCCATGGGGATCAATTCCCCAAAATGTTGTTTTGACCTCGTCACCCTCCTTCAATGGCAATGAATGGTAACTAGACCTCCAGTCCAAGGTATTGAAAACCTTGGCTTAACCAAGGGCATCAAAGATCTCATCCAAAAGGGCATGGTATATTTGTCCAAATTGGTTCATTTATTCACCAAACATGAATCCCCACACATGTGACGTTCGGTCCAATTACCAAAACTGTCCTGCTTGGTTAGCATCATTATTGCTAAAACATACTCACCTTTTGATAATTCCACCAAACTTACATCCAACATCTTTGTTGTTCAAGCTAATGATGCTTTAACATACTGCAAACAACTCATCCATCAACACCTTGCTGTTGCTCATTAGATCACCTCTTATGGTGTTAGGTTAGTCCACATCCACTAAAACCAATGGGCTTGTGAATTAACTACAACAATATCCACTTACATTAGTTCACTTAATTAAATAGGACTTAACTGAACTACTAAACTAACACACCTAAGAAGCATAATGTGTTGCTAAACTTTTACAATCTCCCATGTAGCATTTTCACTCCAATTTTTTTGGGGTATTCTTCACCTTCAAGAATATAACCAATACTTTCATAGCTTCAAAGTCAATGAAAAGGCAACCTTGTTTCAAAAGTAAAAAACAACAACAAACTATAAGAATTTTCTTTCCAGCTAAATACCCCATAGCAATTATGTTTGCAATATAATTTTTCCCCTTGTTATAGAATAAGCAATCACCTTTTACATGTGACTTTGTAGACATGTAGTTATATTGCCCCATGGGGCAACTAGGTTTTGTAAATTTACATTTCCACCTTTTGTTTCTTGAAGTTGTCAAATTTAGGAACTAGGAGTTTTTTTTATCCTTTCAATTTGTGTACAAACTTGACATCTCACCATGTTCATTTTCCAATTAAAAACAACTACAACTTCTGCCTAAAGAAGTTTTGTTGTCCACACATCTTGAGAAATTCAATTAATCTCACATTCCTTCAACATTTTGTTGTTCTTCTTCACTTGTTTAGACATAGACAATGGGTCTAGATGCAAAAATTCGGGAGCAACAAAAAGGTCTAGATGTAAAAGCCCATGAAAAACAAAAGACCCAAGACCATGGGCCTCCACGACAACATCGAACTTGACTATAGTGCAACCAAATGCACTACAAACAACAACACCTTGACTAAATGAAACAATGTAATTATATCAGTAGGGACCCTAGTAGAAAAAAAGAATTTATATTTGAAACCAATTGGTAGTTACAAAGGTGCCATGGTGCATATATTCAAGATGTGCAAAGCTTTAAACCTTAAAGCTTGAAAAGTTGTAAAGTTATAAAAAGTTTGATAAAGAAGTGAAATGCCTAAACCCTAAAAACTTGAAAAGTTACAAACTTACAAAGCAAATAAAAGTTTTAGACCAAGAAAGTAAAAGCAATAAAAAGCTTGAGAAACTTACAAAATGTAAATATTAGAAAGGAATTTGTGGTCATTCCAATAAACATTATTTTTATAAATAAACTTGAGAATCCATTGTTGTTGTTTTAAATCATCCTTGACTTCGCTCTTTCATTGCATTGAAAGTTACATCAAACCTGCATAATGCAAAAGCAATGAATCTCAATGACAAACTCAAGAAAAAAAAATTCTACAAGTTATGCAACATGTATAACCATGGTTCGATGTCTCTTCTATGATGAAAAGGGTGACCTAAAAAATGTAGAGCACATTTGAAAGATGATAGCATAAACTTAAAGCTTGAGATTGTAGATGGCAATGAAATTTGGTTGGTGAAAAGAAGTTTTGGTTACAAGATTGCCATAAATCTACATCGAATGAATGTGAGAATGTAAAAAGGTTCACAAGATGTGAGCAATGACCTAAAGTAATAACGAGTTTTCACTAGCAAGTAGTTTTAATGTCACATCCCATGATCAATTAACTCTAAAAAAGACCCTAGGAAACTAATGAAATGAACAAGTTATTTTGTTTGGGGTTTCAACAAGCAAAGGTTACTTTAGGGCCTTGATACAAGTTGCAAACTACCAAATTTTCACGAATAAAAAAATGTTGGGTTATTGATTTATACTTGTGATGATGTATCATACATATATTCAAAGGCTAGTTTATTCATCATTTTTTTATTAAAAGATGGGCCATCATATAATCAAAAGGGATTATATGATGTCAAGATATTTATTTTCAATACTAAAAAAATGGGCTCACGAATTGGAGAAAAGAAGGAGATTTCATAAATCATTAATCTTTCATGATAGGTAACGTTAGTGTGGATAAATAGTATGGCTTGTGCCCATGAACAAGATTACATGTAATTACTCCAAGTGTGACCAATTGTTGAAAAACTATTTTAAATTTTTAACTAATTTCCAAAGACAAAAATTACTCAAATTTCAATATCTCCCCAACTTTAGGTCTAAAAACTACACAATCAGCTCCAAGGAATCGACACATCAAGGACTTTCTAACAAAACCAAAAGTTTACTCCAACTTCCCCTTTAAACTCTAGTTTTGATTGTTTTGAATTTTCTTTGGTAAAATTGTGTAGTTTTTAGGTGTAAACATTAAGAAACCACCTCATTGCACCCCTACTCATGGAGGAATTCCCAATGGTACCAATAGCCCAGTTGGGCGTTGGGGTGAAGGGGGGGGAGGGGGGGATTGGCCATAGTGCCTTATAACCTTACTTTTGAGTGCACTTATTAATTTATTACCTTCCTTAATAGAGATCATCATGATATGTACACAATGCATGTTCCAAATTCATTGTGAACCAAAATAATAAATTAGTAAGTGCACTCAAAAGCCTCTGAGACAATTAATTGCATGATCCTTTTTTTTCTCTTTTTTTCAGGGTACGGGTGGTGGCATACCACAATAAGCCGACGGCAGTTTCCATGTGCCGAAACCAGTTGGAACCAACCCCCCCTACGTACCTACCACCTAACTACTTACCCTGCCCCGACAGGCTAGGAGACTAGGCTCCTAGAGGTAGTACCGCATCCTTCCTAGCAAACCACAGCTCGCCACGTCCTCAGAAGCACGTGCCTGAACTGAAAACCGACAGAAAAATGTTCTTCGTTCGTTGAAGTTCACTTTTTACCACTCACTATTCTCTAGCTACTGTTTACTTTTCACCATTAACTATTTTCTTCCGTGTAGAGGAAGAAATTGACTGTTTGCCACAGTGAAAGTGAATTTACCCAGGTAAAATTGTGTGTGAAAAGAGGCCTGTAGCCAGGGTTTTTTTCTTTTTTAAAACATTTGTGATATAAAAAAATCGGCGTGTTTTCCCATAAAATTAGAAAAATTAGTAGAATTTATACTTTAACAAAACTTTCCCAAATTTTTGGTCAGAAAAAGGACAAAATCTGTCGGGGGGAGTGGGGGAAGAAAAGCACTGATTGTAGACCAAGTAAAACATGTAGATAAATTCGTCCACTGGTCGAAGAAGACAATGTGCACACAGGTCAAAATGTGGATATCTTCACAAACGGATAGAAAATTGAAGATATAAAAGACAAAACATGGATGGATTACGTACCAAGAGGCAAAATGTGGATAGATTCACAAACCGATAAATTATTGAAGATGTTAAGGGACAAAACATGGATGAATCATCCACGTGCAAAAATGTGGATAGATTCATGAACAGATAGAAAATTGAAGGAAATTAAGGACAAAACAACATGGATGATTCATCCAGGGGTAAAAAATGTGGATAGAGTCACAAACAGATACAAACTTGAAGATATTAAGGACAACACATGGACAATTCATCCACGGGTCAAAATGTCCATAGATTCACAATTGGATAGGAAATTGAAGATATTAAAGGACAAAACATGGATGAATGACCTACGTGTTGAACAGTCAATCGTTTTACATTGGACAAAATATGGATGAATCACCCATGCACCAATAGAAAAGTGAATATACACAAGACAACACGCATATGTGGATGAAATGATCCATGGTATTAAAAAAAATGTATCTACCCAAAACAAAGGTGTGGATGAATCACCACCCACATATCAAAAAGTAAATATATCTTTAATGCCTCAAAAAGTGGATGAAATCCCGGGCCCCCTTGCGTTCACGGGCCTTGGGCTTGGCTGAGTGGTTGTTTTGTTCTGCCTTTAATCATGGCGTAAAGTCTTGTTCGCTTCTTTTTAAAAGAAAAAAAGTGGATGAAATCACCCTTAGGCATAAAAGCGAGTCTACTGGTAATATGGATGAACTATGCATATCGATGAATTAAGTACTGATAAAAGTGTGAATCTACTGGATGAAACACCCACAGAAGTAAATCTACTAGTTTGGTCAAAGTATGGATGAACGATGAAAGCAGATGAATTAAAGCACTGATGAAAAACTGAATCTAGTGAATGAAATCACTTTCAGGTTTTTAAAAAAAAGCCAACATACTAGTTCTGTCAAAGTATAGATGAACAATGCATATAGATGAATTATAGCACCGATGAAAAATTGAATCTAGTGAATGAAATCATTAAAACGCAAATATACAAGTTCTGTCAAAGTACGGATGAACGATGCATACAGATGAATTAAAGCACCAATGGAAAAGTGAATTTAGCGGAATGAAATCACTCAAATGTAAAAAAAGAAAATATACTTGTTCAGTCAGAGGATGGATGAAAGATGCATGCAGATGAATTCGGGCACCGATGAAAAGTAAATCTACTGAACGAAATCACACAGATTTATTTTTTTAGAAGCAAATCTAACTAGTTCGGTCAAAGAGTGGATGAACTTGCGTCGTATACCGATGAATTACGCACCGATGAAAAAAGCAAATCCGAGTTAAATGAATTCCTGTGGTGTTGACCAAGTAGTGAACAAACAAACAAACTACGTTTCAGTTTTTCTTCTGTAATTTTCGTTTTTACTGTCGGCCTTTTCCTCCGTCCCTCCTCTCCTCTTCGTCCCTCCCGAGTCCCCTGCCCTTCGTCAGTTCTGCCCCGCGTACTGTGTACCTTTTGATTGTAGTGGCCTGCGAGCAGAGTCAGTCCCACGGAGTACAGGGATTTTTTTTTCCTCTTTTTTTTTTTTTTTTCTTCTTCTTCGTCTTCTTCTTCTTCCGCCATCGCTATGAAGTGTCGGAGGTTGCGACTTTCAGAACCAGTTCTATTCCAATTGCTGCGTCCAAATCCTTGTCCAAAAACACGCCTTTTATCACCTACCCGATCTTGCTGCTGTTGCCGATCACTACTATCGGGCCAAGGTACGACTATAACAAAGGAGAGCCCCCGACTAAAATGAGCATGATGTCGATGATGAGCTCGCTGTGGTAGAGCTGGGTTTCTTCGGCCTTAGGTTTTCTTTTTGCCTGCATCGACGTATATACTTCTCTTCTTCTAAGTAAGATTGTTTCTCTATCTCAAGACGTACTTCCTTCCCTTCTTCTTTTTCTTTTGTTTTTTGTTTTTTTGTGTTTCAGCGGGGTTTGTCGGAGGAGGACTGGTGGGGACAGATGGGGAAATAGCAGGCGATTCTCATTTTTTGCAGTCCGTCTGTCTGTCTTTATACTTACGACTCACTATGGTGATGATCGATACCTGGGAATTGTTTTGCTTTGAGATTTGGTGCATTTCAGCCCCCTCCTCTCTCTCTCTCTCTCTCTCTCTCTCTCTCTAGTTGTTTGTTTGTTTGTCTTTTTTTTGGATTCTAGTGCAAGGCAGCACACTGCAAGAACTATTAAGTTCAAGAGAATCATGCTGTAGGATTAAATCTCATGGACGACATTTGAAGCCTGGAACACCAAAAAATGCCATGCCCAAAGCTCAGAAGTTCTGCACTTGGTGCATGGTGTGTGCAGTTTGACAGGGTTTTAAATAGTACGTGAATCAAAGACTCTTAGACAATCATTGGAAATACACAAATGTGTTGGCCTCTGTACACAGAGAGAAACACACACACACACACACACACACATATACACAGAGTTAATGGTGGGGGAGGAAGTATGACACTTGTCTTCTGGTTGCTTTACTAAGCATTTATAGCTACAATAGATGTTTCTTCCAAGGGGAATAAGGAAATTCTTAAGCCATCTGATAAAGATGCCCAAAACTGTAAAGCTTCTTTGATGATGAAAAAGAGAAGGATTGAGTTTTGTGAGAGTGTCGGGAGAACTCACAAGCCCTCTGACATCATCAGTGCTCTGGGCGATGGAGCCATATCCAGAGACTCTATAGAGAATGTGGATCAAGTCTCTGTCCAACATGCCATGAATGATTAGATGTTTATTATTGCAATGTGACGATTCTCATGCACTTTGCAAGCTACAGAAACAAATTTGTGACTTTTCTTGCAAGGCAAGTTTGTTGATCATAATAGCAGAAGACCTGAGACATCAGGTTAGTTTTATTTTGGCAGGCTAGCGACAGTCCTGGGTTGAAATCTGGCTTGATACACTATGCTCAGTGATGACAGACAATCCAGTCATTGGTGAGGATCTCTGGGTCAACTGGTCATCAAAGATGTGGCAACCTAGGGGAAGAAGAAATTAGCAATCACTGCCTGGGTTACACCATTAGTAGGTCCTATCCCATGAAAATTATGCAGATCTTGAAGACAGATGTACCTTATGATATTTTTCTTGTTTTCTTCATCTTCTTTATGTTCTCCTGCTGGGTCATCTCTGCTGAGACTTGAGAGTCATTTGTCATTGCAAAAATCACCTGCATCACTTACTTGGATACTGTGTTGCTGCAAAATCCAAATGTCTGGGTATACCAATTGGCAGAAGGAAAGCTTATCTGCTTGTGCCATGAACGGCACGGGTAAGGGAGCATCCAGGAAAAATGGCAGTGGGGGGAGAGGCAAGAAGGGAGGGCCTGCAAAGACTGTTGCAGTGCATCAAGCATCACCAAGAGTTAATGGTAGAAAATCATCTCCTTTTCGTAAAAAAGACAGTTTCATGAAGATCCACACGAAAAACAGATCCAAAATGGTTGCCATGTGATGATCTCTTCTGTAATCCTTCTATATCTTAAGGGTCTTGCTGCTAAATTCAGAAATTTCCATGAGGCTTTCTTTCTATCATTATGAATTCTGGTTCTTGACATGGTTCACCCAGTTAGTGGCCAAAATTAATTCAACATTCAGCAGGTGGGGTGGCAGCATATCCTGTGGGGGGATGGGACAATGGCAATGATGTGCAAGTCAGTGCAAGCAGCCCCATTCTTGGTGAGGGTGCTCAAATAAAGCAGGGCCCATTACTGTCACCCTCAGATTCTGGATGGCACATTGATGCAGGTAGAGTCCTTGCCCTTACAAATGGCTGTGTAAGCACAATTGGATCTGAAAATGTTCTTACCAAAATCTGGTCAAAGTTGTGAAAAACAATGCAACTTACTTGAGAATGCTGAATGACCCAAGCATCAAAAGGTTGATTCCACATCATGTAAGGCAATTTGCAAGCTGGCCTTTGGCTTGCCATGCAGCATGTACAATCAAGAGACAATCTTTCAACTGCCAGTAATGTGTAAAAGAACCTTCTCCCTCTTTTTCAACTTTGGGAGGATGGTTTCCAAGTCCATCGCAATTTTTGGCTGACAAATATCAATGGCATTTCTTCAGTGAGGTCTGTTGTGTTAAGGTGAATACAAGGAACTGTGTAAGTTGAGCAAGTTGAAGAGCAACTTAGATTGGATTCTCTTGGTCAAAGGAAATGAGCAATCGCAGAGCATTTTGCAGGTCCACCTATGAATAATGGATGGGATGACGTTGACACATGGGTACCAGAACCTTCTTATGGAAATGGGATGACTGGTCAAGACTCTGTCAAAGATTTTGTAGCTGATACAGGGTGGGAGACAGTTGGAAAGACACGAGGAAAGACCCTGGGGAGACTTGATCCACCTCAAGCAGGGAGAGGCAAACCAAAGCATAATAACACTGGCTTCCAGGACAAAGATAAGGGTGCCAAGTTCCGTGCACGAGGCAGCCCAGGTGTAGAGCCCAACGGTAGCAAGGGCAATGGCAGAGGTTCACCTCTGATGCCACAAGCCCAAGCTTGGGGTAATACAAGAACACAGGAACACCCATTTGCAAGAAATTCTGATTGGGACAGCATAGATGTTCATAGTCCAGCCCAGCCTAATGAAAGCTGGCAACAAACAAATCAACAAGCCTCATTTTCATCCATCTCAGGCAAGAAGAAACCAAACCGAGCAGGCAAGGGGGGTTCTTCATCCAGTTCTCAGAGGTCATTCCCACCAGGGCAATCTTACACGTCACTGAAGAAATCTGCAAGCTACACAGGTACTTGTGGCTTCATCATGTCAATCATTCTGTACATCATTAGGCTAAGACTCGAGCTGTGAGAGGTCCTGACAGATGTTCATGGAATGTTGTCATAATTCACAATATAAGTTAGACACAGGTTCAGTGCTCACACTGTATGAAAGAAGCTTCAAACAGCCAGAAGAAATAACACCAGCAGATTTTATTCTTAGCATAGACTCCCCAAAGTACAGACATGACATAAATCGATTCGTTCTGATGTGCCTATCAAATGAAAACCTCCATGCCTAGTGCAAGACAAAGAAATTGACATTAACTGAAGAGAGATAATTTGTAATCCAGCATCTCCCTGTTTGTAGTTGGTTTGCTCATTCTGCAAAGTTCTGCCAGGTAACTCTGTGAGTGGCAACCCATCTCAGCAAGTTGAGCATGAAACAAATCCAGATGACTACCCAGCAAGTGTGTACTCTGAGAGCCAGTGCTCTGATCTGGGTGACATGGAAGATGATAGTGATGATGCCTTCATCAGCGATGCTGACTATGACTCAGATATGACACAGAAGAGTCATGAGACACAGAAGAAGTTGAAGTGGTTCCGGGACTTCTTCCAGGACCTTGACTGCTTGACTGATGCACAGCTTCATGAGCATGACCGACAGTGGCATTGCCCACCCTGCAAGGGAGGTGTAGGTGGTACCGAATGGTTCAGGGGTTTGGGGCCACTGGCTACACATGCCCGGACCATGAGATCCAGGCGGGTGAAGCTGCACCGTAACTTTGCTGAAGTGTTGGATGAAGAGTTGCGCTTGCGGAGAGTAGGAGCAAACACCAGTGGACCTGAGAGCATGTTTGGGAAATGGAAGGGACTACGGGAGGATGATGAAGCTCAATTTTCTTTGATTGTCTGGCCACCTATGGTTGTGGTTGAGAACACAAGGCTGGAGAAGGATGAGCAAGAGAAGGTTTGTGTCCATCTGTTGACCCTGAGTTACATGAGGGTCACATTTCAAAGACACAACATAGAAATATCGTACAGGAGATGTCGATTCCCAGATTATGAAAGGTAGTGATTGGTTTGTGCAGTGGACAGGCATGGGAAACAAGGAGTTGATGGAGTACTTCAAGGAGTACAATCCTGTGAAGCCCAGGCATGCTTATGGACCCCAAGGTCACCGTGGCATGAGCCTGCTCATATTTGGCAACTCTCCAGCTGGCTACCATGATGCCAAACACTTAGATAAACACTTCAAAGATTCAAGGAGAGGAAGGGATGACTGGAATCGTCCTAGCAAACTCCTATTTCACCCCGGTGGGAATCGGATTCTTTATGGGTACCTGGCTGTCAGAGAAGACCTTGAGACGTTTAATCGACATAGCAGAGGTGCATCCTTTTTCCTTGCAGAAAAAGACTAGTTTATTTTCCATTTGCTATTGTTTTGCTCTGCTGTTGTAGGCTTGTCCTGTAGTGTCTTTGTTCACTGTAAGCAGAGTGGCTGTCAAGTAAGAAGGGTGGCAAGGGATGCAACATCTTTTACATTTGCAGCTCTACACTGATGTACAAGGGGCAGCTTTGAAAATCTCTACCTTTTGGTACAGCAACATTTGTGAGGCTCTCTCCCTTCTCTTTCTCTCTCCGTTCAATGTCTGGTAATGACCAGCATCATGGGGCTTAAGTCATGTCCCAATTCTGGTGCAAGTGTGTTCATTCATGGCTAGCAGGTAGCCTGAGAAAACCTGCACACTCTTCAACTATTCAACAGGGTGAGGATCTGATATCATCCATCAAAAACCAAATAAGTAGTTCACCCAGGGCATCTGGAGAGTTGGTTCTCCAACAAGATCTGTTCTGAAATGATATGTCACACAAGTCACATGCCAAAAACAAAGTACTCCACCTGTCCAATGGACAATGGTGCTAAAACCGGTACTCCTGATATGAGAACATGGGCACATAATTGTCTGCAGGGAAAACTGTGGTGAAGTATGAGATGAAGAGCCTACGTGAAGCTGTGCTGGAGCCAATGCAACATATTGGTGAACAGACACAGCACGTGCAGCAACTGCAGAACAAAGTAGAGAAAGAGCAAGAGGTTAGCAAAGTTTTGAAGGAAACTGTCAGCACAGTCTCAAAAAATCTCAGCCTTCGTGAGCAAGAACTCCAGATCCTGCGACGACGGGCTGAAGAGCAGCATGCACGAAACAAACAGGAGGTACTTTTAGGTGTTATGGTAATTTGAGGTTGTTGTGCAGTCTTTCCTGGCTTCCTGTCTATCATCAAGCAAAGTTACTTGAAGACATAGGTAAGAAAATGGCCACATCATGAATTCCTGTTAAGGAACACCTGGGACCAAGAAGATTGCCCCTGTACACTAGAGTGAGAACTCAGCATCAACTAACAGCAGGACTCTGGTGTGCAAACAGCAAGCTGAGATGGAGGAATTTTTTCAAGCAGAGAGGGACCAGCTGGCAGAGGAGTTCACCATGAAGGAGGCAGAGCTAGAGAAGCTAAGAGATGAGTTTGATCAGATGCATGCAAAGAGATGCTCCGAACTTGAGGCACAGCAATCTGACATGCTTGTGAACAATCAGAAGCACCAGCAAGCATTGTAATTTCTTATAATCCTCCTTTTAAGTACAGACATTTGGATGTTGAAGTTTAGACAATCCCTTGACTGCTCAAGAATGGTGGGACCCTCACACAGATCAGATCACCTCTTGTTTGCAGGATGGAGGCAGAGATATCAATCCAGACCGAGAGAGTGCATGGCAGTCTCTGTCATGTACAAGACCTTGAGACCCAGCTAGTGGAGCTTCAACAACGACACCATGAGTTGCGAATAGAGTTTCAGAAGAAGCAGCATGAAGCATCTGTTGAGTTTGAACAACAGCTCAAGGCTGAGAGAGCTGAGTTACTCCATGCTTATGAGAGCCAAATGCACAACAAGGAGGAAGCTGCATGTATGTCACTTTTCTCTCTCATCTTATTGTGAGGTGACTTTGTTTGTAGTTTCAAACCTGCTCTATAACATCCAATTTTAGAGTTTATGAGAAGGAAGGAAGGCTGGAACTTGTTCCAAAGCACACAACTGATAGTAATGCTCTGTCACAATCTTGAGTTCAAAGCATGATCAATACTGACCCTCCTGTTTGATCGGCTTGCAGAGAACTGAAGAACAATAGAAAACCCCAGGAGAAGCCACCCAAAATTGGTGGTTACACACGCTGGTGACATAATGGATTGTGAGAGTACGGCAGAGAAAAACCTGGCTTCAGTTGTATGAGTGTTGTTTGCAAATGAACCTCAAAGTACTCTTGACATGTTTCCTAAATTGCTTTGCAAATATGGTCACCAAGTAACATTCTCTGATTTCATCATAAACATGCACATTTCAATGCCTGGAGCCATTGCCTGAACAGGATACATGGTTGAATGAGCAAGAGTGGAAGATGGCATTTTATTGAGGGACAGTCTTCAGGAAAAAGATGCAAATCTGCAAATAGATTTATTCCAAAATCTGAGTTAATGCTCTGGCCAAGGCGTCATCTGGAAGATCTGACTTGCTGAGTTGATGTTCACCCAGAAAGGTTTGACTCACAATGATTCTTTGGTAGAACATAACAACCCACCATAATTCCTGTAAACTTATCTTTACTTCAACTAGAATTATTATCAGCAGAAGTGTAACGTGTTGCCAGAATCTGGCAATACACCCATTTCCCAACACTTGATAATGGTATCCACAGAAAACATAAGACACAAGAATCCAGCCTGAGAATGTTCTCCCTTGGAATGGAATTGGAGTGTGTGATGAACCTAGCTTAATCATTTTTGAAGGGGCATTGACTTGTACCAATTCTGCCACAACTGTCTTATTTAAAGAGTCCAGAAGTGAACTAGATGAAGAGCTTTGCAAAAATACAAGCTGCCAGAACTCTAGTATGGAACATTATTAGAGTGAGCGGTTATGGTTATATAGTCTCTGGCCCAGATCTGATTACTGGTATCTGCCTCCACCATCTTGTGTGACAACCTGAAACACAAGTTCCTCAGCAGATCGGAACAGAGAAGCATGAGGATCCATATCAGACAGAACATATGAAAATCTACATGTTGAGATGACTGAACGTTGGGATATCTCCAATCCACTATCTCCCAATGAAATTTGCAAAACAATAGTTTATATCTGTGGCAGATTCATTCAAGCATGACAAACTGCAGCACCTCTTGAACAAATCTTCCTGATCTTCCCTTTGGAGTGAAGTCTCAGTAAAGGCTGGACAGAAGGCTGGACAAAAGGCAGGGTACAAAATTGCATCATGGAAATGTAACTGTCAACCCTTCCAAAACTCAAAAACTTCTGCATACAACCAGAAGCCTCCTAGTTCACCAGTCCAGGAATAGAGCTCCAGTACATAAACAAGTCTCAGTCACTAATGCGAACATGAGAAACATTGACCAGACATACTGGATCATATGATGGTTAATGAGGCTCAAATGGACTGTGCAGAACTTTCAGTGGGTAATGAGGAATTCCACATATCCATCTGGATATTTTTAACAAGCTCCTCACAATTCTTGCCTAGCACATTAACTCCAGATATTACAGAACTCTGCACTCAATGAAAGGACCTGACAGCATGAGTGGTTTGTAGACAGAAAACTGCCATGACACATCATGCTGTGCATTCACCTGGCTATGTGTACTGGCAGTGTTTCTTTGTTGGTGATTTGGAGTGAAACTTTAGATCAATGTCTTTCTCACTCCCTTCATGAACTGGATTAATAGTTAATAACCCCCTCTTGACTCACATGTATTCCATATACTATAACACAGTGAACTCAAACCACCTGAGCTGGGATTGTTCAAGAATTGGAAGATCTAAAAACAAGAACTATGGTCCCGTAGAATAGGAAGAGGTGTTACCAATATCACAGTGAGGCAAAGGTTGATTGTGTTAGCATTTGCAAGAAAACATGGCAGTGAGCTGTGGTCATTGCTCCTACAAAAACAGTTGGATTGACATTGATGCTGTTGGAAAAGGCTCTTGTGGAAACTTGCAGCTGCTCCTGTCACCCACATGGTTGCATTTGTTGATGATCTGTATTAGCATATTTTGATAGCCAGGTGAGTATGTTCCCTATTATTCTCTTGCAGAAAATTGCATGTCCTGCATTTCTTTTGAGAAGAGAGGCTGGCATGGAGAGTTATCCCCATGCAACATGCAACAGCAAAAAGAGGCCTGGAAAATTCAAGCAGGATGTCTTGGCGTCCTGGTCTGATCCTGTTGGAAGGCATTAAGTCAAAACTGAAAACCTGGCAGGAGCTGCTTGATAAAGCTACAGAAACCAGCCACAAACCTGTCTTTTGAACTAGTAGTTGGGTTTTGATTTGAAGAGAGTATGATATCTGCATCATGAAACTGACATGGACATAATGGGATGTTGAGTGAAAGACTGCTCACAAATGCTAGGAAGAGCACCTGAGTGGACTTACAGTTGGAGGAACCCGTATGGGTTGTCTTAGTGGTGTTGATATGGAAGTCAGGTGCAACATTTGCCATCTCTCTGCATGGTCATGCAGCTTTGTCTACAAGGAAGTTGATGCTCTCATGCATCATGAAGAAGAAGAATAAAGACCACACTTAAGGACATAGCAAGTCATCTTGATTCATATCATTCCTGAGGAATGCTGGAAAACACCTGCTTTGATGGCCACAAGGGTCAGCAACCACAATTGAGCTCTCATGCCATCTCCTTTTACTGGACAGCTGAAAGTGATGCTGTGCAAACAGTTATTTAATGAGTGACACAGGGAAGAACTTTCCTTCAACACTGGAAATTGTGTTCAATAACAGCTCTCTCTCCTACTATATCAACAAGAAGTTAAACTCTTGAATTGCTTGAGCTCAATTCCCTAACCTTCATAGATTGCTAGAAATGCACACACAACCACACCCCTCCCCCTTCCCCAGTTGGACAACTTTCATGATAGAAAATGTTTAGGCAGGAAGGTGACACACATGATAACTCAATCAACAGTGATAAATGGGATTTTCAGAGTTCACAGTAGCAGTCCTTGTGTGCTCAAAACTTGAGCAAAGTGCCAGGAATATTCTTGTTTGCTATCCATCTATCTTTGTTAAAACAGCATGAAGGTGAGGTTGCAGCTCATGTGTTAGTGTTGCCATGTCAACTGTGTATTTCAACTCCTTCCCCTCAACTTCAAATAGGCGACCTATTGCTTGCACCTGAATACATCATCACCCAAAGATCATGTATACAGAATGAACAGAGAGAGCTCTAACAAAGTATGTCCCAAGGACTTCATGAAACCTTGTGCACATCTTACATAACTAGGTCTTGAGAATTTGGTGAAACTTGAAACCATACCTTGGAAGCATTGCCAACAAGTGAACTTTGGAGTTGAACCCTCTTCTGCTCTGCATCAAAAGTCCCTTTCTGCACAGATGCATTACTCTGTAAGCTAGCAGAAAACCATGCTATGGCACTTCACCATTCCACCTTCTGGACTTTGAAATGCTACACAAAATAGTGGGCCTGCTTGAAGGCCCACTGTACTAAAACGGAATACAGAGTTGGCCTTTGAGGCCACTAAACCACAATTGAGCAAGCATATGTTTTGAGCCAATTCCAAAATCTAGTTCAAAAATAGAGCACCATAGTTTCTTGTGCATATTTGAGTGTCAAGTGATGACGATACTATGCCATATTCTCAAATAATACAATTGCAGCAGCCAGAACAAACAAAACCTCTGTGCATTACTCCAAAATTGTACACAAAATGCATGGTTTGAGTTTCCTACCAGAACTTCAGCAAGACCTGTGCTCTGTGCAATGACAACTTCTATGGATCCATCAGGCTTGGGGCGCCAGTAACCACTTTCTGCATGCATCGGCTCACCTGATGCTGCCTTCCACGTCTTCTGGGCATAAGCCATCACAGGCTACATCCAACCATGCCATGCACCCTCTTCTACTATCAATATCCTCCCAATTTACCACGTGCTTGAAGCTTAATCACACAGCCACAGAATCTGTTAGCCCCACCTGCTCTGCAAGCAACATCATATCTAGCTCTTGGTAAGGGTTCCATTCACGCCTCTTGGCCTGCCGTCGTTTTCCAGCCATTACAAGGTTTTCTTAAAATCCAAACCACCGAACGCAGTTGTATCCCGGTTTCTTCAGCTGAGTGTGCAGCAAAGTAGTAGACCAAGCTGCTGAAACCAAACCCCATAAACCTCTGTTTCTCCATAATAAATGCATCATCGACAGCTAAAAAAGAAGAAGAGATATTCCCATCACACAGTTAACTCCTCCACGATTCTCATCATTCCACGCAAGAAAAGTTATTATTGGGAAATTTGACAAGACAGTGATGATGGGTAAGAAGAATGCGAGACAAGGAGAGACAAACCAAATAGGTACCTTGCCGGAATGCCACAACTTGATCTCTTCCCCATACTTGAACGATTGAATTGTCGGATACCCACCCTCTCCCTCGCCTCTCCATGTGCCGAGAAGGAATGCCAGCGGCTCCAACGCAGGATGGAGAGGCGGATTGTCCCCTGCTCCTGCTGCCATCGCTCCCGCGCTGTTATCTCTCGCCCTCGCTCGCTCTCTCCCTCGCCTCCGCACGAGCGGTCTCTGAGGTCGCTGAAAGCAGCAAACTGGACTGTTCTATTGGATGAAGAAAATGAACTGAATTGTGATGAAAATCATTCTGGATGCAACTTGCGCTAGATGGGATTGTGAATTTCATCATTCTGGATGGATCTTTCTGTAGATGTACTATGAAACAGGCCCGGTAGTTCCACCGAGGAACCTAGCGACCTTGGCAGGATGAGCCGCTGTTTCGTTAGGTAATAGCGTCTCCAGCGGTGCTCAGTATGTAACCCTGCGAAAATATTTTTCACATCCAAATTTAGTTATTTACTTTTTGTCAACCCCAACTATAAAACTAATACTGGAATATCAAATAGGTGGGGGACAACTAATAGCAAACCACTTGGACCAATCATTATAATGGGCCAATCAGAAACACTGAGCAGCAATGAAATCATATTTAGTACACTCTTTTCTTCATGTGTGCACGTTGCTGCGCCCTTTACTAGCCACTACACACTCTGCAATTACGCTGAGCCAAAACCATTTTCCTGAATCCAATCTTACTGTGCAGGGTCAAATACTGAGCACCGCTGGAGATGCTCTAACCGTGAAACCTCACCTGTCGTTGTACAAGGCAAGACACCCAAAATCTCAACTTACATAAGAGGAAGACAAGCACCTAAAATTGCTTTTCGATATACTTGAGTAGTTCGGTATGTATGCCATTGGAATTGACTGTCGAGCAGATCTCAAAAACAGCTCTCTAAGAAGAGCACATGCAATTTGGCAATTAATACAATTGAATTGTTCCATCTTAGCACAAATAGGCTTTTGTCTCTTTAGTTTTTCAATGCAGCTTGTTTGCAAGATGAAAAAGGTCACCCCAAATCGGAGAATTGTCCACCAGGCTAAGATTGTGTTGCAGGTGCAGTTAGACAAGCAAGTGCCAATAGCAGCAAGTCTTGGAGGTGGGAGTTGGAATGCAGCCGCAGCTTTGTGGGCTGCAAGCCAGAGGAATGAAAATGTTCCAAGTGAAAAGACCTTCAGGCTTGGTCAGCAAATGTAGGATCAGATTGCCCGTTTTTATTTTCCAAGTCTCAGCCTAATGTACCAGCAAACGAGAGGTGAATGCTCACACTTCTCTGAACTTGATCATTTCAAGACAAATGTGCTTGTGCAATTTGGGGACATTTCAAATGATCCAAAAAAGTTGCTTAGAGACATATTAAAGAATGGGATCTCATTAATGCACTTGAGGTGTTGCCAGCATTGAAGGTACTGAAGCAGCAGGTGGCCGCTGCTGGTTGTGGATGTTAACAAGATTATTACATATCTTTGCTCAAGGTATTTGGTCAATTCCTGTACAGAGGCTCTATTTTGAGTTGGAAGGAGAATGGGTGACACCAACAGGAAATAGACAATGCTTGCTCAATTAATTATAAAAAGACCTTGTAGTACCAGAATTTAAATTGCACCCTTGTGTGTGGGGTTTGTGAGCTTTACCATAGCCCTTCGAAGAGAACCCTTTTCAGGTTCATGGCCTACACCAATCGGAAATTTACTGAAAGAAACAGTTCATTATCAAGAATGTTTGCCACTTTCACAAGAATTTTTTTTTAATCCTAGCCATTTGTTAGCAATAGCAAACTTGTCTGAAGGCAACAAATTTGATCACTTGACTTCAATAATAAAGCAATAAGGGTATTCAAGCCCCTCACTATCAGAGATTCTTCACAGGGTCTACATCAACTTTTTAGACTTTTGGAATTGTGACATTGGATATTGCAGGTTGATTACAACTTGGGAGTTCATGCAAATTGCAAATTGATTGCCATCATAGCAAAGGGGTATAAACATGAAAAAAAGCAACCAGTTCCAAGCAATATCACATGAGCAGTCCTTGAGTATGGGAGATATTCAGGCATCCGGATTGAATTTGCAACTGAATATACAAGCCCACCTCTTTGGTCTTGTGTGTGATTCCATGATTCAGATAGTGCAGCAAATTTACCAGTAATCACCATAGCATAGGGCTGGTTGTCAGCAACTATTCTTGCACCCTCTACCATCACTCTCCAAAATCCCTTTCGTGGTTTTGCAACTGCCATGAAGGTTCCAATTCATTAGCCCTACTTCTATGCTTGGATAGTGCAATGCTATACTCAAAATCTTAGAGCACTCTTAAATCCCCATTAGGCTGTACACCACAGCAATATATTGCTGTACAAAGTTGATGGGAAATAGTCAGGCAAATTAAGGCTAGATTTTCATTTCAGGACAATTCCTCAAGGTGAGATTAGGTTACAGGTTGAGGGCATTATAGATTGAGTACCATGTACGACCTCAACATTGTTGATGTTGTCAGCCTGATTGAGTCCATTAGGATAGATGCTCATGTTGAAGGGATCAATGACTAACAAGTTAAGGTCATTGACTATTGGGTGCAAGCTATTAGGTGCAGCTGGAGGGTCCATCCAAACCTACAAGCAGAGCAACATGCATAGTAGTTTCTGCAAATTCTATTTTAGTGCTACATAAATTGACTTCTGACACACAATAGAGGGCTCTTCAGCAGCCACAATCATGTTTTTTTGCAGAGAAGACTGCATAGATGCTAATTGTATGGAACGTGTGGCATGAAGACCTGCCCACCATTGTGACTCGCAATGGTTGTCTGCAAGACAGGACTTGAAGGGTGACAATATGAACACCAGCATGTTCGAGCACAGCCCCATGTTGCTGTCCTGACAATACATAGAGCTGAGATGGCTGCAGCTTTGAATGAGGCTTGGCAAAGACCAACACCTTCTCTAATATTGCTCGCCCATGACCTGCATGTGTACACCTTGAAAGTGACAGCAAGTCACACAAAATATACCAGACACTAGAATGGTGCCCAAATATTTAATATTTAAATCATATTCTCCTTGACAGAATTTGTAACAATTACACATATCTTGTTTATGGTGTGCAAAATAGGCCTCTTGTTTGAACTAGTCTCATGAATGCTGTTAATACATGTCTCCTCTCAGATGGTGGGAAAGACCTAGTGGGTATCAGTTGATAAATACTCATATATACAGTAAGAGGTGTTACCTTGCACATAATCAGGAGCAGGCCCAAGCCTGCTTATTCTTGTAGGGCTGTAGAATGTCATCTCTGGGATGGCACTGCATCACAAAAGTAGATGCACACACAGTCATGAGTTTTGGTAGATTGGCAAAAATTAAAGTTTCAATTACCTTCTGGTACATGCAAGCAATTTCAAAACTTTCCAATGGGATGCAGATGGTCAGTATTGACCCAAGGTGAATATATGGGCAACCAGGAGTGAGAGGTTGGAATTCCTTTGCTTCTGAGGCATTCTGGGGGCTTCTCTATCATTGCACTAGTTTATCAGTACAAGGACGTTGTGGGGTTAACTGTTTAGTCCATTTGTAGAATGGTGTCCAGTCACAGGTGTTCCCAAAATTCAGTGTTTGTATATGAGGTTATGTGTAGGGCAAAAGCCCACCGGTGGGGGCATTCCCAAAATATCGGGCTTAGGACAAGGTGAGAGCCTAGGACAAGGCAATAGCCAAGTCCAAGCCCTCCATTTTGGGAATCTCCCCCACCTTGGGATTTACGCATCATAAAGCATGAGGCAAATGTTATTGTGGACCTAAACAAACATAGATCATGAGGTGTAGAAGGGGGAGGGTAAACACACTTACTCTTTATGAGAGTAGGAGGCATAATTTCTGTCCCACTCTTAAGGAGTAGACATAAAGATCCCTCCTCTCTTTTCTGAAACAGATGTTCATGGACATAACATGCCTTCCAAATACACTAGGAAATTTGTCCATGTGCTTTACATTTGCATGATGGTCAAAACAGTGACATCCAACCAAGAATCTATGTTACAAAATATTGTCCCACAAACCTGTGGATCATCATGGTTTTCAACAATGCCCCTGATGCCATAAATCCATCCTTAATCGCCTTTGTACCTGGCAAAAAAAACCCAACCAGAGGTAATTGAGTTTTTCAACAATAGGATGATCCTATAACAATTGACATTGACTGACCAAACATTTTGATGAATTAAACTGGCCACAATTCTGAAAGAGACAGAGCAGGTAAATGTAAAGGATCCTAGCATTGGCACGTGCCCAAACACAACTAGACCTAAAGACTTTATAACATCAAATTAGCTTCAAGATTTACAAGCAGCTCTTGTTGTTCAACTTCTGTTGAGCAAAGACACTGAGCTATGAATCTAACAACCATTTGACTCTCCATCTTGAAATACACCTGATGGATAGTATCCCTCACGAAAGTATTGTCGGGTCAGTGCAGCCATTCCTGCCACTAGAGGTGCTGAGCTTGATGTACCCTACACCTTACACTGTTATGTTTCAAAACTTCCCCTTGGAACTTGGCAATGTGCTTTTATAATCCATATTTGTAGCCATGTTATTATGATCATGCAATATTTTGTAACTCCTATTTTATCACTCAGCACAGGTCATTTATGACTTAACCCATTTTTGCTAAAATTGATTGGTAAATTGGAAGAGGAGGGAACATGAAGGACACTTCATATGATCAAAATCTATCAGCAATTGACACACAAAATGGCCAAATTGAAGTTGGATGACTATTTTGAACTTGAGTAGGGTTTAGGGTTCAGGGACAGTAGAACTAGAATGAGAAGCACCTGCTTTGCTTCAATATGGCAGTTTCCTTGAGGTGGATAGCCAAGATTTGGCATAGATGACCAGACAATCATTCCCCTGCCATCACAACTACCTAGTATCTTTATCTGATATGGATTCTCAGTAGGAACACATCATATCAAAATCATGAGGCTTGTGTACAGTCAAACTCAAAATAAAGAATTCCCAGACACTATGTTAGGCATGAACAGCAACAGTCTGCTAAAACTCTGACTCATAATACAACTTTTGCCTACTTTGCCAAAAACAGTGCATCTGAATAATGAAAGTAAGCACTTGAGAGGAATTGATTGTCCTTGAGAACATTAGGCAAAGTAGGTGTGTGTGAATCAGAATAGTTACGGAGCAAGAATGTCAGGTTTGATGCGACCATCTATTGTTGGACCAAGGCTTGAGAATGGAGCCACTGTTGAGGGCCTCATGAGGTCATTAACAGAATTCCCAACTGCAGAAGGAAGGCTTTCAGCTGCATTGAATGATGCACCTACCTTGTGGTTGACACATGCAATGCCCCTTAAGGACAACCCAAAAAGGTTTAGCTTGATATTTTAATCAAACTGATAGAAATCAAAGAAAAGCACAAATATTTGTATACTAAGATCATCATGGCAACTACAATCAAAGAATGCCAAGGTGCAACTGTGATCCATGCAACGAAGAGGAGGGGAAAATCCATACAGCAAGGCAGTTCTTTGCACTAGCAGGGCTAGCTATGGTGCCTGTTCCATCCCCACCCTCATTACCTGCAGCAAATATAATCAACACCTCCTTGTTCCTGCACCTATTAGTTTGGTTAGGTTTATGCACTCAACTTCCAAGAACAACATTATTTTATCTGAAGACATTTGTTAACCACAACACCCAATTTTGGTCCTTTACACAGCTAAATGAGACCTAGGACTTGACACCATCAGAACTGACAGGTGTCTCACTTGTAAGGGATTGGAACCTTGTGAATTCTGAGCATATGAATTGCAGAATTTAAAGTTGACTAGTGTCACCTATCCGCATTAGATAAGAAGAAAAGATTTCACCTTACAAGTGAGAAAATAAGTCCACATCATGAGCATTTGAGCTGTATCCTTGGGTTCGAACTCCTGCAACCACAAGCCTAGATAAAGTAATATTAGCTTTAAGGATAGTCCATAATTGCCTGCCAAACCTGAATTTTTGACTCCCACCAACTCCCCCACCCCCCTTCAGGAAAAGACTACACATAGGTTTTTCTTTTTTGAAGATGCCAGTCTTCAACATGGCATTTCAATGTTCCAAATTACTAGAATAGTTTTGCACCTTATCAGTAAGACTTCACAATTCTTGACTCATCTGATTTCTTAGTCTGTGTTCTCATAGCAACTATTTAGTCTCTTCTCAAGGAGAGAACGGGTTGGTTTGACCCTCACCCCAAGAATTGGAGAAGATGCGAGCACCAGCATTGAAGCCATGAATGAATATACCATTCCCAAGGTCTGCAGGTGCTTTCAGCTCTGATGCGTGCCCTAAATCAAAAAATGCTGTTGACCCAACCATACTGATGAGAACCCATTTGTTGTGCCATATCCTCTCTGAGTTATCTCATTCCACTGTGATTGTGGACACAGAATGGAAACAACAAAACCTCTGGCTAACCCCAGGAATTTAGGGTGATGACTATGGGGGTGAAAGGGCTTCCTCACCAAGTTTGGCTGCTGGAGCCATGCCTGAAAAGGGATCACCGCCATCTTCAGTGTCACCAACAATACTTCCTGCAACATGTGTGCCATGGCCCTCTGCTGTGTCTGTCTTGTCCCCTGTAGAGATCAGGTACTGCACTACCTTGCGGGCTTGCACATCTATATTGTCATAGGGAACAGCCCGATTCTTGTCATGAAAGAAACAGTGCTGCACATAGAACTACTAATCAAAAGTCAAAAATTGCTTGATTTTTCGTAAGTAGTAAAGTGTAGATGAAAGCCCAAATCTCCCCACCCAACAAAAAACCTTTCATGATTACTTATTGGAGTCCATGCAGCTTCATCAGATCTCCAAGCCTCACATAGCTTGAGACTGCATTCTGGATGGTATAGAAGCATTAGGCCTAGAAGCAACCCCTGAATTGATCTAGTTTTTGGAATGGACATTCATCTACATCACTAATTAGATCTTGCTGCCTTGGAAGTAGATGGTTTGAACTATTTTTGCTACTGTGGATTATATAGGATGACGTACTCCAAGACCAATCAAGATAGATTCAATGCTTTTGAGTTCTCGAAGCTATACAACATCTAGGGATTGGAGATGCTGCGACACACGGAATTTAGAAAGTTCTGAAAGACAAAGTCAACAAAGATAGGAGGGAAAATTAGGATATTACATCCATATCAATCCCAGTGTCAGCACATCCAACGATCTCCCCTTGCCCAAGCAAGTCCTTAGTGAAAATTGGTACACTCTTTCCAGTTACACTCTGCACATTGAGGTAAATTGTGTTTCAAGCACCAAGAATGTCACATACAACAGCCATAGAATGGTAGTGCAATCCAGTAAGTCCCCATATTGCTGACTTGCTTCAAATTCATTATCTCATTATGGTCCTAAGCAATTTGTATGACAAATTGGAAGAAGTTAGCAGTTTGAATGATCACAAGGATTTCCACACATACCATAGTGCCATGTACACATTGGTGCACCAGAATTTCAAGGTCCAATAGTAGAAGGGTTGAACTACATCTGGGGAAGAAAACAAATGCACACCTGTGTTACATACTTTGCCCATTTGTTGAAGACTTTGTACAGGGGGTTGATTTCCACCAATTGTACCACAGCATGGTGAGCCATGAATTCTGCTACTGCTTTCAATCCAGCACTTGGGATACAAGAGCATACCAGAAATGGTGCTGCCTCCACCTTGCACTTGATCACATCGGCACATTTTTCACTCCATTGTTTCCTTGTTCTATCTTCTTTCAGAGGATTGACAACTTTTGGCTGCAGGTTCTCACATTTAGGAAGAGCTGAGCCATGATATCCTAAGCTATGATTTGTATTTAAACCCCGCCTTTTTGAGTGTCTCTTCATGTCAATTGCATGGTCACCTTGCTGTTTGCAAGCTGTGAGTTGGTCCTTCCCTGAATTGTACTTCATCATTTTGTACATCTCTTGAAGTTTGTCCTTGGCAAATGGGTTATTTAAGAGCGTTTGCAAATCTTCCTCCCACAGCTTGGCAAGAACCCTAGTCTCCGAAATGCTCAGAACATTTGCAGTTAAAGTTGCCTTGAGGCTGAAAATACTTTCATTCAGTGGCGGAAGACCATCATCAACGTGCTGGCCATGACTAGCTGATTCAAGCTGTCTGATCTTCGCAGCAAGTGTCAAGCCTTCAATCTTGAGTCCGGGGACAAGAGGCTCTACTACATGGATCAATGGGTTTTGCATCAGAGCATTTGCTGAAGCTTTCTTTATGAAAGCCAGAAGAAATTTCATGTTGTACTTGGTTGAGAAATGTTGCAAAGTTGATTCACCATGAGTCAATGCCTGTATCATTTTCACAGCTTCCAATTCTTTGTAACCTACCATAAAATGCCACATATCAGAGGATGATAAGGCCCTTTCTAGCTTTGCCCTGGCCTTCTTGTGTGCAACCTCAACCTTGCGTAACAACGAAGCCTCTCGACCATTAGCACCCATCTTCTTTGGGCAATCTTGTCGCTCTCTGAGACCATTCCAAAGTAAACTAGAGTTTGTTTCATCTATACTTTGAGATTTCATTGGGTGAGCACCCGCCCACATGTAAGTCTTTCGAGACCATTCTGTTGCAATTATGTGGCTCCAATCTTTCATCCTCAAGGGTGCAGAAAACAGCCTATTTTCAGCCTTATGACCACCACATGGTTGTGATGCACCTCCTCCCTGTTTGGTGTCTATTTCCTTGCTAGCACTAACTATAACAAGCAAGCATATTATCATGTAACTGATGCAAACCATGAGCCGCCATGAACAACATCCTCTTGCAAATAATAATATTGCTGATGTCCCGCACTGCTGCTTTAGCCTGACCCTTTGCATGACCATGACCATGACCATGTATGTCTCTGGACACCAAACCTGCGAGTCTTCAACAAAACTTTCTTGAGAACTGAAGATACTAAGGTAAAAACATGAGCAAGGAGTTGTTTTGAAAAGAAAATGAAAGAGTTAAATTGAGGAACATGAGTAAAAAGGAGTTGTTTTGCAAAGAAAATGAAAGTGTTTTGAGTATTTTGCGAAGCAAATGAAAGTATTTTGAGAAACATGAGTGATAAGGAGTGGTTTTGCAAAGAAAATGAAAGAGTTTTGAGAAACATGAGTAAGGAGTTTGTTTTGCAAACAAAATGAAAGAGTTTTGAGAGGGAGATATTCGGAGCATGGCAACCAAACGGAATTTACAGTTAATGTTCATATTCACATGGGAACGTGTATTGGAAACAGTGTGCGTGAAAATGTTCCCCAATGTTCTACAATGCTCCCCGAGTTCCAACTGCATTTCCAATGGTTGATTTTAGCGGTGCCGACATTGGGGTTCATGTAATTTCTTGTTATTTCCTTGTTCTGGTTTGGAAGTGTTTAAATTTGATACCTAATTGAATTGAGGAAGACTTTAATGTTGTGGGATTTGATACTAACGTTGAGATGAGAAAGAATCTTCATCATATCCTTTGATCGTCTTGTGAATCTTAATGTCTCTCATTTGAGGCATTTCAAAATTGGTTTTTGATAGTATCTGTCAATTTCTAACTGCGTGAGGTTAATGCAACCCATCTCATCTCTTCAGTTGTTCTTTCTAATTGTTGCTTCTCCTACTTGTGAAAAGACATTTGGATGCGTGATCAACTATTTCAAGTGCATGAGTGCGTTCAAACGTGTGTGGGTGTGTGCTGTGTGCATCACAACTTGTACATATGCACATATCATAAAACTAAATATCATTTATTTTTATTAATTTGTGCACCTCAACATTTGTTGTCCATTTGTACCTATTCTCCTTGTATGACCTACCCCCACAAGGATTTGCACACATTATAAAACTGATTATCAATTAATATGTATTCACTTGTGCACCCTAACATTTGTTCTTCATTGGCACCTATTCTTGTGATATTGCCTACCCATGATCATTATAGCATCTTTTTGTCCTTCTAAAAAAGGTAAAATAGCATAATTAATCAAGATCGGTTCCCAAGGTTGGATGAAAATGGCATAGATCATGGATGAAATTTTATTCCCAAGTGGAGTTATTCTGGAGTGCATTGCATTGTAGTAGAATCCTTTACTGAAAATTGTTCCACATTAGATATTTGACTCTCTTTTTTTAAAGCTCAAATTTGTTTTGATCTAGAGCTTGTTGGAAAGAGGCATTCTCAGTCATTCAGAAAAGGTGCTTGCTGCAAGCTCCGCTAGTTTGAAATTTGACCTAAGAGTCCAAGGTGAAAGTGGTGACGGCAACCCTAAAAATGCATACTTAAAATATGTGGAATAAGTTTCCAAATAGAAAAGAACTGAAACACAATAAAACTATTCAAATTCTAAATAAAAAGATCCCAAGTTAAAACTTTGAAAGAAAAAACAAAAGTTACAAATATTCATTTTCAAGTTAATAGTGTGCTATACTAGTAAATGGAGTGCAAGATGATGATGAACACTGGTTGCCATATGGGCTGTTGAATGAAGATAGGACTTAAAAGTATGCGCATAGCGTATTGGGTTAGAGCATCTCCAGCGGTGCTCTGTAGGTGATCCTGCACAGTAAAATTGGATGAAGAAAATCCAACATATGCTGGTTTGGCTCAGGAAAATGGTTTTGGCTCAGCATAATTGAGCAGGTTGCCGTGGCTGGTAAAATGCGCAGCAGCGCTGTGCACCTGCAGAAAAGAGTGTAATAAATATGATCTAACTGCTACTCAGTGTTTCTAATTGGCCCGTCATAATGATTGGTCCAGGTTGTTTGCTATGAGTAATCCCACACCTATTTGCTGTCCTGTTTCAGTTTTATGGGTGTGGTTGCAAAAGACTACATAACTAAACTTGGATGTGAAAAATATTTTCACAGGGTCACATACTGAGCACCGCTGGAGATGCTCTTACAATGCAGCATATCTTCCTCTTGCCACTTATCAACTGTCAAACTTCATTGTAAAGGCCTTTGATGGTTTTATTCTTAAGGCCATATCTTGCCTTTAGCCCAACAGGGAAAACAATGAAGAAAGTGTAGATGTGGTTTGGCCTTAGCATGTGAACAATAGCAAAGCTAAATCATAGGAAAAAACATGCTCTCATGGTTTTTCCTGTGCACTTTTGACAATTTCATCAGCATTGTTTGCTAGTTTCTTTATTCATCTCCACTGATTGTTTACCAGCAAGGAATTTCAATAGTTGTTCAATATGTTACCAACCATGTATCAACTGGCGTGAACAACTTTAAAGGCCAATTTCAAAATTCCTTTCGTTATTAGAGCCTTTAACTAAATGGCATTTTTAAGTATGACAACTAGTTATGCTTGAAAAGGTTACTAAACACAGTACCCAGCTTTTTCAGAGGGCATCTCTTTGTGTTTTCACCATCTTCTGGAAGGTACAGCAACCTGAGAAGACAACAGTAGGTGTCAAAATTCCATCCTTGCTTTGAAATGAGGAACCTTTCACAATATGTCAGTCAGATTCCAGTCCTCCTTTCCAAGAAGGAACTTTTGGAAAGTGTCTTCCAAATTCCACCCCTACTTCACAACAACTTCAATACTTGTCCATACTTGTCCACCAGCATGTCAATACTAACCTTTTCCTTTGCCTCCAACAAATCAAAAGCACCACCACACAGGATAGAGGCTCTATTTATCTAAGCAGGTTAGTCCTTATGGCACAAAGTAAACATAAAATGACCATGCCCAACACATTTCAAAGTGATGCCCAACCTACAAAAAGAGGCAGTTATAGGGTGAAAAGCCACTTAATCATGCTGAGTTGGTGAACTAAGTGTCTCCCTTTTCACTAACTCACAATCATCAATGTGTTCCTGTGTGGCTGGATTTGGTAGACTGATTGCAAAGTAGGAATATACTGACTACCATGTGGAATAGTTGTTCAATGAGATCAATGGGAAATAAGAACAATGATCATTTATTCATTTAAGCCATCCCATCAATATGCAAAAAGGAAGGAATGAAATCACATCAATACCAGACTAGATGAGAGTGTCAAAGAATGGCTAGAACACAAAACTCATCTATGCTCACATTGTGACCATGATGAGCAAAGATAGCAGAACCATAACATACACTAACAAAACCACCTATCAGACCTCTAGGCAATTCTCTCATAGGCTTGATAGAAGTATGCCACCCACCTTTGGATTGCACGAACAATCCACGATTTCTCCAAAGTCTGGGTCTGCATCCTAGAATATATAGTCAAAACAGTGGTAGGAAACACGCAGCCTTCACTTGCAAAGCGTACAGAAGAAGAAGTAAGCATACATTCCACCCCTCCAATGCACTGCAGAGACCCACAAAACACAAGTGCACACATGAGGGAGTTGAATCTTTGTTATACCAGTGGTTCCACTTTGTCACAAGTAATATAAGCGATGTGCCTTTGTGCTGGTAGAGACAGTCTAGATTACCTCCTCTGCTCCCAATATTTCCTGGAGAAAAGTTCAACAAAGAAATCTTGATGCAAAGGTCTGAACTCTAAAATAAGACAGCTGCAAGCCTCTAACCCACACCAGCAAAACACAGAAGATGATTCTTGTTGAAAGGGGCCTTAAAGAGTGGTTATTTAACAATAGCATAACCATTTAAACCTTCAACTGATGGTTTCCCATCAGAGCTGCTTCTTTCTATCAGGGAGCCAATGCCCTGAAAGCGGCCAAAACTCCTCGAGCACTTAGTAACCAAGACTCCTTACTGCAATGTGTGCAAAAGTTGGATATCCTGTTGGATACTTGCTACCACCACAGCCAATCAAAAATTGTGTATAGTGCCTGTCAGCACCAAGCAGGCTGTCCACATGCTGAGAACCAAGCTAGATTCACAACCAGCAATTGAAGAGCAGAACCTATACAAAGGTCTAAAGCAACCACACCCCAGTACCTAAAGATCTCAGCTAGGTTGGGCTATCCACAAACATCACAATGTGGATATGAAGAATTTGAATCAAGATGAAAAAGAACCTCTATGCTATCAATGTTCTGTATAAAAAGGTTCTCATGAACCTTAGCAGTATCACCTACCAAGCTCTCCTACCACAGGTCTTTAGATTCGTCTTGTTCTTTGTGTCCTTGGCAAAAACATTCATGAAAGGTCAAATGACCCCTGGCCCTCACAAATTGCATACAGCAATCTTTTTCTCATTACTTCCTGCACATCACCAAAGTAAAACAGTAAGGTAAACAGAGGAACACCCATAATGAGACCAGCAATCTGTCAGAAAAATAACTGTCAAATCTTACCTTGCATGAATATGGAGGGAGCTTCAAGTAGTTCGCACAGGTCATTACACTAGGCAAATCCCCATCTGCCAGCATGGTGCCCAAGCCTAGTGCAGCTTCTGGTGGTGTTGAGCCCAGTGGTGCACCACTTGCACCTGTAGGGTGCTGGCCACATCATCCAACATGAAAATTCAGTTCCAAAAACTCTTCAATATGAAAGAATTAGTGGGGTTGAAGACCCACTGGAAGCATGGCAACTCTGAGGAGCTAATGTGACCACATACCATGATAAATCAAAGTTGAAAAAAATGTCAACAGTGCAATTCCAGAATAGAAAATTTAGCTTCCACAATTGTAAGCAAAGAATCTCAAACTGCAAAGAACTATTGAGAACTCAAAAAGTCAAAAAAAAATCAACAATGTCAACTTCAGAACCCTAATGAAAACAAATTTACCTTCCGCACAATTGTGAGCTTGGGGCTCAATGCTGCCAGGCCACCAGGTGGCAGACGTGGGGCTCCAGTTATAAACTGTAAAAATGACCGCTGCTCATCTGGAGTAAACTCCCCCATGATCTCAAGAAGCTGCAAACACCAAATTGACTATAAGAGGATGGCTCCAAGCATACACAAGAAAGTTTTCTCATAAGGTGACCCTTTTACTCCACTTTGCTTGGCATGGGTCATAGTTGAGGAAATGCACAGATTGAGTCCACCAGATAAAGCACAGTCTGACTTACGTTTTGGATAGGGGGGCTGGAGGCATTATATCCATGGTCAAACTTCATGACATCTGCAAGTGACTCTGGCTGCAACAGGGCAATAGATGTATGAATGATGGATTGCAGGTACCAAATATGATTGGGCATCCAACAGCTTAATCTAAGAACACATGAAATGATGCAATATCTTCAAAAGTGTTGACAACAACTCCAAAAGCTGAGATCTTAGTCCACCTGAATAGAATTGAGATATGACCCAATAGTAAGGTTATTAGAGATTTCAGATCTGACACAAGAAAAGAAGGAGACCCAACCCTAAAAACACAGAGAAAAAGATGACTGGTTTGAACAATAGTGACAGTCACATGCATGTACAATAATCTTCAATGACCAACATACTGTAACCAACATCCTTTGCAACAGTAATTCAAAGACACAGCCATGATGTTGGCTAGCTTGGCAAAACATAAAAGAGGAGATAACAAAGGAAACCAAGAAAACAGGTTATGAAGAAGTGAGAAAGAAAAACCATAAAAAAAAGAACCAAACAATAAAGGAGGAAGTGGAGACAAAGAACATGAAGAACTTTGTACATGCAACCATGCAAGTAGAAAAGGAAAGTAAGACATCTAGAAGCTAAAATAAAATCAGAAATGACTGACCAGCCATAATTCATGTCGACCACAGAGCAGATATTCCAGTTCCTCCTCACTGAATATTTGCAATGAAGACAGTGGAAAAACCTACACAATTAACAAACAGGTGGTATCATTAGCTAGCATTGTGATTACAAAGCAAGAGTTATGGAACCAAATGCA
>Ga0209611_10000736_pt1 | contig 51372 bp, 47 predicted proteins | sample S1TSphgellanicum_3_FD_187693 | JGI IMG/M metagenome (GOLD analysis project Ga0209611, IMG submission 187693) | Host-associated microbial communities from peat moss isolated from Minnesota, USA - S1T2_Fc - Sphagnum magellanicum MG (SPAdes) (version 2) | ecosystem: Host-associated > Plants > Peat... | reverse complement strand
TTGGGCTTTGCTCCAAAATCTCCCTTGGGTTGGCTCCCTTTTGAAGGAGCCCCCTTCTTCACGAAACTTCCTTTAGGTTTGAACCCCGAGCCTTGAAATGTTTTGGGCTTATCCTTGGTTGGGCTATCTTGCCCCCGGTTCCATTCCCTTTCATGCCTTGGTTTCTTGTGAAGGAACTTGTTGTCCTTCTTGAACCCGGATTTGTCACTCCGCCCCACATCTGAGAAGTTCTCCACTTTCGTGATCACCTCGGATAATGAGGTGGGCCAACTCTCCTCAAGCTTTCGCTTGGCCCAAGTTGGAAGCCCCATCACAAATTGGCACACACGGTCCATCTCGTGCATGTGTCGTACCTCCAACATGAGTTCAGAATAAGCCCTCACATATTGCTTCAAGTTCTCATTTGTGGCATTCACAAGGTCACGAAGTTTGCACCTAGAAATGTAGTCGGAGTTCCTCGGGATGAATTCCGCCTCAATGCGGTCCTTGAAAAACTCCCACGTATAGCCATGGTTCTTGCCTTCGTCTTGCCTCACCGTCCGCCACCAAGTGGCGACATAACCCTTCAAGTAAGATTGAGCAAGCTCCACGGCGGAATGCCGACCAACCTTGGTGACATGTATGTAGTCTTCCATTTCGGCAAGCCAAACATCCACAACTTTTCGGTCTTGGGCACCATTGAAGTTCCCGGGCTTGGCCGGTTGAAACCTTTCACCCTTGGAGGTCCCCATTTTGAGGGCCGCCACCAACTCACCAAAGTCGGGCCTATTCATTTTGAGGAGGACTTCAAGTTGCTCCAGGGTGAATAGGACCGAGCTCCGTTGTTCCTCCTCACTTTCAAGTCCAACCTCGGGCTCATCTTGGTCCTCCTGGGAGTTTGGTTCCCCTCCCCAATTGATTCCGACGGGGCTACTAGGTCTTCGACGGGTTCCTCGGGCCTAGTCTTGAAAGCTTGCTTACGGTTCTTCTTGGGAGCCATTCCAACCCAAGAAGTGAGCTTCACCACTTGCTCTGATACCACGTGACGCGCTCCCAAGTCACAGGGTGAAACCCACTTGAGGGTTTCACAAAGTCAAGTTGCGGAAAGTTGAAACTTGGTAGCACGCTCCCGACTTCCAACTCTAAAAAGGGGTAGAGGGTCGAGTTGAGAGCCCAAGGATTAGACTAGGAAGAGGGACTAGCTTAGCTCGTGTGAATTTGCATCCAAAAACCAACCAAAACGGGTTAGTTTAACATTCGAGACACCCTTGGGTGTTGGGACTTGCCACGGGCACTTGGACACACAAGACTCACCACGGCCCGGATTCGAGAGTAAGCCACCACCTTCCCCCATATAGTATTTTCTGCGGCTGGTCACGGAGGCTACATCCGAATGGCACATTTTGTTGGGACTCCCGAAATGGAGTCCCAAAAGTGTCCCGACTAAACTCCCGGAACTTTGAACGGCCATAGCTCCTCACCCCAAACTCAGATTGGGACAAGTCCTAAATCAATGTTGTAGCTCTCGTCAAGATCTTTCCAACGCCGTGTTGCACTCTTCAAGGCGACATTGGGAAGAGGTCTATTCCCGACGTTTTGTGGTCGGGAGTCAAATTGCCAATTTGACTCCCGGCCTTTCTTTTGCCCATAACTTGGGCTGTAGATGTCCGAATTGCCAATGCGAGGCCATTTTCGATATCTACGTTTCAAGACCTTTCCAATGACACCAAAAAGACTCCAATGCGAGGTGTTTTGGGCCTTGTTGTCGAGCTCTGAACATTCGGGAGTCCCGAAAGACTCCCAACCTCCGACTTTTCCAAGTGTTGGGCTTCACCCCCACACTTGGCCAAAGTAGGGTTGCGACACAATAGAAATACGCCAAAAAAAAAATTCAAGTTTGGAAATCATGTACTTTAATTTCCAAAAGGATAGAAAACACATCTTGGGAAATTTGCCATAAAATGGTTCAGTCCATACATAATATAGTTCTGTCTACCAAATAACATTGTACTTTTGTTGACTTTAGATAAGTTTGACCTGAACCTTGTACTTGAAAATGTGAACAAGTTGAAACCTTATTAATTTTTGGATGAAGAAACACAAACTATAGATCGACTTGATCTAGTATATTAAGACGGATAGAAATATATTGGGATGAATGATAAGGAAGATGAGCATTTGGACAAATTTATGTTTATGTGTATAGATGATACTAAACGATGGAACTTTTATGCAACAAATGACTAATGTTCCTATAAAGGTCAAATTAGATGAAAAACATTTAATCATAGGTGGTAATGCAAGAATCACCATTTCAAATCCCAAATCCCTAACGAGTACAACAACACATCAAGGGCACGAGAGGTAATGGCATCAAATTGGCATGATGTCAATTACAAACAATTGTTTTTTTTTAAACCTTTCCAATTTTCACACATTGTAACAAATCATAATGAACGATGAAAGCTTGGTAGAAAAAATTAAAAGAATTATTCGAGAGAAGGAAGAATAGCATACAAATTTGATTCATTAATAACAACGAGAAGCACATGAAGAGCTTGTTGCAAAATTGTAAACATACAAGGTGGGTCACACTATGCATTTTGGAGTTACAAATCCAACACCACTTCAAATTTGATCTTTAGAATCTTCTCTAGATTACAATCTTGGGAGAAGGTTTGAAATCACATTGTGGACTATAACATGCACAAGGAGTGACATTAAGAAGTGGCTACAATTTTTAAGAGAATGTGAAATTTTGAAACCACATGCAAAAGCAAAACAATGGTGTTAATAGATTCAAAAGGAGAGGATGAAAACAACACCACTTTCTTCAAGCATTGAGACAAGTGACAACTCCAACATCACAAGCAACTACAAAACCTACACCATTGGTTGTTCCAAGTTCTTCAAAACCTAGTTTGTTTAAGTTTAAGAAGAAAAACACTATGAGAAAAAAGGGTTGTTTTGTAATTGGCCTCACAACTAGGGTTGTCACAACTTCCATGCATTCATCATGATGCAGTGGATGCATCTAGACACATATGCATCCCTATGTCACATCAATATAAGGTCAATCTAGGTCAATCTAGGTCAAATGGACTCTCGGGCTGCCCAAGGCAGGTTTACGAGTAACCAAAACTAGGCCCATTTTGGTTGTTGTAAAGCTTGCAGCGACAAAAAAAAATTTGTTCTTACAACAAGAAATTTTCCTAACTAGTGATGTTGCAATAAAGTTGTATTATGAAGAATTCTTCAACATTCGAAACAACTCACCATTAAAGCTCCAAAAGTGGATGGAGAGGGCTATAAAACATGTTAGGAAGGATCATTACTCGGCCTATTGCAAGCACTTGTTAGTATGTGACCCATCCCTAGCTTCGAATTTCTTGATGGAAATATAAGTTTATCATGACATGAATTCGGAATCAAAGATGTTGACAGAAAAGCTCTAAATGTTTGCCTATTCTTATGTTTCAGTCGAATAGAAAATGAAACAATTGAGGGCACATGAAGTGAATTTCAAACAACCCCAAAATGAAGTTAGAATGAGCCCAAAACTAACCCCAAGAAGCAAGGGGGATAGAACCAAGGTGTAACACAGGAAAATAAGACATTTGTAAAGGCAAAACAACTTGGCTAGCCTAGGAGACAAGGTTAGCATGAGGGTGAACACTTTTGACATGCCTCGAGAGGCCACCTAAAGTGTAAAGGCTAGAGCAATGGGAACATGAAGCATCTCGAACCAATGGAGGACGCAAAGAGGGAACCATATAAAACAACAGGTTACACCCAAAACACTAAAACACAAAAGCCCAAACAAGCCTTAAAAGAAAAACATTTCCTGCCATTGCAAGAACACGTTAGCAATGGCAGGCCTAACCATTGTAGGAACACAACAACAATGGTAGGCCTAATGCACCACCTAGACCCCATTCTTCGTTCATTGTGTTGAACCCAAACTATTCCCTTTTGTTCTACTGCCACGAAATCACAATGATTGCCACGCAAGATTCAACAATCAAATCATGTGAATATGAGCTTAAAAACCTCTGAGCTTCAAGAATCTTTCCAAATTATTGATGTATTTCTTCTTGAACGAGGCCTCTTAACAATAGGTAAGGCATGGGGATACTCCTTTTCCTTCTTGATGGTCTATTGGATGTCCTTGAAGTGAAAAAGCTTCTATGTGACTCCTACGATGGTAGTTGCAAATGCTTTGGATTGCAAACATGCAAGTAGAAGGAATTTGAACAAAATAAAAATAAAAATAAAAATGTAAACTACATTTGTATTTGGTATGTTCTTTTTTTTATAGTAAGAACTAAAAAAAAATCTACAATTAATCTCAAGTTTCAACACAAGCCAAAATATCATCTTTCGAAAATCCTCATATAAAAGCAAACCTATTATTACCTAGGGGCCAACATCCCTTAAGCTACTATACTCTATAATGGATCTAAACACAATATCCTTGTGTACCAAGGCAACGGCAACAAAGAAATGGAGAAAGGGACAGTGATTCAATCTTTTTTTCAGGTTCTTAGGATCCAACATGATATGGTTTGTTTGTTGACAATGGGAAAATGTAATATTGCTCTATTTCACAATGGGAAAATTAGAATAAAACGTTGAAATATTGCTCCCACAATTTCCCTTGGAGAGCTTCCCCCTTGTTTTGTTAATTCAACATTAATTTGTCAGAGGTTTAGACTCTTTTCCCTACAGGGAATGCCAAAAAAGTTTCTTGTGAGAGAGTTTATAGGTTTGTACTGCAGAGGTAGGGTTCAATGATCCACAGCCTACAGGTATCTTAATTAGATGTTGAATACCACTTGGTTCAACTTGTCAAACTTTTCAACTTTAGCAACGTGTTGGAGGAAATCTATCCGAAAGGTACATCTAATGTGAAATTCAAGCCATTGAGGAAGGTTGCACTTGCCAGCAGGACAAGAAGTTCAGATTTTTTGTGAAGACCTTGCCCATTGTGCAAACTGTCTCTATGTGGAAAAAGTTTTAAATTGTACCTAAGTCCAGTTTTGTGACATCACTGCCAAGATTGAGATACATAAGCTCCATGACGTCGGTGGGCCACTAATCAGAATCTGAGTCAATTAACGTCGTAGCATCGCATGATCCTATATCACTGTATATTTGACGTCTAACGTATAGAAATTGCTTCATCAATCCAAGTTGAGTGTCCAAGTTGCGTTGCATGACCCCCAAGATCACTGTAGCTTTGACGTCTAGAACTAGATTGGAACATTGCACGAATGTTAGGAATGTCAAGAAACATGCCATCTGGACTGTGAGGGTGTGGGAAAAGGGGGGGCGGGAAGAGTCGGACCTATCCTAATGAGGGTTCATTTTTCAAATTCCTCAAGTGAGGATCAAAACTCTCACTGGTGAGGATCCCCGGCACTAATTATTATTCAATGACGACTGTCCAAGGTGGTTTGTAGATTCTTTTCAAAATCCTGCTTTGTACTGGCGACACTCCCATGCTTCCAAGCATCTTGTTGTCAAAAGGAATCTGTTCCTTCAATGTCCAACTACTTACAGAGCATCAGTGCTTTTTTTATTGACAAAGTTTTTCCAATTTTCGACCTGAAAAACATGATTTCAATCTATGCAAAGGAGTTTGCATGGAAAAAATGGCCCAAATCCACCAGATTTCGAAAGTTTTTTTTTCCAAATCACCAGATTTTTATGATAAGTTCCAGTAGGTAGCCAACAATTCAGAAGGACTCTGTTTTCTTTTACTTTATATCTAGTATGTAGCCAAATTTGGCTAATTTTTTTTCTGGATGATCGCCACTTTGGCTAAATCACAAAATCCTTTAAAAAAACTCTGCAGAGCACATTCTTAACTCTTGTACACATATAAGAGTCAAACATCAGGGAGATCTGCACATATCTCCAAATTACGCACCATTGAGTTACAAACTTTCTTCAACAGTTTTAGGTTTTGAACTTTGTGTTCTGCTGGTTCCAGCTTTCAACATACCACCTGGTACTGGTAATGGATCATTTTTCAAAATTGCAGACCAGTCTGCAATTGGTATGGAATCTTTTTCAAACTTTTCACTCAATGACATCTTTCATTTCCTGCAAATCTTGCATTCTGGCTTCATCTTCAAAGAGTACAGAGTGGTACTGGTAATGAATCTTTTTTTAAAAGAGCATACCAGTCTCCTATTTGTATTGAATCTTTTTCAAAATATTAATTTGATAACTTCCTTCATTATGGCTTCATCTTTGAAGGGTATACAGTGTTACTGGTATTGAATATTTTAAAGAAATTGCATACTAGTTTGATTTTCGTGTTGAATTTTTATAAAAAAATTCAGTCAATGACTTCCTTAGTTTCCTGGAAATTTTGCAGTTTTCCTTCATCTTCAAAGAGTATAGGGTAGACTGGCCCATCATCGATCACATGCTTATGACCAAACACTTATTTATATCTTATCATATGTGTTTCATTTTGAGCGATTTAAAATGTTATGGGAGTGCTACCTCAAGCTCTAGAAATCATCTTTGAAGTGCAAAGGAAAAGGAGAAATGAAAAATATAACAAGAAGAATAAAAAGCTTTCTCCACTTTACAAAACAGATTTCTTTTTCATTTTTCTTCTCTTGGGACCCCTCCTATTTTAAAATTCATAACTTCCTTGTTTTTTATTCATTTAAAATGATTTAAAGTGTTATACGAGTGCCACCTAAATTTTTACAAATCATCTTTGAACTTTGATAGCAACAAAAAAACATACAAAGAATTTTTTGGGTGTTTAGGAATTAGCCTTTGTAGTGTTTAGTGGTTTGTTTTGTTGAGTTCTTGACCCCCTTTACTTTGGGTGGCTATGACTTTCCCATTTCTAATCTATTTTTGATGATTGTTTGTGTGTCAAATGTGTTAGGAGGAAGGGTTCAACTTTTTTTTTAACTAACATTGAACGGTTCTTTAATTTTTTTGAGAATCATTGGGTCCAGATATTAGAATGTTTTGAAAAGCTCAACCTTATTCTTATTTTAAATTTTATTTCATCTTTAAAGCCCCAAGCAAGAATTCAACAATTTGTAAAAAATAATTTCACTCAAGTTTCAAAGTGTTAGTTGTCATACATTTTATACCAATTAGGTTTTACAGCCAGTTTTCACATATTGATTATTATAAATTTTATTATTTTAATTTTTAATTTTTAATGTTGCAAAAGGAGTAGCAACAAGAGGAATAGTAACATTAAGCAAGTAAGGAGCAGTAAGAGGAATATCAACATCAAACAAATAAGGAGTAACAATGTCAAGCAAGTAAGGAATAGTAAGAAGAATAACAATGTTGAGCAAGCAAGGAGCAGCAAGAAGAGTAACAATGTTGAGCAAACAAGGAGTAGCAACATTAAACAAGCAAAGAGCAATGAGAGAAACAACAATGTCGAACAAAAAGTAACAAAAAAAGCAATAACATTGAACAAACAAGAAGCAACAAGAAAAGTAGTAGTGTTGAGCAAGCAAGGAATAACAAGAGAAGCAATACCGTTGAACAAGTAAAAAGCAACAAAAGGAGCAACAAAAGGAGTAGCAATGTCAAACAAGGAACGCCAAACAAGAAATGTTAAACAAAAAAATCAAACAACAACTATTAACTACTAACCAATGCAACTAATCAAACTAATTAATTTAAATGACAAACAACAAACAAGGAAGAAAACAAAAAACTCACACACAATGAGGAAAAAAAACTTGAAACACTTGATTTATATGAAGTAGCAAGTGGTGCCATTTATTGGCTAAACTCTAAACCTAACTAAACCTTGAACGAACTATTAACTATTGATTAAGCATTAAACACTAAACTCTATTGACTACCTAATTAATCTAAACCCTGACCCTAAATTTTTTTGATACACTTTTAAAATTTCAATAAAATATAAATATACATTTGATCACGATTTCAAAGGCCCGATTCTCACATTACATAAAACCAGACAACCAGGTTTCAAAGGCCCAGTTCTCACATTACATAAAACCCTCCATCCAAGTTTCATAAAAGGCATCACTTAATGTGATACCCTAAGGGTTTCAAACTGAGAACTGGTTTGAAACTTTGTCCAATTTTGACATTTTTTCTGATACTCGCCCAACATTGGTTTGGACACCAGAAACAACAGAGCCCTCCCTTGGATTCAGCCTGCCCTGGGAGCTTAAGTGTTTGATCACCAGCCAGTCTATCCTAGAATGATACTGGTATTCAATCTTTTTTTTAATTTGCATACCAGTTTGATATTTATGTTGGACCTTTTTCAAAATTCTCATACCAGCAAGCCTCTGTATTGGTATAGGATCTTTTTTTTAGCTATAATACCAGTCCAGTCCTAGTCTTAGGGTCCAAGGCCGATTTTTGGCTGGTATGGCATAAGTATATACATAGTATTGAGATTGGTACAGCCCTGGTACATATCAAGGCGATATTACAGGGATATTATCTCACGTTGCTACCAGACAGGTGTTGGTACCAGGCAGGTATTACCTGGTGTCCTTACCCATGAGGCAGGTACTGGTACAGGGTTGGTATTGCCTCGGTTCATATCTATCCATTTGAAGTGCCTATCAGACAAGTGCTGGTAGGAGGTTGGTACTACCTCATGTCCCTACCAGGCAGGTAATGATACAAGGCTGGTATTGCCTTAAGTCATACCAATCTGGTTGGTTCTTTGATACCAGGAGCATACCTGTCTATATAACAAGGTTCGATCCTGGTACCCAACCAACACTGGTTTTGACCATCATTCACCTCCTTTCTACCAATTTTCTAATTTTAAAAAAAAAAGTGAGCCATGAACACAAGGTAATTATTATGTCATTCCAAAATAGTCATCCAAATAGGTAACTTTTTTTCTTTTTTCTTTTTTCCTTTCAAGACCAAATCATCCCTACCAAACGTTTTGAAGAAAAGGATTAAGGGGGAAACTAATTCAAAAGGTCATGAAGCATGCTTCCAAATATGACCTTTTTCACTTTCACATAGTGGAAACCAAGCATTACATTTCAATCACACATTCTTGATCCACACCTAGGAATTGGATCATTTCCCCAAACAATTGGATCATGCCTTCTAGGTGGAAATCTTGATCAACCCTTCTAGGTGGGAAATCCTTTTTTGCACAAACCCCAACACAACTTTTATTGTGCATTTCTGTTCACAAATGAGATTGTATATAGACTTTGGTGTGAAAATGAACTAATATTTTATACCCAAAAATTGCATCCATTGATAATGGGGATATTTTGAAAACAAATATGTGGGATTTTACAATATTCTACTGTGAACAAAGGGGCTTTGTACTGAGTTTCTGACAATTTTCACTTTGATTGTTTGGAGACCTCCCAAAATAACGTTGTCACAAAGATGCATAAATCCCAAGCAATACGCTCAACAATACCATGTGAATGCACATATGAATATTGGAAACAAGTGTATTGCAGCTCTGCTCTGCAAAACAATGACCATGTTCAAACAAAAACTGTACACCTAATATCTTGTGTTCATGTTACCATAGTCTTATCATGCTTTTTAGCATATACGTTGTATTATGTTTCTCCTTAGAACTTAGCACAAACTTTTTCTTCTTTTTCACTTGGTTTAGATTCAATTTGAATCAATGAATGAAGACAAAACATTAGAACAAAAACAGTCCATCAAGTTCACACAATATCATTTTAAAATCATTAGAACTATTTATCTTGGAGAGATAAGGTGCCTAACATTAGGCTTCAGTCATTGTTCATACTTTTACATTTGTCCTCGAATGTGGCATTTTTACAGGATTCCTCATCAACAACCACTTCATATCTTATCCAAATTGTATCAATGGGTTGGCATGTCAATGCCATGTCATGGACTCTATCATTTGTTCCCCACCTTGAAGGACATGTAGTTCGAAAGTAAAATCACCATATGTTTATTAAATTCCTTCCATGTGATGTGAACTTGATATCATATTGCTCAGTTTCAAGTTTTAAAGCTTCAGGTTTTTATCACTATCTCATTGCAACTTTGTCTACTGTAGCAATTAACTCGTATTATGCCTACAAGGGTATTTTTAAAACATATATAATGATTATATTTTTTACCTTCAATTTTGCAAGGGCAAAACACCAATGGAACTACATCAAGCACAACAGACCACAAATATCAACTCTAAGAAATGACAGTTGGAAAGCAAGGTGGGGCATTAAAGCATCTTTATCTTTGTCTTATATGTATTGTTTATCAAAATTTCACCCATTGATAAATAATAGTGTCAATTTGTTCCGAGGAAAGCAATTGCACGTGTATAGCAAATATGGTTGTGATGCACTAAGTGTTCAAAGCATAAATTAGTAATTGTGAATGTGCCACATCCCACATCTAGGGTTGATAATACTTGTGAGTGGGGTGAAACTAATTCCCAATCACTATAGGAACACATATGTTTGAGTCACCCATGTTAATTTTGGTAGTTTTTTTTAAAAAACGCTCATATATTCAAATTCATGCATTTCGAATTGGACTTAATTACCCATTAATTAATAAGTTCATGTGCACTATGAAAAACAACGACGTATCAGGTCCCCATAGTGTTCAGTTCACAAACAAAAAAAGCTTTGTAAAACAGAGGAAAATATTGACATCCCCAGTATGGAGGGAGGCGAGTCTATAGGGGTAGGCAAGTACAACTATCAGCTTTGCAAGCAGGGAGGTCAGATTGCAGAGCACCGTCTACCATTCCCCACTTGGATTTTGTAGAAAAGCACAGATATTGCACATTCTGACATGCCCACTTGCAATTTGTAGAAAAACACAGATATTGCACATTCTGCCAAGTACAATGCAGGGGTTTTAAAAAATGAGGATATTATAGAACCTGCCAGTGGGTACATGATTGAATTGAAAATGTTCCCGGCAGGAAAAGATAATTATTATAGGTAGGGTAAACAAGCCCATTCCCAAACACAGGCCTACCACCCAACAGCCCCATGGCACAAAGCATAGCTGGTAGATGGGTGCCCACGGCCCTTTGGGTGTTCAAGATGACACTTATAACTGAACAGTCAGTTTGGAAACAAAAAAAAGTTTGGTTTAAGGATAACTTTCAAACTTAATTTTGCATTTGTGTTTGTTAATGAGTGTGAAAGAGTACCATTCAAATAAACTTCATGAGGGTTTCATGTGCAATGTTGTTTGGTAATGGGGTATGAAGTATATCAGTTCATTGAGTACAATTGATCATAAAATCAGCACACATACTGAGTTAGAACTTTGAGTGTTAGGATATGGGTCTAATTTTGGTCCAAGTTCCCAAAAAAATCACCCCATTATGATTGTTTGGCCATGGGGTAAATTTTTAATAATTTCAAAATCAAATTTCAAAAGGATAGGTTGGTGGTGGGGTCATTTGACCCAGGAATGAGAGACACACCAACTATACAAACCAACATAATGTTTGGTTATGGGGGTTAGCATGGCCTTTAAAAGGCATGGAGGTGATCATTAATGACCATAACACCCTAGTTGGAATACAATGCAAAAAGAATAGCAATGCAATTAGACAACACACTTAAAAAACTTTGGATCCTAAAAATAAAGAGTTAATTACAAAGGCAAAAAGACCAAGATGGGCACTTTGCAAGCATTCCCACAAAACATCTAAAACAAAATGAAGCATCATGAATTAACTATCAAAGGAGCAATTTTACTTTTAGATTGAGCTTTCAGATATGTTGTCCTTACCAACTTGGGTAGAAGAGAGTTTCAAAGCATTTTTAGAAATCTTGTTTCTTACATATGAAGTGAAACCACACAAACCAAAAGCTCTATAGCCAAGTTCAAATGTCAAGCAAGTAGTAGAGATAGGGCAACATTAAAGTTACAGAAATTTGTAGTAGAAGCAAATTATGTAAAAGAACTAAAATCAAGTTTGCTCCAAGAAACAAAAATAAATATAGAAAATGTAGTTGTGCCAATATCAAGTACGAAACTAAAACTACAGAAATCAAATCGGAAACCAAGAGAAGAGGAAGGGTTAGGTCTGAAATTAAACAAGTACAACAAGAAGGAAATGAAGTGGGGACTCAAGCTATAGACAAGATTTACAATGAAAAGTACAAATAGTTTACCAATGGACCTAACATTCTTTATTGCCCAACTTTATACCTCCTTGACCAAAGGAAACAAGACATCAAATAGTTCATGTGAATCATTACTTTAGTTTTATACCAACAATTTGCATAGACACAAGAGATTTCAATTTGATCCCATGAGACTTTGTAAACTTCTACACTTTAATCAACCCTAATCTAACACTGAAATAGTATGCACAATAAACATATCCTCACCTTGTTGATTTTTTATATTTGTGGCATTTGTACAAAAAAGAAAAAGGCATCCCATAGTTGGGTCATGAAGCACACCATCCACTTGTTAGAGGCTTTGGCTTAGGCCAATGGCTAGACAATGATCATGGATATGAATGTCCCTTGTAGACAATGCTCAGGAATGTTGGACCAACAAGCATTGGAAAAAAAATGTCCCACCATAGCTTGAATCAAGACCAAACCATAGAAAACCACAAGTTGATAAGGTTACAACAACAAACAACAAAGGAAAATGAACAAATCAAGCCTTGGAAGAAGCCATTGATGCAATTGAAAGAAGTACATGTTCATTGAGGGTAACAAGTAGATCACAAAATATACTAGTGACTTCCCTTTAAGATCTTTTATTTGACAAAACTAGATCACAAAAACATGGACTAACAAAGGTTCTAATAGATGAGGAAAATGCAGCAATAGCAAAATGGATCTTGGTTATGCAAAATGTGGTTTGTCAATTACCTTACAACATCTGAAATTGAAAGTTGTTGAACTTACACAAACAAGGCCTACCCCATTTTGGAGTGGTGTACCAAAGAATAGCTAGTGGTACTAATTCAAGACTAGACATCCAAATCTTATCATCAAACAAGTAGAGGGTTTAAATGTTTTTAGAGCACAAGGGTTGTTTATAAATAGCTACAAAACATTTTGTGATAACTTGTAAATGTTGTACACCTAAAATAATTATAGTGTAAATTATGTATAGAACTTAGACAAAACAAACATCTAAGCAAACAAATAGTTATGAATTTGAATTTTGGCCAAGAGGGGTTTTGACCATGTAAATTGCATCATCATTCCCAAGTCTCAAGAATGGTTGATTGTGAACTGTGTAATGAATGTAGAAGGCAAAGTTCTACTAGGGTTTACATTTTCAAAGGTGAAAAATTGAAAGATGATTATATCAAGTTGTGCAAAATAGGTACATGTGTGCAACATGAAAATAGAACATGGATGACAAAGTTTTTATTTAAGGAATTCCTTTCTTTCTTCAAATGGTTTATTCCAAGTGGGATCTCTATGACTATTTTCACTTATTGATTCTAAACAAGCATGGATTCCATGTTACTTTAAAATCAATAGAGCAAGCACAAGCCTTTGGTTTAGATATGATCATGCTATCCTTCCACACTTCACATGCATTACAACCCTTAAATGTAACTTGTTTTTAACCATTCAAGACAACATTTAAGAAAGAAGGGGATGGAGCCATAGCCAAAAAGAATTATATAGAACCAAACAATATCAATTTGGCTACATGCATGGATAAGGCCTTAGATCAATCATTCACAAAAAAAACATCAAATTTGGATTTAGGGTTTGTGGAATATGACTTCTAAACCCTAATGCAATGGAACATAGGATTCACCCTTTAGACATATACAAAACACCAACAAGTGACAATGAGGAAGTTAAAGGAAATCAACAATGGGAGGAGCAATCTATTACAATAGACCTATGAAATATGGTTGGAATTGTTCAAGAAATAACACCAATGGATAATCCCACATCATGAACTAAAAAACCATGAATGTGGATTCAATAAACCTAGTTTTGTGTACATCTTGGCCATTCAATAAAATATGAACATTAATGCACCATATTCTATCCAATGGAGAACACATTTAGTTTGGTGATAAGATTTTTAAAAGGTGTTTATGAAGAGTGAGGTGTGTGGTTACAAGGAGTCAAATGTGGATGCATGTTCAAACATTTGGTAAGTTTTGTTTCAAAAATGAAACCCCTCCTCCAACTTTTAAAAGGCATATCCTATTCATTTTGTAACCAAATTATAGGATTCAAGTGGCCTTGGGTGTGCTTAAAGAAGGGTTACATTTTCAACAATCAAAATCAAAAGATGACTCTATTAAAATCAGTGAACCATTGAGCCACTAAATGTTTGGTGGTTAATTTGTTTACCTTACCATGATGAAAGACATTGTTGTAATTTGAATTGTGAAGGTTTGAATATAAAGGATCATATTGATTCATTATAATCTATAAGCATTCATTTTTCCATCCCGTGCTAAAATTTGTATTTGAGAAGTTGCAAGTCATGCCATGATAGATCTTGAAGGTGTAGAACATTTTGCATGGTGCCAATGGAGGTTACAAGGTTGAGGTATTGAATAAATGTTTTAACCATAATTGAGTATGTAGTGTTTTGTTCCCAAATCCATGAATATATAATAGTGGTGTAATCCCCCTTACGGTAGGTGAAAGACAAAAAAAATGTTCCTAGTTTGTTGTGTACCATGAAGCAACATTTAACCTATTTGCATTTTTGACTTGGGCATTGCAAATAAAATGTAAGTTAGGGTTAATTTCCAGGTGGCCCACCCAACAAGGTGAAAGCACATTACAATGACCCCATTTGGGGCACTTTTGGGACTTTTGGGTCTGGTATTATAGTACATACAATATAATTGTTCCAAAAATATGGTACATTTTATTTTCAGTATTAATTTTAGTTTTTGGGCCTTATAATTATTACTTTTAGAAAACTATTGTTATTTAATTTTTTAAAATAATAATAAATTTCATTATCTATATTAAAAGATCCATGGGTATATTTATAATATGCATTGATATAATAGGGCCACTGTCTCGTTTTGATTGCAGTAACTTTAAGGTTTCAATCAATTTTGATGAAATTAAAAATATGGTCCATCTAGTTATATTTGTCATCTTCCATGTGAATATGATTACTTGTCAAAATTGCAATCAATTTGCCACAGATTTATCACATCTTAGTTGAAAAAACTCACTTTTTGAAATGAAACATTTGAAATTAATCACATGTTACCCAAACATGGTTCACGCAATGTCAAATGATATGGTTAAATATATCTTCAACATTCATAAAAGTTAAAAATAATTTAAATTATTTTTGTAATATATTTGTGTTTTTTGAGTACACAAGTACACTACATTTGTTTTCACAAATATATTGTAATCTCCCACTTTATAACATGAAATTAAATGGTTTTTATTCCAATATTTTGCTTAGGTTGTAATTTAATATTATATGAAAAAATATTGTGAATTTTTTTCAAAAGTTTGAGGTGGGATACACTCAAACATGCACACCCCCTAGAAAGTAGTATAATGTGACACCCCTTGAAAGGGGTCACTATAATGTGTTTTCACTAAACAACTATTTTCAAAAAAATAATAGTCAAATGAAGTTTTCATGTCAATATAAACACCCATTCATTTACTATGTTTTAGTGGTTTGAAGGTGGGGGTGAAAAGCACAATCAAATGAACCAATTTATGTATTTTTTAAAGTTGAATTATAAGTATCACAAAATGTAGCATAAAATTGTTAAACATGTACTTTGATTGGGTTAAAAGATTGAAATTAATATGGAAAAATGCATTCGTATTTAACATGTAGAAATAACTACGATGGAGTCATTTTGATATTATTCATGATATTCATTCCCTTCTTTATTTCTCCCAATTCATTTCTTTTGTTTCATAGATCATGAATTGTACAAGTTTACATGATTTCTTGCAATTATGCATACGTATGGGAGTTGTATGTACAAAAGGTGTCATAGACACCACTTTCATATGTTGAATGGAGTTCATTCACATGGATGTTCATCCATGATTCATAATTAATTTTTAATTCATTATTAGTTGACTCTTAATTATTCCTTGTTCACTTTTAATTAACTCATGATTCATTTTTAGTGAACTTTTAGTTCATTCTTGGTCCACTTTTAGTTAAATTTTAATTGACTTTTGATTGAATTTGAATTAACTTGTAATTCACTTGTAATTAGGAAGTCTCTTAAGAAGCTTCCTTTGTTGGTAGGCACATGGAAATTTTAAACTAGTTCCCAAGACATTAAAAGAGATTTTCAAATATATGATTAAGTTTATGACTAATATTGTAGTCATAAAAAACAAAAATGATTAATAGCCCTAAAGTCATTACAAATGAATTTTTTAAGATAATAATCATTTAGGATATGATGTGGCACATTTCATCCATTAATCAGAATAGACATATATGAAGTCATTAATGATTATTTAATCATTTTTTTTTAAAAATTGTTACAAATTAGACCAAAAACCTTAGGGAACATTAACCTTTTTAATCATAAATTTTATTATAAATTTTATTATAAATAATTATTATAAAATTTTAATTATTTTTAATGTCATTATTTTCCATCTTATCAATTGTTGACACATGTAACCACCTATACTATGTTTAAAACCTAATTCAAGTGGTTAAATAAACTATTTAATTTCCCTATTTAAGGTTTTTTCGGTAAGCACCTAACCTCACAAGGTAATTTAGGTAAGCAAGGAATATTCAATCAATATTTTGATGTTGACCACAACATGGAATGTCATTTGTGAAGTTTGAACTTTGGACCCCAAGGATGGAATTAAAAACCTTTACCGCCAAGCCATCCCATGTGTTGTGTAAATAATATAATGTTTATTTTATTTAGACTATATTTCATTTAAACAATACAAAAAACCTTAAATTTGATGATTCATATATTATTGCTAATTTATCCAAATGAAAAAAATGAATCATAAAATTCTTTCAATAATGTACACAATTATATAAATTTTTTATAAAAATACATAAATTCATTTCAAAAGAAATATATTTGAATTTTTTTTATTGAATAACATTTCACACCATTAATTGCAAAAAACTAAATTCAAACACATGATTTCTAAATGGAAAAACCTTTGTGGTTAATATAAGAATAAATAAAATATGTCTTTCATATCTTAAACCTTCATTTGATTTAGGAATTTATTTTATACAATTTTGTTTCCAATACATCATAATTTTATTAATAAAATTTAATTGAAATGTATGAGTCTATATAATTTATCCACATAAAATATTTATAAATGTATCATAAATAAATTATATATATACTATTTTATATAAATTTAATCTAAATATTTGATTTAATTTGAAAATATTAATTAACATTAAAATATAAACTAATTTTCTGAAATTATAAATTTTATTCGTTTTTTACACATGTAAAATAAATTCATTTTTTCACATATAATATTTTAAAATGTATTACATATCATGTACATTTAAGAAAAATGTAGTAAAAGTTCTTATATTACCTATATGTATAATCTTAATTGAAATTAGGTCCCTACATGTTGTAGTTCCTTATGTCCTTAATATTCATATTAAATGATTAATTGTCAATTTTGAATCGTTGTAAAATAATTTTATGAGCATGTTGGTTATGTAATGATGCATCATTTTGTCCATGTCATTTGCATAGTCACTTTTTAGTCCTATTTGAAATGATTTTATCCTAATTAAGTTTTCAAATAATATCTTGGACATCCATGTCACTTTGTCATCAATCATGGATGCCATATGGATGAAAATTCACAATGAAAAAATAATTCATCCCTTTTATTGTCATGTTATCGTATATAAGCCAAATGTATCATTAATATATGGTTACAACTTTTTCCATATAGGATTTGAAGTAATATTTTATGACTATAGTCAATTATATAATCATTTAGATATTTAGTCATTGATTTCTTAGTGGCAAATGACATAATTTCTTTTAATGAGAAAGGTATAAATAGAGGTAGGACCCCCATTACTCTCAATTTGTTCAACACCAATTTGAGGTAGAAATCTAACACCATAACTTTGACCTATTCTTGTCATGTTTACACTTTTTTATTTCATTATAATAAATATATGTTTGTACTTTGGTTTTGCACACTTCATGTTTGTGGTTTTGGGTTTTGTGATTTGTGTTTTTACCTTGATTCCTTTGTTTCGTGTTTTGGACTAGATTTAGACTTAAACCTATTCTTTTGTCATTTACCTTTGTAGCTTTCATGCCCATGACAAAGGGTCAGAGGGAACAAATGTGAAAGCATGTAATAAAGTTGGCAATGATCCAATGAAAATGTGTTTCAAACACAAAACAAGAATGAAGGTTGATTATAAAATTAAAGATGTTAAAGTTGTGTTTTTATCATGTAGATTGTGATTTATGATTGAGCATATTTTGTCATGAGTTTTTTTTGTTTGGGCATGCACATATTTTCTTTACTTTTATTACGGCTTGCATTTGCTTAAAAGGTGGTAGACAACAAGTGATGGTCACTTCATTATGTATGTATTATATGGAACAAAAATAATTGAAAGAATTAGTGAACCCAAAAAATGTAATGTTCCCCAAGATATTTTTCCTAATTCATTTTTTGGCTTAAAATTTTTTTGATATGTGTTTTGATAATTTGATTAAGTTTTAAACATCACAACATTACTATATGACACAAGCCATAAGTTTTCCAATTTACAAACACGTTTTTTTTTTCTTTGAACCCTTCCTATTTTCAAACCTCATAACTTTCTTATTTCTTATTCATTTTAAACGATTTAAAGTGCTATAGGAGCACCATTTGAAATTCTACAAATCATCTTTGAACTCTAATAAAAAATATATATACAAGGAATTTTGTTGGTGTTTGGGAACCAACCTTTGTAACATTTGGTCGTATGTTTTTTTGAGTTTTTGACCCCTTTTACTTTGAAGGGCCATAACTTTCTCAGTTCTATTTTGTTTTTTATGAATTTTAATGCATCAAATGTACTAATAGAAGGGGTTCAAGTTTTGTTTAGACACAAAAAACAATGGAACCCTCCCCTTGGATTTGGCCTGCCTTGGACGTTTAAATGTTATAGTTGTAACTCAATTTGCAACTAATGAACAACTAAAAGATTTAACCCATATGTTTTGTTTTCAAATCCCATGTTACAAATTATATAAAGAAATCTTGTTCTTTTATGTTCTCACATTAAAATATATGTGCCATTTTGGGATGAACTTTTAAAAGTTTAACCTAAAGGCAAAACATAAAATAAAAAATGAAATTTCATGGCCATTCCTCAGTGCACTTAGTCTTGTGTTTTCCTACTTACTTACCTACTTAGGTAAGTAAATAGGTCCTACTTTTTTACCTACCTATGTAGGTAGGTAGGTAGGTTTTAGGCAAATACGTAAGTATGTACATTTAAAACCCTACCAACCTACATACCTACCTATGGTTATGTACAACCTACCTAACTGTTAAAAAAAAAATTATTGTATATTTTTTTGCAAAATACAATTATTATGCCATGTGTCACAATTTTGGAGCATCATTATCATGATGAACAATGGAGATCAATATTTCAAAAAAAAACTTATGTCAAAAAATCTTCATAATGCCATGTGTCAAATTTTAATAAATAGATGACAATTAATGACATTAGCATGACATCATGGGTGTAGTTATAATGCAATTGCATAATAGTTGAAAATGAGGTATTTTGATTGAGTTGCAATGAATTGTCCATTTTCGATGAGTTGCAACTTTGCAATTCATGCAACTTGTCCAATAGCACTCACGATGTATAAATACAATGAATTGTAAGTGTTTTCTACAACTCAAAAATTGAATTGCAAGGCTAGTTGCAAAACACCCCTTTTTCTCGTAGTGGTATTTAAAATAAATCAAGTTTGCGTTCTTTCCATCAACTTTTTGGAAATTCATTAGTTAAAAATTCAATTTGGAACATCATCAACTATATGGGCATATGACCAACATTGTCCTTCTTATAATTGATTGAAATAAATCCTAACAAACTTATAATATATAAGAAATAGTGATTTTCTTTTATATGAATTTAAAATATCCTTGTAATTTAATATGAAAACCTATTGAATTGTTATTAACATTGTAAAAGAGGATAAAGATGAAGGTGTTGCTGTCAAACAACCACAACTAGATGATATTGAATAATTTGTATGTATTAAAAAACTCATTTGGTGATCTTCATCCCTTCTGCAAATATGACTTACTAGAAGAAAACAATCCATTTTGTTTATTACATAATTTATTGTACATGAACGTCACATCTATATGTTTACATTTTACTTATTATTGTAGTATCTTGGCATCTTGAACAATAATTACATTATTCTGAAAAATAATATTATTTTAAAAAGTTATTTTCAAATTTAAAAAATCTGCAAAGAAAAATACACGAGGTTGCTACTGTGATAAGGTGGTTTAAGCTAAACACAAAAGGAAGTATTGTAAGAATTGAAGGTTTGAATATCATGAGCAAGCGAACAAAGGTTTCAAAGGTGGTGGTTTGGAGGTCGTTCATGATGAAGCAAAATGTCAAGGGAAAAAATGAAGGATGATGGGAAGGGAATCAATTAACTTAGTTGCTATGTAGGAAAAATAAGTAGTGAATGGATAGAAAAAGAGGAGGAAAGATTGGTAGCTCTTGGGCATTTTGGGGTTTCCATTTCCAACACATGAAAACGTATGTGTTTGGAAAAACCTAAGATGTGGTAACAAGTGGTGTTTCAAGAATAAATGAAAGATATATTCATTAGGAGTTGAAGAAATAGTGTGGACAAAGGAGGATGCGCTTGGTAACCTAGATTTAGAAACACTAGGAGGAACATAAGTAGAGATTGGAGACTTGGACCATTTGCAAACTTGTGTAACCTTTCCATTGTGCAATGAAGCATATTACTGAATAACATATGTTTTTCGATTATAACTAGTTGCATAGAGTTGTGTTGGTGCTTGTGTAAAGGGGTACGGAGACGATGTCATCTTGGTGTCATTGTGAAAGGGTTGAAGTTATCATGAATAAGGGAATTGTTCTAACCCACAATGGAGAGGACAACAAGTTAGACAAATTAAGACTAGGTTCTTGCCCAACCAAAGGTCAATTGATTGTGCTTTGACCCGTGGTTTCATGGGTCGCTACCCTGCTCTCCACCCATTGAACAGTAGTGAAGACCTTTTTTTATTATTTTGACACATGCAACATGCAGGTGGCACACATCTTTTAGCATAGACAGAAAGCAAATACTAGTGAAGGTCCCAAGGTAATCCATGAAACATAGCGGGCACAATGGTGTGGTGGAAAAAATGTTGGGGGGTGAAATGTGAACCTATTCACACTATTTTTCCTTTTATTCCTTAGTGGATGGCCTTGAATGTAGTGTCTTGGTGGGCCACGTGGAAATTGACCCTTAGGGTTCAAAGGTTTTCAAGCAGCAATGAAGATGTTCTCTACATTAAGACGTGTCATTGAATTTGAAGATATAAAACATTGATGTGCTTCAAATACTAGCCCCATAAATTGTGGGCAATGTAATTTATCCCCATCTTATTAGTGATTGTTCCTTTAGTTTGAAATGATTATTTGTTGTAATCAACTCATAAGCTAAAGTATGGAACCCTTTTAAAATATATTGGGTATAACTGTTTGAACTTTGCACACAACAAATTGTGAAAAAGCCACATATTTGCACCGTTTGTCAAGCACCTTCCTAACTTCATGGCCCACCAAAAGAATCTGCGCAGCAAAAAGGTAAAAAGCAACAAGGCACAAATACCAACTTGTAGACAAGCCCCACAAAACATGAAAGATCCACTCCACTCCAAATAAACCTCTACCAACAACCCGATTGCCAATGCTCCTGTGCATTTTTATGTAGGCTAGGTGCTTAATAATAAGGTTCAGAGATAGATTCATTCTACAATAATCATAGGTGACACTCTTCATATAAGAGCTGAGACAATGATGATTTTGTTCAAATGTGAAAACATTAGAACTGAATTTACATGACTTCACAGATGACCTCCATGCTCAGTCAGGTCAGCACATGAATGAATTTGTTTCAATTTGGTACCCATGGTTACAATCACCAACTCTTCATAAAGAAGCAAGTTAGAAAATTTGAACAGCACAAGGTTTGTCTTAAGACCATTTCCTTCTCATGGGTACCAAAATGCAAAATATATGTTCTAAATATCTAAGTAGCAACATGTAGCATTGAAAGCTGGAAAAAAAAACTCCATTTTGAAGAGACCAATGAGTTTGATCATCTCTGGTAGCTTCAAAATGTCAGTTACGGCGTCGCCGCTTCTGGTTAAAATCTTCAAAAAATTCATGGATGTCTGCACTGGTCACTGTCTTTCCTGATTCTCCAAAAGGAGCCTGTGAGTCACAGCCATGAACATACAAGCCCAATAAACTAAATAAGAAACAAGACTTTAAGCCAGAGAACTCTGTCTTGTGTGCCCACTCTGCAGATTGTGCAAATGAAACCTTGCTAAGACGAGATAGAATTCAATAGCCTGGCAGTGCAGTGAGTCACAATGCTCTGCAACTCATAGGCTATTTCAGAGTTGACAGAGTTCTTATCTGATCAGTGAGCTGGTCGCTCATGAGGTGATCATATTTGAGGGAACTTGAAAGGAAGACATTAGCATCTTGCTTCTTTACAGACTCTTTTTTCCTAGTGAGTCACCAACAAATTAAAATGCACACCCGAAGGAACATTGGTTGCAGCCAGGAGACTTACCAAAAAGGATTTGAGTTCAGATGCCATGTCATTGAGCCCATGAAGAAGTTCAATCTGCTGTACATGGCCCAATGTCTGCATGAAGTCTGATCCAGCACCTTCAGCTCGTGCTAGGGCCTCTTCTCTCTTTCGCTTTCCCATCGCCTCATACTCCTGCAGCCAGTGTACCATGGACTCAGTCAGACTTGTCATTTTAGAAAAAGCCTTACAAAACAGTCACAAAGTCCCAATTAGAGCACTTCTCATGAGTTTTCCAGAAGAGCTTATAGATTGTGCTTGGCCATTAGCAAACTCCACAACCCTTCACATTTTGACCCTTTCAGCAATTTGGGGCTATCTTATTGTATCACATCTGGGTTTGAATTACCAAACAAACTTCTCTGTGCTCTGCTTGACAAAAGATCTTGCAGGTAGCTGCCCATACTCTACCTGAATGGTGTCCTCTCTATTCAGAAGAAAACTGACTCCCTTCTCCTTATACATGTTCAAGCATTGAGGGCACTGGCAAAGTTTAGCCCTCCAGCTACTGCTCAAAAAGAGTGGCCAAACAGGTTCAGGGCACTCAGCCACCGCATCAGTCTTGCTTGAGCAAGTAAGCCCATTGGATGCAGCTTTCTGGAGGTGGTCAAGAGTTGAAGTTTGCATATGATTAGTGACCATTTCAAGTTTGCAGACAACAGCCCCTCCCCCAGGAATCTCTGCATTTGATGGCTCTGCTTGGGCAGCAATAGTAGTTCCATTCTCTTGAATGGTTCCATTGAGATAAGAAGGTGCAATAACTTTGTTTTCATTGTTTCCTGCACAACGACAACTGGCATTAATGCAACTCTCAAGAAAGCTGGTCATTGTAAGTTTTGATGAATGTCCAGAGCCAGCCCCAACATGCAACCTGAAAGCAACTCACGAGAGAAGCCCAGCCCAGAATCACAATCTGGACCACTTGCAAAAGTTAACAGTTTTCTATTAGCTAAACATAAGTGTCCCTGTAGGCAAGTAAGCATAAGAACCACCTTCAGGGTTTTAATCGCTAACCTGTGGGCAGAACTGGCTCCACAGATTGAACAGCCTCCACAGATTGAACAGGCTCTGCTGCTGTATCATCAATTACCAAACTGGGAGGAATCAATGCCTCTGGGTACGAAAAGATAAAGGAGCAGCGAGGTACACAGGCCTGGCAGATCAACTCATCATACACAGGCTCGCCTTCTTCATCTTTTGGATACTGCACAATCATCAGAAAATAAGTTCAGTATCATGCACTTGGTACAACCAAAGCTTCCAAGCAGTAGGACAAGAGACTGTATGTGAGAAGTCCCATATGCTGCCAGAAATTCTCAGGATCCTGGTAAGTTAGATCACCCACAGGAACTTGCTGATGATTGTAGAAAGGGGGAATCTAATCTGAAAAAGCAACTTGCTGATGTTTAGCATTCCTCAATAACAAGCACTACAGCACACAACCTGCAGGGAAGGTGGAAGGCCAAGATGGTGCTCATGAAACCAATCCTCACAAATGCAGCACTGCAGCATCTGGCCTGGTTCAGATCCATCTGGATCTGGGTATGGTCGCCTGCATATGCAGTAGACTCCCTTGTAGTTTTGGTTGTAGACATTGCAAGAATTTTCAGGCTCTTTATCTGCCTGCAGTTGGCATATACCAATGCCAAATTTTGAATTGCCACAGTCACAGCGAAATTGCCGCCGTGTCCACAGCTCCACCACCTACACATCCAAACAATAAATTTCTGCAGCTGAAGACTAGCTTGTACAGTTAACAGCTCAAAAGAAACTACATCTTCACAACTATAGAGAACTTTTACAAACTTACAACTTAAGTTGAGGGATGACCTGAGAATTAGGTTATATAAATTACAGATTCAACAAGATATCACCAACCAGGGAAAAGAGGAGACCCAACCCTAAGATACACAGAAAGAAGTGACAAGCTGATAGAACAATAGTGACTGTCACTGACACATTCAGTTACCTTCAGCAGCTCAAAAGAAGAGGTGCACAAGAGAAGATCCCAGTTGTGGAAGGAAGTTATATTTCCCTTAGGAAGAGACAACCCAGAACTGATATGTTCTACATTTATTCATGCCCACCATAATCAATGTGAAACCGGTTGGAGCTTGCAAAGAACATGAGCAACAAGTAGCACAAGGGGGATGTAGCATACATCATGGCCTTCATGGCAAGACAAGGAGCAAGCTGTGCAGAATCCAGCATTTCCATCTGGGGTGCAAGTACGACAAGCAAACACAGCCTGCCGCTTCTTGTATCCCTCACGATATGTGCACTCCTTGCCTTCATCTCCCCCCAGCACAAGATCTGCTTCCTGCATCGCACTTAGTGCCTCATAAGTCCAAGCCATTTCTACACTGTGGCAACCATTGTCCAGACTTTGACATCAAAACACAATCTATATTATGGGGACAGTTTTCATTCCCTACTGAAAAGGCATGATGTAGAATGTGTTATGTTTCCCTTCTATGGACAGCATACGCAAAATGTGTTCCACTGCATCCACATCCACAAATGCAGTGCAACTCTTCCATGAAGACAAACCAGAAAGCTTAAGACAGAGTGGGAGATATAGGAATTCAGGAGGAGTTTTTTTTTCCCTGAAAGTTCTTGTCCATGGACCCTCCATGGGAGGGCCTGCAAAGAAATGTGAGATAGGGTACCCAAACCCTAAGACTCACAGACTTAAGAAGCTCGCTTACATCATCAATGCAAGAATACAAGAACAAAAGTGTCGTGACTGTGCTGCAGCAATTGCGGCACAGTGGCTATCTCGGTTTTCTTTACACCCGCATGCAGAAGAGAGGAAAAGAAACAGAAATGGCACCTCCTTTTGCCGACAATTCTGAACCAGTGTCTCCTCACCCTCACTATAGCTACTGTCTGCTTTTCACAGAAACGAAAATTCCAAACGACCAGAAAGGAGACGAAATGCAATTGCATGCACAAACCATCATCATCATCATCATCCTCCGAAGCCTTGGAAGCCTCCAAGATTCGTAAAATTTAGGATCACTGGTAGTTGACCTAGTGAAGAACCCCCTTCCTTCCTTCCTTCCTTCCTTCCCAGTCACTGCCAAGTTTCTCAGTGTCCATAACATGAAAAAGGCGACCAAGATCTCCCCCCCACCATTTACTTTTTTTTGCATATGTGCTTAATTCATGCGAGGCGAGAGACAGAGAGACAAAGAGACAGAGGTTTTACCAATTCCTGGGCTTCTAGACCATCCATATATTCCGACAAAGTTCCAACAGCTTCCTCCTCGACATTGCTATCTTCCATTTACTTGTTTTCAAAAGGGGCCACACGCAGCAATCGCCGATCGCAGATAGATCGCGAGCTACGGAGGAGTTAGTTGCAGAGAGGACTCAGCAGCAGGAGCAGAACAAAGAGAGGCAAGGTGCTGGGAAGAGCGTACCAAGGAGGGCGGGGAAAAGGAACGTCATTTTCCCGCCAGAATTGTCATACTGCTTCAGACCTTTTTCTCGGCGGAACCGTCAACTTGACCAGCGAAATAGCGTTTCGAAAGAAAACCAAAATTAGGTTTCCAAAAATCATTTATTATTTCATATCACTGAATGATAATGATCAGGCCTTGCTTCTTTTCCTCTTTTTTCTTTTTTTCTAATTTTGGGATGTAGACCAATTTATTCACTAGAGAGTGGGCACAGGGTGATCTCAAGACCAAACTAAAGGTTTCAGCAAAAACAAAAAGAAAAAATGAGCACCAAAGGTTCCTTTTGAAATTAAGAGAGGGACAACACTAGTAATTATGTAGGTGAAAGAAAGAGTAAGGAGTACAAGGTTTAGAGGACATATCCTTTTCCAACTGTGATTTCAGATAACAAGCAAATTTTTGCATTTTTTATTTTGGTTTTTGTTTTTTTTGCTTCAATTCAGCATATGATTTTTTTTTAATTACATGAATACATTTTGAATTTTTTTTGATTTTATTAAATACTTCACCTACCTACCCTGTGTATTTTTCTTTCTTGGTTTGATGATGGAATAAATTTTCACCATGTATTTCCACTGAAGTTCATCCTATTTATTTTTGAATTTGTGTCATCCACAACTCACCATTCACCCTAGGGCCTACACAATGGGGTTCAAAATGTGTACTCTTGAAATTTGTGTATTAAAAGTCTAAATACTTTGGAACATATTAAAGTTATCCGTAGAGTCAGGAAAAGACGGCACCGGAACCCATTGTTTGGTCACATAGGGGATGAGATTTTTTTAAAAGGGCAAAAAAAGGTACACCGAGCTTCAACGGGGCATTAAACTCAGTTTGCACTGTCCTTTCTTTTCCTGAACGCCTTCAACCAATCACTGTTGCTATGTGTACTGTAACTATAAATGTTCTCTCGCCGCGTGCATTTAATCCTGAGTCTCAGTATTTCATACCCTTATTTAATAAAATTTCATGACCTTGCGGACAACAGCCAGGAGGGGATGAAGCATCAAATGAGGGCTGCAACTCAGGCCCAACAGGCCATGACTTTCCGGATAACTCTATTGTTTGATATGAGATTTGACATATGTGCATCCAGATTCCAAACCCAATGGAAATGATTTCAGAATGATTTTATGTAGGCAAGTAATTGGGGAGATATGTGCTATTCGTTACGTCAAGGGATGGAAGGAGAAGAAAGGAGAAAGTGACAATAGAAATAGATTTTGCAAATCTACATCTCCTATTAAATTCATCTTTTGGTTCATTTTCACAATTCCATGTCTTCAACACTAGATTCCATTTGCATCTCATATAAAAGCTGTAGTTTTGGAAATTCTTTTTCGAGTTGTGAAAACTTGCATCTGTTTGATATCCATGTGGAAAAATTAGGTATTTTATTTACCTGCACAACATTTTTTGTTGCATTTTTTATGGATCAAGTTCACAGCTTGATTTCACTGCAAGAATTTGAAATTGTGAAGATGTGGACGCGCCAAACACTTGCAAATGGAATCTAATTGTCCTAATTACATTGGCTTTGGCCAAATATTGATCATGAAGTCCTTCTACAATCCTATGAACATATTTAGAAGATGGAATGCAAATGAATCAAATGATCCTAGCATTAGAGAACAAATTAGAGTACAAGGTAAAGGGAACATTTATTTACAAGGTAATAATCATGGGCATACTTTTAGATTGAGAGCCCCAAAGAAATACTGATGTGCCAGTAGTAGGACAGACAAACAAACTGAAGGGGTATGGACTCTGGATGTTCATTCAGAGAACACAATATCTACACACACCACTAGAAGTTGTTCCTTGTACTACTTGGTGTAACTACTACAAGGCTGTAAGTTGACTTGTGTCATGATCTTATTTGGAGTAACCTTCATCCACCCATCAAAGAGGGCAATGCAAAGGTTCTTTGTACATGGCTTTGGGAAAAAAGACCCATCTCCCAGGTCCATGTGATGGTCTCCACAGCTCACACAATTGTACTTTAGAAACATCAATGAGTACACAATGTGCTTCATGAGTGTGATCAACAACCATTGCTTGGGTTCGGTGCCAATTTCCTTTGCAACATACTGTTTAACAATATGGGGAATGAAATAGGTGAGTGCAATTGAAGGATCAGTCCTGATATGGCTCTCCCGTGGGCCTTGGTAGGCAGAAACCCGATAGCTGCCAGCCACCAGGGTTTGGCTGAAGTCCAGCTCATTAGTCGCAATTTCAACTATTATGGGGGAGTTGAAAGAAATCCCAATTGTAGACAGTGTCAAATCACCTTCCATAAATGCCCCAACATCAATTGTGATCCATATGACACAACTGTTCACACAATCCAATTCAGTCTTATTTGAATCAGTTAAAACACATGATAAATCTCTTAGGTTCAGTGTTCATTTGGTGTTCAAACTTAAGCAATCCTATAGATACAAGGTAAGACTCCAGTCCCAGTTAGGATGCTAAGATACCACCTTCTAGTAGTCTAGTTATCACCCACAATCCAACCAGTTTTAGTTCATACACTGTGAGATGGAACAATGTGTACAAGGCTCACAATTTTCTATCAGAGATGTCAAATTATGCTAGCATTTATGGAATGATTGCATTTTCTAACCTTGGCAACTTTGCTTAGCAACACAGTATGCAGCCTAAACTCTTACAATTAATTTGCCATATCTTACCGTTCTTTCAAATATTTGACTGAACACCATTGGAGTACATTGCCTTCCAGAACAGCCTTTTGATTTGCAGATTGACACAAGGTAGCTATCTCCTGCCAGCAAAGAACAGGCGAGTCTGGAAGCTGTGTTTTGGAATCCTTGTCCTTCACGAAACCTTCCTTTGTGGTTGGTTCAGCAGGACATTGGCCATGAATCAGGTAGGAGGTGCTGCACGAATCCTTATCCCCAGTCAACATAGAGGCTCCAAGCTTTGCTATTTCTGCCACCACCTCAGCTGAAACTTGGCATGCATCTGCTGCATACAGCACTTGATCACTTACTTTTGCTTGGAACTCTCTCTTGGGCTGCGTTATTTGCAACTCATGAAGCATTTCCTGTACAGGTTCTCAAAGACCATATATGATGTGAGATTCTAGCCCATTATTAACTACTTTACACCACAATTTACATCTCAGAATATCCAAATGCAGCAAACAAATCCCAAAGGCTTACAAACATCTAAGAAGAGGGTAATGAATTCATAAATGCAATAGAAATCCACAAGAATGCACAGGTGTTCTTTCCGCTCACACCAGAAGAAACCAGTATGCAAAGCATTCTATGTGCATAGCAAATGTCAGCCAATATCATGTATGCCAAGAAAAATAGACATGATCAAGGACACATTCCACACATACTTTTGTTGAATGTGAGAATAATGAAGATCGTGCAGTCCTCCCACATACAAAATCATTTTCGCATACAAATATGGACTGGATTCTAGAGAATTTTACCAGCTCATAATAGGCATGGTCTTCCTCTTGATCACCAGGCTGATCAGATAACTGCAGCAGATAGTGGCTACAGAACATGGCCAAAGCTTCCAACACTTGAGCCAAGTCTTGGGCATTTCTGAGCTCCTTCATGCACTTGTGCAAATGGTCCCGCAATCTTTCTCCCAGAGTCAAATCCTGTATGCTTCCAGCTGCTCGTGAGATTGTCCTCTTGAGCTTCATGGAGCTGCTACACTGGTGCGGCCCAGCATTAATATTCGTTCTTGGAGTCTCTTCTTGCGCTGCAAACAAGTTGTCCAAAAGGAGCTCCAGCCTCTCATCAGCCTCTGCATTAGGGTTGATCTCCACAGGCACACGATCGTGTGGCGAAAGGATTTGCACTTTGTAAACCTCTCGAATGTAGTCAGAGCTTGCACTAAGTGGGTCAACTAGAAATTCTAACCCTCCCGGCATTCCTATGGTTGCAAGAGCCCTTCGTCTGTTGTTGAAATGCAGCACTGCTTGCTCCCTTGGCTGTGGACTCCCTCCCGCATACACCGAGCTACCTGATCTCCAGAGTGCAAATCCCGTCTGCAATTTCTCCTCCATATCATGAACTCGAGATTGGTTCATGTTGTTCATATTTCTCTTCATGTGACAAAGCTTGTGATTTTCTAAAAAAGGATCTGATCTCTTGAAAAATAATAACTTAAAGTCTTTCTCAAGGAAACTCAATTTTTTTGGTGGGTGAAATCGTTCGAGAAAAACAGGGGGAATATGCACAAGACTTACCACAAGGATTCAAGGGTGAGGTATAATGCAAGAAAAATGGGCTGAAGAGAACCAAAAACTAGTTAAAGTTCATCACGCTAGTACACCAAAAATTTCTATTCTAATAAGCAGCCAACAGAACTCGTAGCTGTTTATAGCCTCCAAGAAACACAGAGTTTGTTTTGTAGGATGTCGAGCTTCACGCGTGCCTACGTACCTGCCTAGCATCCAACTGTCCATACTCCCAATTCCTTGCAAAATCCCTTTCGGTGGAGAGATTCAATTCGTCCACCGCAACACGTTCCATGGCGGAAACCGACTGTCGGAGATCGAATTCTCGCGTTTCGCCTTCCACCGCTAGCCACGAAGAATACTCGAAACTACCTACCTGTGGACTTCTTTGTCTCAGTGCGCGTCTCTACCGACGTATCTACTTCGTCAGTAGGTAGGTACTCAGTAATCTTTTACGGGGTTTGTATGGGATGTTCAAAATTATATATCTTGGGAAAATTTAGCTCTACCTTGGCAGTTCTCAAAACCAAAGTTCTCGGATTTGCATTCACTTACAAAACTCTCCATTATTTGTAGTGTATCCTTTCTCTCCTTAAAGATATCAATTAGTCCTGAGCACCGTCCTAATCCTAATCCATTAGTTCTAAGCAACATGTTTCTCCCTTTGACAAGACGAGCTTCATATCAGAGAGACCACTCGGGAGTTCCAATCCTTGAAGGAAGGATTGAAATTTGAAACCCTGTTAAATCCTCGAAGCTATGAGTTAAGAAGAGAGGATTAGTAATAACTACAGTTATGTTCCTTGTCTGTGTGTCTGCTGCATCATCTACTCAAAATATTTTACTGGTTGTCTATAGGTTGTCTAACATTTCCGTGGAGATACTCCAACTTTCTTCCAAAATTCCAATGCAAAATCATCGCCGTTTCCTAACCTGAAGTAAGTTCATGGAATCCACATTCCACTCCGGTACGTGCCCAGCAATTTAACTTTTTGGAAATTCCAAGGAAGCTTGAGAAACCCAGCTGAATTTTGTTTTCTAAATTTTTTTGGGAGGGGGGAAGTAGGTAAGGGTTAAGAATTTCGAGGAAGAGCTTGTTCATAGTTGTCCAGACACTAGCGTTCAACATCTGAATGGTTGAGTTTCTTTTTCCAAGTTGTTTCCAAACCCTAATGAATATTTTTATTGGCAAGGAGGAGAAATTCAATGTAGGGTAAGGCCCCAGGGTGGAGGCATTCCAAAATAAGGGGCCTAGGATGAGACAATAGTTGAGTCTCCCCACATTTTGTGAATGGCCCCCGGCTGTGGGTCTTACTCATTGAAAAGCTCAAGGCAAACCTTATCATAAGCCTAGACATGTGAAGATCATGAGGTGTGATAGGAACACAAGGCAACTTATGTATAGATGAAGGGCAGAGGACATTTGTTTGTTTGAAGGCATGGGAAATGAGGCAGATAGCCAAAGTTCCCTCTGCCTGAAAACAAATGAATGCCTGCTGGCCCTGCCCTTCCCCTAAGTAAAAGAATCTGACCTAATTATAGGTATGGACCTTCCATGACAGAAATGGATGTGCGGGGAGAACCTTGCAGATTTGTAAGATGCCTCCCAGCCTCTATGGAAGTTCTGCCCAGGGAGTACCTGCAAATACAAAGGAAAAAATTAAGTCAGCTTTTGACATGTATTTACGCCTACAAGAACACTATTACACCTAATCTTGTAGGTGTAAGGTGCCTCCTATTTTTGGGGAGGCAGTCTTTATGTGTATAAGGTGCCCCCCACACATACTACAAAATTTTGTGTATGCATGCACGTAGTTTGGACTTTTGACCTTGTGGATGGGCCCAAACCAAAAGCTATATATAATGGCAAGATCAAGAGTAAGCTTGCTGCCCTGAAAAATTCACCTGTAATGTGGCAATCTGAAATCATTGGAATTGAGTGGATTAGATCCCCCCATGGTGTGCTTGAGCCCTTGAGATTATGAAGATTTATAGCTCTACAAAATTTGCCTGAATGCAGAGACATCCAAACTGAGAGAATGATCTAAACTGGCTATTCTATTGAGTTTGTTGTAGTGTTAGGTGGTTACCTGCTTTGGTGGGTTAGAACTTAGAACAACTTGTTCTGGTTAGTTAAAAACTGAATCAGAACGAGGTCTGGTTTTTTGAACTAGTTCTGGCACTGGAAGTGCAACCAGATTATTTTAAGAACTGGTCCCGGGGAACCCTGAAACCGAGATTTTGGGAAAAAAGACTAGAACCAGGGTTAATTGCATGTTTATAGGCAGTTAACTGTTGGTTCTGGTCGGGGTTACCCAAAACTGGAACCAGGTCTGATTTCCAAAACTGGAACCAAAACCAGAATTTTTTTGAAGAACTGAACCAGGAACTGGATTCCTAGTTTCATTCATTTGTGGAACTGGAACTGGAACTGACACTGTTCTAATCTATTTTTTACAACAGAAACCTGAGGTTCTTCATAAAAATTAAAGAACTGCCTAACACTGGTTTGTTGGTCCTGAGTGCAAGTTGTTGACAATCTATGTGGATCTGCTGAGGATATGACCAGTGTTTGGGTGGGTATCACAAATCCCCCGGGCATCAGCCGGGCATCAGAGTCTGAATCCCTCAGGGTATCACACTGAGTGATACCCTGCCTGAAAACCAGATCATCAGTTCTCACTTGTGTGAGAACTGGATGGTGATAACCAGTTAAGTAATAAATCAATAAAAATAGTGAGACCTGGTTAAGGTCTGACCATTAACCTGCGTAAGGGTCTCAGGAGAATCCTATGTTAGGTGGAGGCGCCGCATTCCAATGGCCACTTCCAAAAAACTCTATTTTTTTTATAAAATGTATTTTTTTACTCTAGTTCTTCCTCTTGTGTTTTTTTCACTTGTGTTCACAAAGGTTGGGCGTTGTGCATGTTGTGTTCTCTAATGTTTTTGTGTTGTTTAGATTTTGGAGTTCAAAGTTTGAATCATAGAGTTAAAAGTTTCTCCTTCCTCTTTACTTTTTTCCTCACCTTTCCTTACTCTCTTTTCTTTTTCTTTTTTTTTCCCTTTTGCTTCTTTCCTTTGAACCTCTTGTCTTGTTACCTTGCCTCACTACCTCGTTCTGCTACCTCAAGGCCTTGAGTTGTTGCCTCATCGCCTTGTTGTGCCTTGTGCTACCTTGAGCTATTGCCTTGTCGCCTCATTGCACTACCTCGTTGCTTCATCGCATTGTCTCACTACTTCGTTGCACTACCTCACTAGCTTGTGAGGCTGTCTTGTTGTCTCATTGCACTACCTTATTGCCTCATCGCACTACCTTGCTACATCATCACATTGACTCATCACACTACCTCACTACCTCATTGCCTCTCGCTATTTGGTTACCGTTTCACCTCAAGTACCTTCTGACCCCCCCATTTGTTATTTCGTTGCTTCACTGCCTTATGTTGGTTGGTATTTCCTTCCTCCCTCCTCTTTTGCAACAAGGAGCTTAGAGCTTGGAAAATCGAGCTTTCCAACAACCATTAGAAAAGGTTTGTTTTTTTTTTTTTTTTTTCTTTTTTTTTTTTTTTTTTTTTTTTTTTTTGCTTTTTGTTTTGTTTTGTTTTTTCTTTTGCTAAATAGTTTTTTTTGTTTTAAACACAGGTGGGACATTTTTAGCAATAAAGTTCTATTTTTTTCTAATTATATTTTTTATTCTTATAATATATTTGTTTTAAAATGTTTTTTTTTTGGTTTGTTAATGTGTAAGATATCCATAAACCCAAACTTTTTTTTTAATAAATTATAATTATACATTCTTGTAATCTTAATGAAAGAAAAATGAGCGATTTTTTTTTTTTCCCTAACCTTCAACCCCATTTTTTATAAATGTTTTTTTCAAAACTCATAACCCTTAAAGCCATTGTTTTTGTAAATTTTTTTTCTAAATTTTAAATCCTTGTGAATATTTGATTTTTGCTTTCTTTTTTGTTGAAGTTTTTTGGAATTATCTATTAATAAAGTTTGCTTGAAAATCTTGTGCCTTTTCTTGTGAAAACTGCTAATGGAATAGTCCTCTGCAAATGAAAATGTTGTATTTGGAAATAATGAAACAATTGAAATCTATATGAATGGTGAAATTATGGAAGAAAATGTAAATTTGCAAATAGAAACAAGCAAGAATCTAGAAAATGAGAAAAAAGAACAAATGAAAATAAATTTTAAACAATTTCATGCACAAAAAAAAAGTTGGCAATAACATGGAAAATTATCTTTGTGTTGGATTTTTTATTGTGTTAGTGATGATGCAAAATTTAACTTTGAAAATATACAAATCATGCATTGTATCTTTCACTATCAAGAACCTATAATAGGAATAAATTCGAAAACTCAAGCAAGGAAAAGATTGATTTTTTATTACAAGATAAATGGAATAATTTCTTTTAAAAAAACATGTGGATGTAAAACAAATTGTTATTGCAAAAATGTTTGAAGAAGAAGTAATTTTTTTGCTCAAAAAAAGAAAAGAAAAACAAAGAAAAACAACTAGCGAAGAAAAGAGCAACTGTGTTTGGTGGGTCAAAATTTAAATTTTTTTTCCATCAAAAATTCCTTCAAAAGAAAGGTTGTTCCACTAAAATAATGTTTAAAAGACTTGGTCTTTTGATTGTTAAGAACAATTTACCAATTGAATTTGTGGAAAGCATGTAGCCGAAACATTTAATTTTGTGTTTGTGTCCAAAACTACATTTCCTTTCCAAAAGGCAATTTTCACAAGAAATATTGCCAAGGTTAGTTGAAAAGACAAGTTAATAATATGTTCCTACATTAGTAGATTATTGTTTTGCAACAACTAGCTTTGATCTTTGGATGTTTAAGGGAGCTTATGATGTATTTTTGGGTAATGATTGGCAGCCAAAACATGTAGCTATTAGCTTGTTTGAAGTGACAAAGATTAATGGTCAAGCATTAGTTAGAAGTCTAACAGAGTTATTGGACAAATATGGTTTAAGGAAAAAGATCATTCTTGTTGTCAAAAATGAAAGGTCAAATCTCAATGCAATGACTATTGCATTGAAAGTTATTGTAAACTGTGAATCTAGTTTAGAAGAGAGCTTTCTGGGCACTTGTTTCAGGCATGTTTTTTCAAAAGCATGTCAATATGGCATTATAGAACAAAAAATGTGTAAGGATTTGAAATGTGTTTTGTTAAGTCTACTCAAATAGATCTACAAAAATGCATCACTTGGCTAAAAAAATTTAGAAAAAAAATGCAAGAATGGAACAAGGCTTGTGTTAAAACTAGCATTCGCCCCATAAAATTGAACACTTTAGTGAAAACTAGGTAGTTTTCTTTGTTTCATTATTATTTCAATAGTTTACAATTTTTGAGGTTCTGTGTTATATAAAATAACTAATTTTTTTATTATTGGTTGTGTTGCAGGTTTGCTAATAAGGTCATTATGTTTCAAGAAGCCTTACAATTTCGTTTTGTTATTGTGTTTTATTATAGCAAATAGAATGTTATGAAAATCACTGGTCAAATGCCTCCACCTCTAAGTTGGCACATTTATCATATTATAGTGCATTGTCTTTCTCCAATTGTTTCTGCTTGTGTTCTTAACCAATCCCATGGACATTGGTTCCCCATTGATGTTTTACACTCTATTATTTCCACGAGTTTGAAACTGAAAGAAGAAAACAAAATTATTCCTTCATTTGAAAGCCTAATGGAAGATGATTCCATTATTTGTGATGAGTTAATTGTTGGCCCCTAACATTAGAAGGGAGGTAATCAATGTGTTGAATTCTTTCCTTTCATTCTTAAATAAATATGAAAACAAGAAAGCTCATAATATGATCTCTTTAATGTTAGACATTAGGTTTAAGAGTCTTTGTATAATATCCTCATTTGTTGGAAGGGAGCAAGGTGTTGCTCTTGTTAAGAAATATGATAAAAAAAACCTTGTATCCTATGTTGGTAAAATGCCATGAGCATTTGCATCTTTTGGTAAGGTTAAATAAAAACTATGCTAACCAAGATATTTTTTAATAGGATTACAGTTTGGATATTTTTGAACAAACTAAAAGCACAAGTGAACCAACAAAAAAGCTTGTGAAGAGGAAGTTGCTATTTTTTAGGAGATATCAATTGGATGTTAAGGACATCAAATGTCCTCTTCAGTGGTGGTAGAAACATGAAGCAATGTTACTACAGTTGAATTTTTAGCCCAATAGATTTTGGATGTTGTTGGATATCAAATTGAAATAGAATTTTGTAATAAGTAATACCTGGTCTGTGAGAACCGACAAAGGAGAATTGGTGGTTCTCAAAATTTAGAGAACTGGCATATTGAGAACCAGGTTTTAAAAATATATATTGATACCCTTGCCCAGCATTTTAGGGGGAAATAAAGTGAAAACCAGACCCTTTTATAAATTATTTTATGAAAACCAGATCTGAGTAGTATCATAAAAATGTGATACCCGCCCAACACTGGATATGACCAGTTTTCTATATGAAAATTATCTTCAAAGTTCCATCCATGAAATTCATCCAAACAAATTTTCACATATGGGCACTAAAGACCTGGGCATGCTGCACACATTTGGCAAGTAGCTACCCTGAACTAACTCCAATCAGTCTAATTGTGAGGAGTTCCGAACAGGTCAGTTTGGAGTCCCAGACTTTTGAGGGGGTTCTAAATGCTTTTGCTTTTCTTTTGATGGTAAAATTTCTGGAATAGAACTGGCCACTGAAGACTTTTGTTGTGTGCAAATAGTCCACTCCATACAAAATAAAGTTTAACAGTTTACTATATACCATGTTGTATGAACTAGAAATGTTGTGCAACCTAAATTTACTGCATGTGAACATGGAAGGAGACACCCCCTCCAAAACTGAACTGTGCACGTGAAAAGATTTCTTCAATTGAAAACATGCTCAATAAACCAACATAAAGTGATGTGAGAAGGCATCTTGAACCAATAAAAAAAACACTGTGCAAACTGTTTTTTTTTTGGGTTGTGAATCTCAAAAATTTATCTGGAAGACAAAAATGTTTGATCTAGAAAGGATGATACATGAATATTTTATTTCCATTCGGAAGATGTAAATTCCAATCTCACTGAAAAATGAACACATGTTCCCTATTTCAATGTCCACAATTGTCATGTGCAAAACCTCATTGAACCACTTGCACTGCAATATAGTTGCCAAACATTAGTGCTTGATCCTTCCACTTGTGCTATAGTTTTGAACTTTTGTCCTTGCTTGCCACCCAAGAAACATTAAATGCAAGTTGGATCCAAAGGTTTCCTTTAAAAAACCAAAAGTAACCCCCTACATATCAGCACCACTTAAGTTGAATTTTCACCTTATTTCCAAGGTTCTCTAACAAGGAGATTGCACAATCATCGTCAGGTCCACAATCTTAATAATTGTATATGATCTACATCCAAATATGTAGATTTTCAAATTCTCCCCTCACCCCAAAATATATATATGTAGAGAGAGAGATTTTATTTTTGACTTCCTCCTCTATTTCTTAGCACAGTTGCTAGGTCTGCCTTTGTCAATTTCACAGGAATACCTTCTTCTTAGAACAATGTCTAGTTTCTAGAGTTTCTTACAAGTAAGAAGCAAGTCTGTAACCAAAAAGAAGGATCCTGCAGAATCTTGATACTCTACTCCAAACAATACTACAGCTGGGTATGATTTTTTAATTGCTGGATCAAGCATCAAAATGTTGCTCAGATTGGAAATGAACAATCAACATTCACAGAAGACATAATTAACCTAAACAATTCTTGTTTACTGAATACATGTGTAAATTTGCATCCCACCTACAGCAAACAAACAGCCTAACAATTAAGGATGGCTTTCCTTTGGATCAGCTCCCTGTCTTGTACCAGTATATGGTTCCAATCCCTCTGCCCAACCATGAACACCCAGAACATGCCTCTATGGACTCACATTCCCAACAACAAACATCTATGGTCCTGTCTTACTCTATGCACCTAATCCCCAACACTGTGGAACCACATACATCTCACATAAATAGGTGTCTACACATAATAGACCACTAACTCCCAGATGGTAGATGACATTTCAATTTCATCCCAGCTACAGCCCTAAACACATATGCTTCCTATAGAGAATCTCTTTGAGACCATGTTTTGTTGTATTCTTGGAGCAACTAGCCAATTGTTAAGCCCTTTGTCTGCCAGCTCGTCCAACATGTGAGGGGTTTTTCGCTGCTTCACGTGTTTTCTTCATTTTCTCTTGTGCCATCACTTGTTCTGAGCTCCAAACTTGTTCAATAAGGTTTTCCATGCTGCTTGTGAGCACTCTGATGCCCTGTCTTCTCCCTTCTCTCATTTCTTCTTCCACTTACTGCATAGGTCTCAGAGCCAGTCGTGGATGTAATTATACATTGTGTCTTTGTTCAAAGGACAAGATGAGTAATTGAATTCTTCATTCATGCATGCATAGATATTGTCCAAATTAGCAATTGGTTGTTTCTTGATCTCCAAAATCCCAAAGTCAAGAATTTTATACATTTAGCCCTTGAGCTAGGATTGCCATTTTTTTTCCACTTACAGTCAATTTCACCATTGCAGTCAGTTTTAAGTTTGTATACATGCATCCTATCTATCTTAGCACAATTTAGCTCATGTAGTAGGATGTTTGATTGGTCCTTTTGGTCTTGCATGGATACCACCATAACCCCATGTATACATTGTTTTATGGGGTTGTTGGAACCTTTGGCCCACTCCAATTATTCCATTTGCTGCTCCACTTGGTTATATGCAGTGGGGTCAAGCTCTCCAAGAATGGTTATAAGGTTCAAAACATTAACCTCTTGCTCAAAATGGTGTTTAGGTGCAATAGTGGGTGCAATAGTTGGTTCAATGCACCTTGGTGTGATGAAGATAAGACTCCATCACCCATTGCTGCAACACCATATGGTTGGTCTAGTGGAGATTATCTAAATTGCCTAGATTGCTAGATGGGTTGAACATTCTTTCCTTCCAAGTAATTTAATGAGCCTAGTATCTTTGACAATTATGTTGAATTAGGTAAATTGATTGAGATTGGGATGTCTTATTCGAGTAGTGTGAGCCCTACCAACACAACCATGCGTGGAAGCCTAAATTTTCAAAAATTACATCAAAGGTATTGAGGTGCGATAAGGCTATTAGGGGGTTTTTTTAATTTCATGTTAAAATGAAGAATGATGGGTGCGCATGATTGCATGGGGGGTTGTTTTTGTTTCGAAATTCGATTCTTTTCTTCAACAAAAGTTGGTAATCATAGTTTTAGAACTTCAATTGCATGATTAAGGGTGGGAAGTTTGTAGAAGGTTGGGGTTAGAAGCAAACAACAAAATTTGTAATGTTTGGCACAATGTTGGTCTCATTATGGTATTTAATGGATAGTCACACAAACAATGATGATTTGAGATTCTTGAAACAATTAAGAGGGGTGTTAATGAAAGGTCCAATGGAAATAGAATAATCTTCAAGCGTTATAAACATGTAGGATTAATTCGAAACAACATAACAATTAAAATGAGTAGGGTGATAAGATGGCAATTGTAACATGGATTTCATGATGAATAAAGTTTTATATTCAAGTTATGGAAAAGCTCAAGAAGGAGCTGCAAATACATGTTGAATCCTAAATTATGCCACAATGGTAATTCATAACCGTAGTAAATTTAAAATGCATCAAATGATGCGAACTAAATAATATGCCTTGCTCTTAAAAGATAGTCAACGAATTAAACTACATAACCAACAATAATGTCCAACATCGAGAATTCAAAAAAAATTGATAATACCAAACTTGAAGGGGTTTGATTTTGAAACGAAAATGCATTTTTCGCGGTTTGGGATTTTCATCATGAGGGTGTTGGGTTAGTGTCAAATTTAAGGACGATTCTCGGGGTAGTTCTTCATTCATTTGTGTGGCTTGAAGCCCCATAAAATGTAGCCATGCGCGATGCCATGAATTCAAGGAAAGGAAAAAATCTTTGATCAAAATCAATTTAGCGATGAATGTGTGAAAGATTTGGTACCTCAAGATGCGTGATTATAATTTATAGGTCAAGGAAAAGGAAGGAAAGACGTGAAGTAATGGTCTAAAACCATGGTAAAACAAATCCTTAAAATGAAAGGAAAACAAATTTAAATAAAATTTTATGGGGTAAAAATGAAAAAATGTGAAAATGATGTTTCTCCTTTTTTTTCCAAAGGCCACTAAACATGGAACGTTCCAAGGGCCACCAAGCTTGGAACCTTCCATTGGCCACCAAGTTAGGGTCTTCCCTCGCCTCCTTCTTTCTCTTTCTCTTTAAAGGCCCGAATTTGGATCATTTGTTTTTCTTTTTTCAAATGTGATTTTCGATTTGAATTTTTGAAAACTTATTTTTACAACTCTCCTTGGGAGGAAAAGAGTGATTAGTCTTAATAGATAGTGGGAAAATGGAGAATAGATGGGATGATAGTAGTACCTTTGAAAGAATGAAAATGAGTACGAATACATTTGGAGCTTGAAATCTTAAAGAAATTTCATAAAACCTCTTAGGTTTTGTAACATAACTTTTTTTAAATTTAGGTGCAAGGCTTGAAATTTGGTAGGCAAGTGCACCTTATAGTAACTTTCCAATGAACTAATGCAAGCTAAATTTGGATAATGTATGTGATGGTAACAATATTTTAAATGATTATAGGTTTGTTGTCAAGTTAAGCTTTCTACTTTTGTAAAACCCTCTCAGGTTCTATAACACAACTTTTTATTGATTTAAGTGCAAGATTTGAAATTTAATAAACAGATGTGCTTTTTAGTAAACAGATGCGCCTCGTAACTAATTTTCCAATGAACTAATGAAAACTAGATTTGAATAACATATGTGATGGCAATAGTGTTTTAAGTGACTAGAGGTTTATTATCAAATTAAACTTTATGCTTTCGTAAAACCCTCTTGGGTTCTATGGCACAACTTTTTACTAATTTAGGTGCAAGGCTTGAAATTTGGTAAGCAAGTGTAGCTTGTAATTAACTTTCCAATGAACTAATGTAAGCTAGATTTGGATAATGTATGTGATGGCAACAATGTTTTGAGTGACTAAAGGTATGTTGTCAAGTTGAGCATTATGTTAGCTCCTTAGAAGTTAGTTTAAGTGGGTGACAATTTAACATAAAATTTTAGGATTTGAAAAGTTTGAACTTTGAAAATATATCTATTAATTCCAAATTATAAATGATGTATAAGAAGCAAAATATTTGTTTTGAACTACAAATGCAATTTAATATAGAGAAATACATTTTCCATTTTTCCTTCACTAATAACATATGTACCTCCAAGTATAATCACCTCATAAAATCGAGAATAGAAGGATAAAAAATCACCTCACATGTAGGGGAGCACACAATGATGTCATAAAATTGTTCCTTTTGTTATTTGCCCTGTTCATATGGTGTAAGACAAAATTGCCCGCTAATGATGGCTATAGGGTTTAAGATGTTACTAACATGCCATTCTAGGCAAACCTTCAAGTGGAGGGCTTGCCTAGTTTAAGGGTTTGCTTAGTTGGGTCCCAAATCCAAACCATTATAGGGCGGCCCCATGGCAGATTGGGTTACAAGTTTAAGTGTTGGGATTGGGTTTGATTCCCAATTTGATATCACTCATGGGTCACATAAGTGCAGGGAATGAGGATTTGAGGAAGCAATCAAGGAGATATCCTTGGCGTGTTAAATCTTCGAAGTAGACAAGTTTGTGTTTAGGTCATGAAACAAAAATTGGTAGTCCCAAGTGATGAGGCCTTGAACCAATTGGGAAATCCATGGTAGGTTTTAGTCGCACTTGTTTAAGGGTTGACGTTAACCCAAGACTTGGTAGGTTCATGAGCTAAGGTGAATGCTAAAACTAATCCAATGTGTGGCTCACCATGTGTAGGTAGTTTAGGTGTTTAATGAAGCACAGTTAAAGGCGTGGGCGTGAAGGTGTCAAGGTGAATCTTGAATGCAAAAGGTGGTGTCAAAGGAGGCCCCTTGGGTCTTTGGGAAATCTTTATAGCAAAATGGATCCTGAACCACAATGGTGGAGGTTAAACCAAAGAAAAAGTATAAGACCAAAAACAAAATTGCATAGGCTAAAGTCCAATAGCTTACCAAAATGGAAGAAGTTATGTTGAAGTGATGATTATTTCAAGGTGAACAAAATAGCCTAAGGAAAATTATGGGGGCAGCCATTGAAGTGCCCTTTTGTAAAAGCAAAAGGAAAAATAAGGGGGGAGTTGAGACAAGCAAAAGCTCATTGGTAAAGTTGACTCCTTTTGCTCCTAAAAAAGACAAGGGAATGGAAAAAGCCTCAAACCTAATTGAAGAGATTTGAAATCATGTGGATTTGCACACCTTAAGTGAAGATTTGAATAAGGAGACTCATTTGTTAATTGTCCCTTTCAAATCCTTTTCAAGATGATAGGTCGCAAAATAGAATGCACCAAAGACAAGGTTGATAAAACCTCGAGGGCAAAAGGGGAAAAGGTGAAGTAAAATATCGAGGAAAATACGTTTAAAGGCATCTTGAACATCTTGAACTCCTCAAAGGCCCTCATGGTGTAACAAGGTCAAACCACCATGGCTTTGAACCAAGTGGTAACAATATTAGGCCTAGCAATGGCTACTTTGAATGGGGTTCCGTCAAGGTGATCAAGGCAAGGTTGTTTGATTCCTTCATAAGAAAGAATGAAACCAAGGTGAAACAAATGTGCCAATGGCTTCTAAAAGTGGAAGCTTATTTGGAAATTCAATGCAGAGCTTTGGACAATGAGCAAATTCATTTCACACAAACTTTTCTCAAGAAGCATACTTAGGATTGGTGGATGGCTCAAAAGCAAAAGATGTCCAACTTGCTTGAAATTCTAACCTAGGAAGAATTCAAGTTACATTTGAACAAAAGATTCATGTCACACCACCTCATGTTCAAAAATAGGATGGAACTTTTGGAGCTCAGCCAAGGGGATGGAGTTGGTTTCTTGGCCCACTATGTACAAAAGTTTAACATGTAGCGAACTTTTGTTCCTCTCAAGAAGGAGTTCGCAAGAATGTTCAGCATTGTAGGAGGATGCACTTGGTGCAATTAACCCCAATTGTAATTTATATGTTATTTCATGTGTTTGATGAAATTTTTACAAATCCTATAAACCTAATTTCCAAGGGACAATGTTACGCAACAACAGTAAGTTCAAAATTTTAATAATTCCATCCAACATATTGAGCCTTTCTTTTCCTGCTATTGCTTATAAATACTTGGTGCCAATTGTTTTGGATTGTTAATCTATGAAATATAATATAAAAACCCAATTCATCACTTTGTGTAAAAACATAAAAGCTTTAAAACCCATGCTGTCAAAACCTTTACTTTGTAGGCTCCCATGGAACAAACAAAAAACCATAGCAAAATCCAAAACATAGTTATATTTTATCAAACATTACATTAAATACATATATATTCTTATATCAAAATGATGTGGAACAACAATGCAAACACCCTCACCAACTAGCTGTTTGTTTTACCTACATGATAAGGTACATGGCATGTAGGAAGGACAAAAAAAATCGTTATTCAACAATCTCATAACTTTATTCCAATTGTCAACTTTGCAAAAGTTTGATTTACTTCAATTTAGGTTGGTATTTACCACCATGGATCTTATTCTTCCTTTTTGGAAACTAGCAATGGTAGTTATATTGTATGTTACATTAGCTACATGGTTTGTTGCTTACAATGTGGTATGGGGCATGTATTGGTTGTGTCATGCCTACTTTAATTCATGGAACATAGATGGTTCACATCAAAAATTAACTAACTGAAACAAGGAATTAATGAGGCAATGAGAAACATTTCTAATTGTATTTTTTAGCTTTTAATTATTCTTTTTCGCCTTGACTATTAAACACAAATTAAATGGGATGTGGGTGAAAACATGCTAATATGCACCAAAACAATTATAGCCACTATTTAATATTTCATATTTTAAAGCAATTATTTAAATTGGTGTTGAAAATTTTGGATTTATTTATATGAAAATATTCATAATATAGCATCAAAACATGTGAATAAATTTGAAATCAATTTAATGAATAAAAAACATTCAATTTTTTTAAAAAAATTGTAACTTATGTTTTTAAGTAGTAAAGGACTTATAAAATGACTTAAAAGGTGTGAAAATGAAAAAAAATTGGCAATTTTTTAATACAACCTTAATATAATAATATAAAAAATGTGATTTAAAAATATTTTCTAGAATATTCTAAGAATATTTCAAGAATGTTCTAGATTAAGCCATCACCTAAGGGGGCATTGTTGGCTCCTATTAGCTTGCTTTCACCCATGTTGCATTTATTATGAATATTTGATTACTCTATTAGAACCAAAACCTATGTTTACATTATTAGGTTGTTGACTTCATGATGTCCCTCTTTTGTCAATTTAAAAGAAAATTGGATCACTGATCTTTTAATGGTTGTGATGCAATTACAAGGAATGCCAAAAAGATATTGGCATGTTGTAAAGAGACAACCAAAAAACTAAACAAGTTGGCAACTGAGCCTATTAAAAATTTAGCTAGCCATTAGTCATCAAAGTAAGTTAGTTGGTTTACAATATGTTTTCTAACTACCATGGCTCCCTTGAATATGTTGTATGTTGGGTTTTTCAATTACCTACGTGTAACATTCTATGGCTTTGATTTTTGGGATTGGTTTTCAAACATGTGTTTTGGGAAACATTGGGTATTTATTTTGTCCTTTTTATATGCCATGTACTTTACCATATGTGCTCCATAGCTAAGCCAAAATTGTCAAAACTAGTTGGTGCTCTCCAAAAATTTGTTGAATCCATCTCTCATTGTGTTGATATGACTTTTCTTACAATCGTTTATTACAATCTTCATTGGCTATTAATGTTGTGTGGTTGTAAACATTGGCCAAATACCACGACACACCTAAAGAAACACACAAATTTCAAGTTCTACCTCTTCATTTTTAGAAAGGGTGGGGTTGCCACTTTGGGTACAACTTCAACCTTGGAATCAAGTTTTGGGAGCATGCAACTATATACATCTAACCTATATTGTATATTCCTTATGGATTGAAGCCTAGTTCAAATATAATTACTTGAAGCCTTGAATTTAATGATCATGAGTTTGTGGTCCTTATTACACGTGCACCTTTCCAAAAAGAAGGCTTCATGGCAAATCCAAAGGAATTTTAAGATACCTAGATAGCCAAATTCCCTTAGGTTGGGTTAGTCATAGGGGAAGATGGCCAAATGCACCATGTTTGGTGCAAGATCTACACATAAGTTGAGCATAGGGATAAGTTTTTAGTGTTCAAGTTGGATGAACTTCATAAACACATTGGAAAAACATAAGAGACCTAGACTTGGATAGAATTTTAGGTGATTTTTACATCAATTATGACAATCAACATGAAAAAAATGAAAAGATATATAACATTACAAGGCTTGATTCTATTATTGACTAGGAGTTGAATGCAAAAAGGGCTTGTAAGAAGAAAAAGTTTCTCCAATTTGTTATTTTGTTTCATTTATTGAAATAGGACAAGCCAATGACATATTATGAATGAATGGAAAGTTTTTTTGCATTTTTGAAGGTTGAGAAGGTGCCCAAGATGCATTGGAATGATTCGAATGGGTGGGGAAATGGCACATTGTATGCACAATGTGTGTTTGGCAGTTACCAAACATGAAATTCAAAATACCAGATTATTTTTCTTTAATTGTAATGAGGTCAAAACTTTCAATAACTAAAGCTAGATTTCCATCCGTGGTTATGTGGTTGAAAATTGGAGGAAGGTGCCCTTACTTTTTGAATTTGCAAAAGGTCACCAAAGGAAATGAATCTAACAACTTCATTGCCATGTGATGAATTTTGTCCATGCTTTTGGGGGATTATTTAATGGGGATTCACATCCAAGTTGGTTTGCTTTGGTGTGGATGATGTGACTATATTTCAAGGTTTAAAGATAGGGGTGACAATGTAGCTCACTGAAAAACATGCCCCACTTATCATTAGGTTCGACTACGTGGCACATAGATACTACAATTTGGCCATGCAAACACTCTCAAGCCTATTGTTGTTTGGGAAAGTTAAGGCCTTATTATTATCCATGTATGTCTACTTTTTTCACTTTCCCAAAAAACACATGGAACATGGGGAGTTGGTAGAAATCTTGTAAATAAAAGGTTTGAAAATCCTTTGCAATATCAAAAGTTAATGGATTTCCATGCTTGTGCTTGCCAAACGTTTTTTGGCTAAATATAAATTTCTTGTGGTGAAGATCGGTGATGACCTTGATGACCTTGATGGTAATGCAAGTGCAAAGAAAAATTATGAGTTGTGTGATTGTGACATTGTTTTGGGATCGACTTGTGTGTTGCCCATGTTGAAAGCAATGCAAAGCTTGTCCAAGTTGGCCTAGGGTAGAGATACCTTTGTATGTGATCTTGTGATTTCTATCATTGTCACTACATTTGATTTAAATATGCAATGTATGTGAATGCACTAAAAAGGTATGATCACCCCTAGTTTCAAATGGTCAATGACTTGGTGATTAATAATTGTCACATTTTCCACATGGTGTGGTACTTGGAACCAAAGACCTAGGGTGAGTATGTTGCATTTCAATTCAATGGCCACTTCTTTATGTTGCACAAGGCATGTCTTAGCACTATACATGTGTCTATGGTGGTTAAGGAAAACTGGGAAATTGTTGTCTAATCTATAAAGGACTGGTGTGTACATGTGCAACAAAAGGGGCTCATAAAAGAACTTGAGAAGTGTTTCCTTGTTGATGACTTGATGAATGAAATTGGGATAATTTATTTCCAATATTGGGAGGCACTTGATGCAAAATGACATTTCTTGGTCACTTGGCAATTCTAAAAGTTGAATTCCACCACTTTAAGGCAATATCTACATGTGATTATTTAGTTGTTGGTTTGTTGGATCCAACATTGCTTAACCAACAAGCTTTCTTCTTTGCTATGACCATGAAAAACAATTCCCATGGTGCCATGTAGGGTGAATGCATATTATAATGTAAAAATTCTTGACCCTCGAACTACATGATGTTTTTTAAATTAGAATTTTTTTAATTAAAAAAAAACTATATGTTAATTTTTTAGTTTAAAGGGGATTTAAAACTTGTGTCTTAAATTCAGTCATAATCTTTATTTAGTCCCTAAATAATTGTAAATGGATTTATAGATCTTGGGTTATTAAATTATTTGTTTAATAGTATTTTGTCACAAGTTGTATGATCAAAATGGAGATTAAAATTCTTATTAAGGATGTCATTATTAATGAAAGTGGCCATTTGAGTATTTTTTTGGAAGGTTAGAATTCACAAGTACTTTTCAATATGTATTTTTTGAGTTTGATTCAAGTGTTTTCATTGAATGTGTTTTATAATGTATTAGAAAAAATGTACAACACATAATTCTCCCAAAAACTTAATTTGTAATTGAAAAACTCATTTTAAAGGTGATGATAACACCAAAAAAATGTAGAAATGGACTTTTTAGTAATATGCATTTACATTACATCCATCACCCAATTGTAACCCCACAACAAAATTATGGGGACATTTAGCCTCCAATGCCATTGTGGGTTAGAAGTTGAATATCTAAAGCTTGTGGAGTTGGTCATTATTATGGTCCTAGGTAATGTGGAGGGATGAGAGGACCTTCTCCATAATCAACTTCATGAAATCTAAGGTTTGTAATCGTTTAATGGTCCATTTGGACTTGGTGGTCAAGGAATTTGCATGCCTAGGAATTTTACAAGCTCATGACTTTCATGTTCTACACAACAATGTGGGAGTGGGGGAAGGAGAAATTGCGTTATGGAGACCATTAGGTGGCTAATTTTATGGCCAGATTAGTATGTAAGAAGATTATTGGTTTTGTGCTAGCATTTATAGGCATGGATGTATGGGTTTTTTTTTCATATTTTGGAATAATATTTATCTATGCCTTAATTTAAGCACTTTGGGTTGGGGAATCCAATAATTCAAGGTTGGCTTCTACCCCAATGAGTTCATTACACATTCATCACATTCTAATGTTTTTGTTACTTGTTTTTAATTGGCTTGGGTGGAGTGATTGGGATTTTATAGGTTGTTGCATTGGGGATAAAAAGAAAATGATGGTTCAGCAAATTTGTTCCATCATAGAAGATTCCATAAGTAAGAATTTGGAAGTTATTTAGATTCTAAGGTGACTTGTTTTGTGCAAATCCTCCATCCACTCCAGTTGAGGAGAACCCATAAATGGATTAAGATTCAACCCCCTTGGATGAGATCCCTAACTAGGTCATTTTTTTGTCTTGATTGTCATGGTGGTTTATATCCTCCATCCACTCCAGTTGAGGAGAACCCATAAATGGATTAAGATTCAACCCCCTTGGATGAGATCCCTAACTAGGTCATTTTTTTTGTCTTGATTGTCATGGTGGTTTATTTAAGAGTGCACATTGTTGACTTTAAATGGCAAGGGCAAGAGATTTCACTACACAAGTAATATTGACAAGATTTAATGTGATTTTGGATTTATGTGGAGTGGCATCAAGTATGATTGTTAAGAATTTGGAGATGAATTTTTCACAAAAATGTTGACACAAGTTCTAGATTGTGCGAGAGAAACACCTCATAGTACTAGAGTACATGTTCAAATACATACCCACAATTCAACCCACTTGTTTTTCAACTTTGTAACAACATTTCCATCACACCTTATGTATAAGTTGCCCTCATATAGTCTTAATTTTCATTGGTATCACATAATAACCCTCACACATTTCGTATTAGTAGCATTCTCCTTGGTTGAGTCTCCACTTCAGTCACACAAATACACTCAAACTATGAACATCCTTGTTACCTAAAAAATCTACTTCTAACATGATTTGTAACCTACATTTTATATAATTTAATGTGCTATAGCCGGTTATTATACATTTTGTGAATCCTAATTGCCAATTATTTTGATAAACATAGTTGGAAAGTGCCAATGACACACCATCCAAAAGACCCAAAAAAATCACTAGTTGGTACCATGGTAAAAATCTGAAAAATACAACTAAATTATTTCTAAATATTACAAATTCCCAATGTGTAGAATAAATCAGGGTCTATGAGTTCAAATCTAACATTTTTGGGGCTTAATATGGCCATGAAGAGCTCTTAAAAAGGCGAAGGTACCAGTGTGGGTGCTGGTTCACCCAAGGCCAGATGATGCCTTGGGTGAACATGCTCCAAGGTTGGTACCATGGTAAAAATCCCCTTGACCAAAGCTTATAGCATAGAGACTGGACTCACTACAGTACCACAAGACTGATCTTTTACTAAAGATGAAAAACAAAGTCTAAAGGGTGAAGCCCTTGTTTAAAAATACATTGCAAAGGCAGTTGAAATAAATAATAATTAGTTTAGTAACGTTCTAGAACCCTGATGAATAAGTAACTAACCTAAAGCATGAAGTGCCTGAAAAGTTTTCTGAGTTACACTTTTGAGTTTCCCATGTTGGCTCCACGGTCATGATCTTTTGTTTAGCATGAATTAAAAATGGTGCATTTCCTGTAGACATCTCAGAATTACCCCCTTCCCATCTACCTTTTGGCGACCCTTCTGCTGAACAGGCATCACCATTTCTTTGTTCTTCATTATTGCCTTGGTCATTATGCTTGTCTTGAAAAGCCTTTTGCCTGATACAACGCAGCACACAACATTCAGTGGAAATTTCCAATAAGTAGAGCACCATAAGAAAATTCCATAAAACATATAACCCCTTTGCCCAAACTGGGACTCTGTGCACAATGGTTGGGTTGATGTGTACCTCTCCTTGTGCGATGAAGATGAGTGATCTGGGTCAGCTGCTGCAATGTAATGTGGTTGATGTTGCCCAAGTTCCCCAGCCAGTTCCACAGGCAGGGCACAATCTTCCCCTGGTGTAATTATATTGAGCTCAGCCAGTGTTGTGTGTCTGGTGTATCCCACAGCAGTGCTGTCCTTTGGTTCTCCCCTTGGTTATATGGTGTCAAGTTCTCCACGAATGGTTGTATGGTTCAAGACATGAACCTCTAGCCCAACCTGGTATTGCAGGTGCAATGGGAGGTGAAACAGTTGGTTCAGTGCATCAATCCCTTGGTGTGACAAAGATGGCTGCCTTTTGTCCACTGCTGCAATACCGTACAGTAGAGCTGGTGGAGATTGCCTGAATTGTGAAGATGGCTGTGTGTGTTGAACTCCCTTTCTCATCAGGTGATAAACTGAGCCAAGCATTTCTGAGGAGTCTGCTGGATCATGCAAATTGACAGAACCTGAGAAATCTTGTTGTGGAGCAGGGGACCATATAATGCTGTCAGACCAGCGCACTTGCTCCTCTTGCTGCTTTCCCTCATCATATGGTGCAAAACAAAGGCTCCCTGCATGTGAGGGTTTTGGGGTCCAACACCTCACCCCCTTGCCCAAACTTGGACTCTATGCACAATGGTTGGGTTGATGCGTGGCTTTCTTGGTGCAATGAGGATGACTGGCCTTTGTCAGCTACTGCAATGCAATTTGGTTTATGTGGTACAGGTTTCCCCAATTTGACGGGGATGGCAAATCTTTCCCTGGTGTATTAATGATATTGAGCTCAGCCTGCCTGATGCATCTGACAACTCTTCGAGCAACCCATCTGCTGGACCAGTGTCATCACTCTTGTGTTCATCATCATTGGGTTGGTCATTATGCTGGTCTAGAATAGGGTTGTTCCTGGCATAAAGCAGCAGACAACATT
>Ga0209611_10000735_pt1 | contig 51400 bp, 45 predicted proteins | sample S1TSphgellanicum_3_FD_187693 | JGI IMG/M metagenome (GOLD analysis project Ga0209611, IMG submission 187693) | Host-associated microbial communities from peat moss isolated from Minnesota, USA - S1T2_Fc - Sphagnum magellanicum MG (SPAdes) (version 2) | ecosystem: Host-associated > Plants > Peat... | reverse complement strand
TTTGGCATACATGTCAACTAGGCAACTCCCCACAAAGACATCAGCCTCCCAACCACATTGAATTATGTGTTGATGAGCCCGCAGTCCCTCATCAAGTGCTTGTAAACTAGCACATGCATTGAGAACCGGAACAAAAGTGAATCTGCCAGGACTCATACGTTTTTGTTGCATTTCTCAGGAAAGCTGAATTGTCTTCTCATATTGCCCAGCCTTGACATATCTTGCAAGCTTTCTATTCCATGAAAAACTGTCCAACTCTAGAGTCCCTGGTGCCAGGGCAGCCAGTTTTGCTTCCACCCATGGAGGGTTTTGTCGGTCACAAAGCCAGAGTGCGCCCTGCGTCTTCTTATGCTTGAAATCTGGATGCCTTACATTCACCTTCTCAGACCTACAATCACACCACTGCAAAGGACCGGAAAAAAATTCTAGCCAGAGTTTTTCTCTCTGGCCTACTCCAAGGTTTCCACCCCAAGAAGTTGCTACCGCTCTGTGGCCACAAGCCATTATATGTCCTAACCGTGGGGACTCAAGCATGATGCCCCGAAGGCGCACTGCCATCACCACGACGACTCGAAAGATCAACACGAACTGAAGCAGTTCGAATTCACGCAACACGGTTTAAACTACTCCCAACGACGTCTCAAAAGAGCTTCCGTCGCCGACTGCTTCAATTCGCGAGAAATTCGATGAGCTTTAATTTTGTTGTCATTTGACGTACAATTCGTATAGGAGAAGGGCTGCACTCAGGTCCTTTTCTTACGTAAAGCAGAGTTGGGATTTTTTCAGTTTTCAGAAATACTGAGAGGCCCGCTGGTACGTTCCGGCTGGTCAGAAGATCCCAGTACAGCCTGGCTGGTACCTTCCATAACAGAAGATCCCGCTTGCTGAAAACAAGTTTCTTCGTGCAGGTGAGGGAGCTGAAAATACAAAGGAAAAATCCAAGCTGTGCTTTACGATTGCAGAAGTTTTCTAAGTTGAATTTTCTTAATGAAAATTGACGCCCAGGATTTCTTTTAACAATTCAATTGCTTAAATTGCTCTAGTACCTATTTCTTTTGCATCATGAGTGGTTCTGCATGCTGCATGTTCATATGCATATAGATAAGAGAATTTCACAATGAATTATCATTTTGTGGGCTAACACAATTAACGTCCTATATATTCTTATTTTAAGCAAGTCTCTTTTAGAAGAGATACCTATGCAGCATGCCACTCTCCACAGGTATTTTGTTGGCAAACCCACTTAAAGGTTCAGGTGTTTCAGGAACTCTCAACCAGCGTTTTTTTGTTCTGGGGTAAATTTTTTGATGGCAATCCTCACATGATTTTTATTTTGGGGCAAAAATTGCTCAAAGTAACCATATTTTAGAGGAAAAAACTGAAATCACCATATTTAGATAACAAGTTGAGTATGTTGCCAAAAACGTAGTAGGAGTCCTAAATTTTTCCGATGTCCTCTTGTACTTGTAGCCAATCTTGGTTGGTTAAGTCTTCTTGTGGATGATCACCAACCCACCTACCTCACAAAATTGAAAACGGAAGCCCTGCTCTGGAGCAGTGATTCTTTTTTGACAAATTTTGTCTTTGTTTCAACAAAACAATTTAGATTTTTTACATGCATTTTTCTAGTTGAAATTCAACTAACTTTGCTAATGTTTTGGAAAAATTCACAAATTTTTTGTTATGGTAAATTTTTAAAAAAAAAACCTGCTCGCAACTTGTGGTCTAATCGTTCATGACTAGCTGCAATGTTCTGTCCTAAACTGCGGATGGCAATTCGCCATTAAGGGGGTATTTGGATTGTGTTGAGTACAATTTGTGTGTATTTTGCCTTCAGGTATGAAGCAGATGCAGAGTTAGTGCTCCCTGTGTTGGTTCTACAGTCTCTTCTAAGTAGTGAGCACCAGTCTGTAGTGCGCTCATTGATCCCTTGTTTCCTTTCCTAGATGTGATGAGCAACGGCGCTCTCTCCCTCCTTTTGGAATTCTGCCCCCAAGAATTCTGAAGATTATTCATGAATGAGCCACGAGGATGCAGGGTAGAGGGTTCTCATAAAACGCAAGTCTTGTACATCATATAAACCGAGAAGATTCATATTGGTTGTGTAGAATGAATATTCAAGCACCTTGTGTGTATAATTTCAAAATTTTCAGTAGATTCATTTTCACAGTAGAGATATCTGGAAACGCACCCTGTATTTGGGTCTTAATTCGACCCTTTAATCTTTGTTTCATCCTCAACTTGAGTGTATCCATAGAGTAAGTGAAATTGGATATTGTTGCATCAAAATGGGTATCAATTCATAAGATTTACATAATCTAATTTTGACAAAACACTATGAGTGCTTTCTCTCTCCTGCTACTCCTCACCAAGCTTCACATTAAAACTAGACTTGTCACCCCACCTAGTGTGCCCAGCCTTTTATTTGTTGAGTCTTTTATTGATCAAAATGTCAAATCAATACAAATGCAAAACAAAAAGTTAATATGAAACGAATTTCATAAGGCATGAAAATTGGGTGGTGTTAGTCTACACACCTCAAACCATTACGTTCACATGGTAGATTTCATGTCATCAAATTTCATGGTGGATAACATCAACTATTCAATCAACGAGTTTATATTATTAAGTAATACAATGACAAGGAATACTCAATAAAATATTTGAAACAAGTTATGGTGTATCTCCTAACACTTTGAACAACATTTTTTTGGATCTTCTCAAATATCTCTTTAAATATAAACACCATCCATTTTAATTCAACCATGATGGGGCATAAGCATGGTAAAATATGCCAAACAAAAACACTTGCTAGTTTTTTGAAAAACATTCATAAAGTATGTTTTAATGTATTTAATCCATGAATATTATTTAAGTCAATGATTAGCAATTATAAGTTCTTTGACTTCATTGCATAACATTGAAAAAACACATGTTTTAATATATAATTAAGTACATTTTTTTGAAATGTAAGTATAGAAAGTACATGTCACAATTTTGCAAAATTGAGTTACAAGTAAAGGAAAATAAAATATTAATTATAATTATTATACTCTCAAGTTGATGAAGGCCTAATGTGTATGGATATAGTTTCAACTTTTTATACTCTAGTCATAATCTATCAAATTTTTAATATTATTTTGAAAAATTAAAACCAACCAATTTAGAACATACTTTTCATCCATTTTTCTTATATAAAAATTCCTCAAACTTTATGTACAACTTACAATAAACTCAATGAAGTGCCCTAAAATTTCAAAATGCAATTTAAATATGTTTTCAATATCCTTTTTAATGTTAATGTGAAAAAGAGACTGTTTTTTAAATAAAATTTTTTAGGACTACTTTTTTGACATATTTTATCATGCTTGGACCCAATGAAATTACTTGAAACTTTTCCCTAAAAGATTAAATGTTGTGAAAGCTCTATAGAAGCTTCCATTAGTTACTCCCTCCCTCACCAAAGTCTCAAGCCTAGGTTTTGTAAAGTTTAATTCATAAAAATAAAGTTGAGACCACATGAAGACATTTATTCTTTCTCACAATTAATTTCAAAGGTGTGAGGAATTTAAAAATACATGAGGTCATTTTTCATGATGATACAATGACAAACATTACATGTGTATTAGAAATCTTCATTTGGATTTGATTTAAACCCACTTGTGAATATATGTTTTATATTCTTCCAAAAGTAAATCTCAATCATGTATGTGAATGTGTATGGAATTGCAAGAGGTCAATGCTCAAAACAATCAAGGTCTTGTGAACCTAATGTCCATTCCTTCTTTTGTCTTTTCGCCCTTTCCTCTTTTCAATTAATTTAATGACATATGAATTGTCAAGATGGACCCAAAACATCTATATTATTTGTGGCCATGACATTAGAATAACTAATGACTTTCATTCAAGTCATTGCATGCTTCAATGTGTTGTAACTAGTTGCTTTGAAAGCAAGGCCATCATTGATTCATGTATCAATAATTCAATATATGATGGAAAAATGACAAAATCAAACTTCATACACATTACAACATGTGAAATGCACCATCAATGAAAAATGTTACCTATTACACTCTAATTTCAACAATTTGTACTCATTTATAAAAACTGCAAGGAGGAACTCCTTGAGCTATGTATAGTTTCTCTATTTGAATACCCAAAAAAATTAAACCAAATTTTAATACATCATTGAATGCAAGATCATAGAAATTTGATGTTATCACTTTAAACATAATACAATTTGAATGTCACACAACACAATAAAAACTAACTAAGATTTACACAATAAGGTGATAAGATTTTGTACATGCAATTTTTTGTGAAAGCAAAGGCATACTAGGACCATCCATTGTTTTACAAATTTTGAAATAAAATTTAGGAAATCTTGTCAAGATTTGGTGTTAAATGGAAGTAAAATATAACATACACACACAATGTAGTCCTTTTTATATTCAATGCAACAAAATATATGTTTATACTCCAAGCTTATTATGCTAATAACCATGACAATATATTACACCTATTTAGTTCTATTTACAATGTACAAATCTATGTACATTCTTGGTAACACATTTTTCCATGAATCTAAATCTATATATACACAATAGAAATATATGATGTGTTGAAACTTTGAAATTTGTTCTATAAATTCTATGATTTTTAACACCCTTGTCATGGACATAAGTTGTTCCATTGTAGCTTAAATTGAATACTTGAAAGGTTGAACTAATTTTTTAGTAATTAGTTGGCTACATAACAATAACATGTCATGATGATGTGGTTGGTTCCAAATTCCAATACAAGTATTTGAAAATCAGACTTCACACATGTTTCTTCATAATGTCAATGTTTTTCTTGTTTCGCTTACATCTTGTTTCAACCCCATGGCTTGAGAAATGACTTATATTTCCAAAGTAACGTTTTTTGGAACATTTTACAATAAATCCTTCACATGATTCATGAATGGTAATACATTGCACCATTAATATAGAACCTTATACATTTTTAACAAGAGTTGCGTGTGACATGATTAAGTATGCTTCCGAAAAATGGGTATCTATCTTTCGCACCTTGCCTCTCATTTTGCAACTTGAAATGCTAGGAAAGAATAAAAGGTTAAGAAATTTAAAGATTTAATCATTAATGACAAATTTGCTCTGTAGCATGTTATGGAAGAAAAACATTGGAGCATTTTTTGTTAGCAAGGTTACAATTGCAAGGAGTGTGATAATAATATGACATGCTTGCATCTCCTCCTCCATCATTTGGGTTAGAATTTTTTTGTTCTTGTGTTTCATCTATAGCAAATGGTACCCTTCTTTTGATCTAAACTTTCCAAGTGATTCTTAATCCTAAATTGACATTTGCACAATTTTCAAAATTATAAATCAAGGACCCAAAAAATGTATATCAATTAAAGCAAGATTATAGTAAACAACAATGACTACAAGAATAAGAAATGCAATGAATAGACATGTACATCTCAAATACAAAAATCAACAACAAAAAAAGTTAATTTGAGAAGAACTTTTGTGCACAACATCTTTCTTCAACAAAAATTACATATAAGAGTAAAAGAACAATTACCTTCCTTTGGGACTACCTATTTTTGACAATTTTTCAACCCATACAACAAAATCAAATTGGTTTTCAAGAAAGCTGGCATCTAAAAGATGAAAACAAGAAGAAAAAATAATTTTTTATTACAACTTTCAATCTTTATTCACTTTTTGCATTTTAGGGTTTCTTTAGCCTAGCTTTTCACTTTTCAACTTACCTTTTCAAATTTTCGACCCAAAAAATGCAAGACAAATTGGGGTGTTAAAAAATCACTAAGAACACTTTCTCTTTACTCACCAAGCTCCAAAAATACAAAACACACTCTGCTTGCACTCCTCATTAAGCTCAAAAAATGCATTCCTCTCTACCATTACTCTTCACCAAACTTCACAAAAGACACTTTGCCACTCTTCACCAAGTTCCGAAAAAACATAGATCACAAAGCTTTGTTTTACCTAGAAAGCTTGAAAAAAAATGAACCTACTCCTATGAGCTTTCTTAAACCTCAACATTGTCATGCACACAATGGGCAATGGTAGCTTCAAGGGAGAACTTAGTGTTGTGCACAAGAAGGCAAAAATTGCTTCAATGAAAGACATGATGTTGTTATGTGCGCAAGAAGACACAAATTGCTTCAAGGGAGAACATGGTGTTATTATGTATGTAAGAAAACAAGGATTGCTTCAAGGAAAATCACAAGGTGAAACTTAGAAAAACACCAATTTTGGTACAAATCTAAGTTTCATACTTTTTTTTCCTTAGTGGGTGTCTAGCTTGTATTCCTCAACTTGTATCACATTTGACCAAAATAGGCCATTTGCATACCAAAACACTTACCAATATTTCAATGTATTTAATAAAATTGTCATGAGAAATTGACCACATGAAAAACTTTAAGCATACCTATTCATAGGAGAAAGAGATGAAATGGATTGGCACAGGGTAATTTAATTTCTTTTCACAAAATCCACCAATATCATTTGTGTCCGTATTTGCATTATTTTCATCTTTTTTTTATTAGCATTCAATTCTTACAATAAGCACAACAAGTCTTCTATTTCAAGAAACAAGCATTCAATCTCATTGTGTTTTTGAACTAGGAAACAAACATGGCTACCTTGTTAAGCCATAAATAAGTAGGTAAGTAATAAGTTGTAGATATTTCAACTTTAAAATCTAGTAGATCACAATTCATAATAATTATTTATTTATATAATAAATGACAATTATAAGATGTCATAAGATCTAAACCACTCACCTTCACAAACACATTGAACTGAGTCCTTAGCCAAAAATTTCATGTTGTCACAAAAGTAAATTAATTAAAAAAATATGTTGCCACATAGAAAATATTTTAATAAAAATGTTTTGTCCAAAATGATTTATTGAGACATATCTTAAAGTTACTCTAAAAATCTCTCTACCTTTGCACCCTTTTTAGAACTCCAAGTATTGTATTTAACAAAAGTTGTCAACTATTAACAATTTTCATTTCCTGCAAATGGTTTTTGAAAAGTTTACTTTTAATTGTATGAACTCAATAATTAATCGCACAAACTTATGAAACTAATTTTACTATCAATAGTGATGATAAAAACAATCACACCCCATTCAAGATCAATGTGTTTTTTAAAGGAATATTTTTAATTTTGTCTTGCACAAGTTACCAACATTGCTTGCGTTGTTACTAGTGTTGGGTGGATATCACCTTTTTGGGATGTCCATCAAATAAGGATATCTACCTTTTTATTGTCTATTGGATAAGGATATTACATTTTTATTATCTTTTTTAATTTAGATATCCTGGTTAAATATTAATTTTTCACATTTAAAATCTGACCCGGATATCAATGTTCCCAAGTATTCATCGTTTATTTATTAGTTGGATATGATTCAATTCACTTGCCAATTATGTTGTGTGCTAGTTTTTTTTTTGGGAGAAAAATCTTGAAAAGGCAACATCCTGTTTTATAAGGAAATATTTTGTCATGAATATTCATTTTTCTAAAAAAAATTCGAAAAAAATCATAAATTATTTTTTCAAGAAAATATAACCACAATAATAATTACTAGTGACTACAACTTTGAAGAGACCTCTGAAAATATGTCCCCAGAATAGTTTAAAATTTTTTAGGGATTCTTGTCACCCTAGATGCATCAAGAAAAGGAAAAAAAAATAAAAATACCAGTGTTACAAATCTAACCTAATTAGTAATCTAACCTAATTAATAACTATTAACCCTAATATCTGGCCCTGGATGTGATATCCAAGTTGAATATCAACATCTTTAATATCCAACATAATTTCTGAATATCAAAGTTTTGAATGTCACGATGGGTGATATCCAACACCTCAAATATCAACCCGGATATCACCCACAGTGATATCCATTGGATATCATTTTTGATATCTGACTGGATATCCGAAGCAGATATTCTGATTTTCTAAATATCCGCCCAACAATGGTTGTTCCGGTGTTTGTATAGATGTTCAAGACTTTAAGCCATTTTTATAACCATTTTATTCATATTCAAAGCTTTAGGTTAGAAATATGGTACAATATCTTCATCCATGGATGAGGTTACAAAAACCAATCATTCACAATTTGTATAATTAAGAGTCTTTGGTAAGAATTTTAGCCAAAATCAAGCAAGGATGGTAAAATATCAAAGCTCACTAGGGTTCATGCAATCCACAAGGTATGTGATGTCCAAGGTTGGCTTTGAAATTTCATCAACAAAATAAATAAATAAATAAGTAAAATTAACAAATTCTTTTTATAATATTGTTGGCTACTTACTAGAACCTAATATAGTGATTTTTATTAAAACTTTCTTGAAATCTAGCAATTAAAAATTTCAAAAATCATTTTTTTCATTTTCCATTGTTAAATTCAATAGAAAACAAAAACATTGATTTAAAGTTGAGGTGAACCAAGTGTTTTTTTCCTCTCTAGTTTTTTTCAATTTTTTCATGGAGCCAAAGTGACAATCATCCCTAAAACGATTTTGCCAGATTTGGAGCTAAGTTTCATATTCCATCTTGTTACTGTAAATTGATATGAAGGTCTTAAGAACTTTTTTAAATATTTTTGGTTGCCTACTGAAACCTATTATAGAAATCTGGAAAGAAATTATGTAAAGGTGTAAGTTATATACAAATTCCACCTGGCTGATCAATGATTTTTTGGGTGAATTTCATACTTTTAAATCTTAAAAATCTAATTTCAACTTACCTATTAGGCTTGGGTTTTCTAATTTATGAAGTGTCCCAAATCCATCAAAATTTAGGTGAAAAATATTAAATATCACAAGATTTTTAGGATAGATTGCAATAGGTAGCCAAAAATGTTTTATTTTCTTTCTTTCAATATCTGATTTGTCTAAAATTTCCTGTGGCGGTCATCATTTGAGGCCTGTTTCCATTGGCTTCCTCTGACCAAAAATTCTACCCCCACAAGAGCTTTCCATTACATTTGTTTCATCTAATTGAGCTCACAATCCTCTCAAAGCTTCACATGTCAAGCATTATTGATCAAAAATGCAGAGCTCTGTGAACGTTGAGTCCACCTGAGAATCATTAGAAGCTCAGCTACACCCAAAAAAAGGGTTTCTATTAAAGAAAACACTGTTACTGATGGATTTAAATCTTGCTCTACTTATCGACTCCCAAGAGAATGAAATCTTGCAAGTAGATAATGCTTTTCTCTGCATTGATGAGACTGAAGGTGGAGAGGGTATGGGTATGGAGACTTACCAATAACTATCAAGATGTGGAAATTCGAATTTCCATTGCCTTCGTCCCGCCCACATGCAACTTTTTCTTCTTTTAGTGTAGGTTAAAGCCCTAGGTCAAGGGTATTCCCAAAATAAGGGTGCATGAGGCCATAGCTGAGTGTAGGCCTGATTTTTGGTAATGCCCTCGACCACCAAGGGGTTTAAGAGACATGATGACCTGCCATAAATTCAGTGGAGAAACCAAGGCGAAACTGGAGGGGGGTATTATGAAAAACGAAAGGACGGTCATGAAACAGTTTTCTGTTGGGTTTCACTTCCTTAGCTAACCATGGTGATTAGCTCAGTCGCTTCTTCTTCTTCTAACCTACTTACTAACAAGTTGCAAGCAGGTTGTTAGTAGGTAGGTAATGAAAACGGCCCTTACATATTTATAAACCATCTACTTACGTAATAGTAATTGTCTATTTTCCTACCTACCTATGTATTAGACTTATTTCCTATAGAGTTGATTATCAAGGTGAAACCAAATATTAGCTAAGTTGATTCGAGAATTTTCTTATACTTTCATTCGAGATAGAGATCTAAAAGCAAGACTTGAACCAACTCCCTCTATCTGAAAGCCAAAATCACACTACTTATTTGCTCTACTGTTCATCCTTCCACCACTGCATTGCGAGATTTTTGTCAAGGGCATTTCACTTGGCAGCTCCCTTGTCACACAGCCATCGTACGTCCAGCAGCAACACACACATTTGAAAAAAATAAGACGAAGATTTCAATGCCATCAAACACCATCGCATCTCCATTCGATGCTCTCTTTATTTTCACGCAGGTTTCAATGCCATCAAACACCACCGCATCTGTGCTCTCTTTGTCTTCACGCCGTTGAGAGTAAACACTACCACCAGCCAACAGAAAAAAAAACATATTTCCTTTAAAAACCCTAAAATCACTTTCTGTTCACACTCAAAATCTTAAAGTTAAAACTTGTACAGGTGTGCTTGTGGGTGCTAATTCACTGTGGCCATAAATGCTGATGGTGGCTCCAACTGGTGGACAGTGCACATGTAAAGTCTAGGGCCTGAGTTTTGGATTCAAGGCAGCACAATTCTTGCTGAGGTAATGCATTAAAGTGCTTGCTTTGAACTTTACTGCACATAAAATAAGCTCACTAGAACATCGTTTCTTTAATGCACAAAGTTAGACTGTTCAAAAGTTCAATGGATGTTCCATTAACCCCTAAAACGTCTGTCAAGAGCACTTAAGGAAGCCTGCTCTGTCAAGAGTATTTAAAAGGAACTCATTCGATACATAACTATTATGCTTTACTTTGGCGGCGGGAATTTGACTGAGATACTGTGCAGCATTTTATTTTATTTTGGTCTTTACTGCATCATCAGTGTGTATGTAGGTGGAAAAAAAAACTCAGTGACCAGATTCACGTGTGGCAAAAGCAGAAAAGTGTTGCAAAAAAGTTCCTCGCATTTGCAAGAGCCCTTGGGCGATTTTATAACAGAGGACAAAGTTCCGTCTAGCGACACTGTCGTAAGCTAGATCTATATGAGCTGGCTACTGTAACTCGAGTTCTATTCTTTCTAGCTATGGAAATTATTTCTCTAGTAAAAATTTCTGGCGAACAGCAAAAGTTGTATGGCAATCCTGTGCACATCCATCTATTCACCTCCAAAACTGACATAGAAATGAGGGGGCAGAAATGCAACAGAAAGGTTCAAGGCTCAAGCATGCTAGCCTTGATCATGGGTTGATTGAACTTGTGAACACCTGATGCAAAACAATTTCAAGAATGAAAACTTATGTGCATACATTGCAACAGCTAGCTACAAGTGTGAGTTCAAGCAATTGCAGACTTTTTTCTTCAAGAGAGAAATTGAATTGAAACAAGATTCATCTCAAACAGAACCTAAAATATCAACCATAACAACCTTTGCAAGTTTGAAATAGTCTGGAAATGAATGAGACAACAAATATTATGCATTGACACACACAAAGGGGTTTACAATGGTGAGGTTAACTTTGTCAAAGGCAAAGGCCATTACTTCAACCATGGCTTGAACATAATTAATGACTTCACTGTCAACTTGAATACACCCTATTGATCATCCACCTCCCAACCCAATAAAATTGCTCAAACTGTTGGAGGAGAGTTGTTTTTTTTAAAATTGTCCACATGGACATGAGATGCAATAAAAACTTTTTAACACCAAATGTTGAAAAAATGTCACCTTTCCTCAATTTGTAACCAATTGTCGGGGATAATCAATCCCCATGGCATCCAAAACTGATTACTCAAAACATCAAGCATTTAACTTCAAAATCAATTCTTCAACCAGCCCTACCATGTAGCAACAAATTCAGCCAGATTTGGATCAGTGGTTTTTTTATGAATGTGCTTTTCAAACTTCTATTTGAACAAATTAATAAATGCAAAGTTCAAACTCAAGTAGACTCACCTCTAAATTATTTTTGGGAAGTTATTCAAGCAAATATGGATCAGAGTAAAAGAAACACAAATTCAATCAATTATGGATCATTAGTTTTTTTTTTTTGAATATGTTATATTGAGTTATACTTGAACAAATTAATAAATATAGAGTTCAACTCTTGCAAACCCTTCTACAAAAAGAATTGTTGTTTCACAAGACAAGCATCTTGCGAGAGCTCCTAGGCAATGCTATAAAAGGCTCCATGAAGAATTAACTTTTTGTGCTTGCTACAATATTGTCTCAAGAGATGTTTGCATATGTGGGGAACTTTCAACCCTATAAAATCTTGTCAAATATAATACAAAACAACCTCAAGCTAAATTCAAATTCAAGCACCATGAAGAAATTAATATATGAGCTATATTCACTAGGTCAACCATATCATGCATTTGTTGAATACTTGGAGGTCCATTATTGTCATGTTGAAGTTGCACAGTGCATAGTGGTGGGGCACTAGATTTCACAATTTTCAGGTGGTGACCATTCCATCGAATGGGCAACCCAAAACCCAAAAAAGAAACTAGTGTAGACTAATGGAACTTAATGGTTGGGAGTGGTTTATTACTTTGTAGTGGGCACCTTGCCACGTGTTCTAAATCACTCAACAATTCCACTTGTCCATCACTCAAGTGAAAAATGGGCCCTTGCCACTCAATGTTGAATGGAATAAAGACAGGTTTTGTTATAGTGCCCCAAAATCTTCTTGAAACATGTATATGAACACCCTTTCCAAAACTAATGTTGAATAATAGGTTTTTTTTTATGTCCTCTTATTTCCTATTTGCTTGCATCTTGGTCCATCTATCCAACTCATTACACAAATTATTGAACATAATTTGTGCCCAATCCACCTCAAATCCAACATCTTGGTCACTTGTCCCTTTCGATCTTCAACATACTTACTTTGACAAACTCATAATGAATCAAGTATTATCTATTTGCCAATGACATACACTATACCTCTCCTCCCAAAATAAATCTCAGACCCCTTCACAAAAATATTCAAGAATTATATTAAATTGTTATGGTTTGGTTCCTTCCAATCAATGTCCAACAATGTGACTAAACTTGCCTTACTAGCCCATGTTTCTTCTCCCTCTCCCACCTTTTTCCACATTTTTATTATCTCCACTTGTTTGGAATAACTTTGTTTGGTTGGAATAAAAACTAGTTTTATCACATTTGGAATCCTAATCCTTTTATGTTTTAGAGTCTTTTAATCCATCCTCCATAGATGTAGTTTTTGTTTTTTAGTTCCAAAGCTTAATAAGTTTTCCAAACTTGGTTGGGAAGTTCATTAAGAAATGGTTTAAACCATATAAAATATAATATATGTTGTTTAATAATACAATATTATTAGTGACATTCATTAACTTTGAACCTAGTCATGTGTTGGTGCATATTAGCAAATTGAAATCCTACAAATTCATTAAATCTGAGCTGCAAATTTTTGAAGCACAAACATTGGTCTGTTGGGAAGAACCATACACAATAAACCAATCACAGAAAGGAGGGGAAGATAATAGTGATGCAAAATGATGAAATAATGTCACATTAACTACAAATGAGGGAGGACAACTTGGTTGTCATAACCATATAAGAATTGGTTGATTCAATTGGTTAATTGGCTGACTATATTGATGAATTAGGACATGTCTCAATACACAAGATGAAGCAAATAAGGAATGAATGGACAAGTGGTTACGATGACACATGGATGAATGAAGAAGATAATAGTAGAGTTGAATTATCGACAGATGTTAATTGCTTCAATGTGGATGTACAGGAAAAAAGTCATCATGAATTGAATGGGGTGCTTGAAAAAAAGTTAGTATTTAATGCAAAAACAACAAGTTGCCCTAAATGAAAAAATTGGAGGAAGGTCAAATGACCTTTGAACTTCCTAGCATTCAAAGTTTCTTCACAACGTATTTGTGTTTTGTATTTATAATGCGTGTTGTTGCATGAGTGAGGATAGTGCATTTGAAAAATTGCAAAGAATAGTGAAGGAAAAAAAAATGCAAAAAATTGCAAACCATGAGAAAACACAAAAACTTGAAGAAAAAAATGTGGCAAAAGTTTTTACAAGACAACAAAAAGTGTAGAAGGAATTGGAAAGACAAGTTGGAGGACCAATGTATAACATTGTGTTGTTGGTAATGATTTCACCTTTGCAATCACCATCATCATTTGAGTGTGAAGAAGGAAAAAGTTTGAAAGAGGGATTGGTGCAGACAAAATTCAAGTGTTGGTATGACTTGCGTGATCCATGGATATATTTATAATATAGACTAATATAATAGTGCCATTGTCATGTTTTGACTGCACTAATTTTATAGTTTCATTAGTCATTGAAATAATCATTTTGAATGAAATTTTTTAAATGACCCATTTAGTTATGCTTGTCATATTCCATGTGAATGTGATTGCTAGTTGAAATTTTTAATTATCACACATTTATCATATCTTTGTTGAAAAAAAATCAATTTTCGAAATGAAAAATTTCAAATTTGTCACATGATATCCAAACATGGTTCAAATTTGTGAAATCATATGATTCAATGTATCTTGAACTTTCATAAGGACTAAAAACCATTTAAATTGTCTTTCGAACATATTTTTATTTTTAGGTACATAATGATACATTACATTTGTTTTCACAAATATATTCCAATCTCCCACTTTATAAAGTGAAATGAAATAGTTTCTTTTCTAATATCTTGCCTAGGTTATATTCTAATATAATAAGCAAAAATATTGTGAAAATATTTCAAAATTTAAAGTAGGATACATTCGAACATGCACATCCTTGCAAAATAGTACAATGTGACACCCCAAAAGGGGTCACCATAGTGTGCTTTCACCCCAACACCATATATTTTGATCTTTGAATATTCATTCTTGTCACTAATGCAACCATTGAAATTATATTTACTAAAACCTTAACATGGTTTCCATTAATTACCAAAAATGTGATTTCATGAAATATTTGACATCACCTCATGTGGGCTTTAATGGATTTGAAAATTCATCTCCAAAAAATATCATGGGTCAACATCCAAATAATGAAATAGGGAACAATGAATTTTTTCACTCTTTAATTTTGCATGAAATAAGTACATTGGATTTCACCTATGCCACCATGTTCATCAGTAAAGCTTCTAAACATGCAAATCTCATTTCTATACTATTGGGTTCACTTGGAGTTGACTTGGTGGTCAACCCCTTATTGGTCACACCTTTCCCCTTCTGACCTTTTTCAAAACCTTGATTTTTTTCCACATTTTTCATTTGTGATTAACTTTGTAATTTCAAATATAAGGTGAAACAATGATTTGAATCATGTTAATAAACTTTACAATGGGAACATGGTTGGGTAAGGTTAAGGAACTAAAGGTGATGGCTTGATGTTTTTCTTTTCTTCCTTGTTGAATGGAATATGATGAAGATGCACCATTATTTTTTAGTTTGATCCCTTGATATTTTGTGATGAAGTTTTATTTGGTTAGCCACATGATTATGGAATCGATAATGCTAAAAAGTTCTTCAAATTATCCTTATTAAACTTAAAAATCATCATACATTCCTCCATGAATGCATTTCGACAATTAAAACAGACATTGGTACATTCACCAATGTGGGTTTTTTGGGTTGAAGTAACATAATGTTCATTTAACTTCTTTATCCAAAATCCCCTATTAGAACTAGACAACCTATGCTTCTATGACCTTTTGTGTCTTAGTGTTAATCACTTCATCCATGCATGTATGTCATTTGCAAACTTTCATGTGATTTGTGTTGAAATTCATACAACTTCCAAAGCTTTTTCATTTGAACCATTGAAAGTTGGTAATTTTTTCACAACTTTTAAAAGAATTCCACACTAACATTGAATGTTGGCATGGGGCCCCATCTACTAGTGGAAGGACTAGCATCACCATTTCTAGTGGTTATGCCACTAACATTCCCACATTTAGTAACACTTCCCCCTCCAACCCCTTGATACAACAATTCTTTTTGGTGGCATGCACAATGGTGACCAAAAATGATGATGATGGGGAGGGAAGCCCCTTCACCTTACATTGGCATCAATGTAAGGGGGTCACCAATGATGGTGAATTGCGATTCCCTTTGTTCTTTTGTTTTCATATTACAACTTCAACTATTGAAACAATAGCTATGGTTATTATTGTTGTTTCCACAACAAAACGAAAGCAATGATAAGGAAGGTGCGCCCCCCCCCCCCCCCCCACCCCCCCCCCCCCCCCATGCCTTTATTAATTATTACTGACAAGGGATGGCCACTAACCTCAAGTTAAACTCTAAGAACAATGACAATGGCAATGTTGTTGTTTGTTATCATTAGTGCTCCTTGAGTACATTTACTACCAATAAACAAAAAACCAAAAGAGATAGAAATAGAGAAGGGCCCCTTGTGGCAAATCTTAAACCTTCCAAAATTTACCGTCCATTCCAAACCAAGGTCATCAATGATCAAAACATGATAAACATGTCTAATAACGTTATTGTTGGCATCATATGCATCATCCTTGACGACATGAACAATTCTTTGGAAATTGAACATTGCACATTCGTTTCTTTGTGACATGCGATATTCCAAACTCATCAGTAGGTATAATGAACTCAGCCTTACCTTTGGCATGAAAAATAGCCATCCTACTAAAGCAAAGATCAACATAGTGAAGTGGAAACACTTTACAAATAAGAATGTTTTATAAGAAAACAAATGTCGATTGTGGCAATGTCAAGAATCCCATAGCAATGAGAAAAATGATTGATTGAAAATGAGAAAAAATTTCAAAGCAAAAGAAACTTCATGTTTGAGTTGGGACCGGAGATACCCAATTGATTTGAAAAATGACAAAGGAGAGGGGAAAAGCACAAGATCAATTATAAAAAACAAGAAAAAAGGAAGAAAGACCCAAAATTAGGCCAAGGCAATGACAAAACATTTGGATGGTCCACCGTGACTTGAGTAGGGAGGAAACAAGAAAAGAAAGAAACATCGAAGAGGACAAGTATATTTATTATAGAATTGAGCTTGCCAAAAGTAAATGACCTTAATGAAAGAAAAAAAAATGGGCCTAATGATGCACAAATAAGGAAAGGAAAATGAAGTCTATAGGAAAACTATATTGGCAATAGGGTTGATAGGAAAAACAAATATTAAATGCAAACAAGATTGCATTGGAATAGTTACGAATGGCAATGACAATTTTTAAACACCCCTGAATTTTATCATTCACCACACATAGATATTTTTAAACCAGACTTATGGTGATTCAAAAGATTTATTTACTTGCGAAAAACAAGAATCCAAATCCAAAACACAAAATGGAATACACAAAACCATCATGTGCCATAATGGAATGTGTTTAAAAACATAAAAAACCTAGACCAACAAACTTGTGCGTTTTAAGATTTTGGGATTATATCCCAAACATAAAATATCTTAAACCTAAATCACACTTGAATTAGTTCCAAATTAAAACACATTTAATTACACTAATCCAACTCAAGATTAACCTAATTATAACTTAACTTAACAATTTAATAACATTTTTAACATCTCACATTGCAATTTTATGCCCCTAATGTTTTGTCAAAATATCTCATTTGCAACCCAAATGTTTTGCCTTGTTCTTAATTTAAAAACAAACCTTGTAGCTCACATTGTGGATAAACTTACCCCTTGCCACTAAACCCTTTGCCTAGGGTAATTTGGCTACTCATTTAATATAGAACTTTTATGTATACACAATCATATGATTTTTTCACCTTATTTCCATCCACCTTATTTTTTTGCTTCTTTAGAAGCAAATCACATTGTGAACCAAATAATTCCACAATCTACTTATGGTCAAATGGTTCGATGTGGATTTTAAGAAAGACTTTTAACACATCAAAAAAATAAAATGTTAACACATCAACATCAAATGCACACCCAATCATTGGATTGGGTATAAATTTGGGAAAAGGAGGCCATATTCAACTAAATGCAAACTTGGGCCCACTATTAAAATTGTAAGATGGGGAAAACATAGTGGAATATGTCACATGGTGCAAAGAAGTGGTGAACATAGATTTTTAAAAAATTTGAAGTACTTAAAGATTGGAAAAGAATAAAACATGTTGGAGATTTTAACACAAATGAAACTTAATCACATGTTCACCAAGAACACAAAATGTTGCAAATTGAAAACAACACATAGTGGACCAATTGGAAAAAATTGGAACATACACAAAGGAATTGCAAACCTAATCACCTAATCACCATTTATTTTGTTTAAGGTTTGTTATAGATCAAAAACTCTAAACTAGTGGAACAATTGAAAGAACATTGAAACATACACAAAGGAATTACAAACCTAATCATTTGATCACTAAGTTTAGGGTTTGTTGTAGATAAAAAATAGTAGACTAGTGGAATGATTGCAAAAACACTAGAATATACATAAAGGAGTTGTAAACCTAATTATTTAATCATCAAGTTTAGGGCTTGTTGCAAATCAAAACCAACAAACTAATGGAACAATTGAAAAACATTAGAACATACACAACTTGGAGTTGTGAACTTAATACCTTGATCACTAGAATGTTTTGGTAGAAAAATAGAATGTTGCAAAATTGAGAGTTGCAACTAACTTAATGTATGATCCTTCAATCTTGACATTACAACTTCCATCTAAGAACATGCCATCAACCTCTGATGATTATGAAAGGGAAATATGATTACAATTGATACATGCACATCAACTAATTCGTTGAAATCCTATCAGCGGCATAACTTTAAAAAGAAAGTCCACTAATTCCTTGTAGAAGACTAATGTTGAGAAGAATATGGATAAACTGTGATGTTGCCAAAATTTGTTAACTTTCAACACAAAAATTTGGATGTGAACACATGCCTTGCAGGCCATTTTGTTAGAGCATCTTCCACCCCATAACTGTAAACAACTCCTTTACGTTAAAATAGAATAGTGTTTAATGATCACTGTCCCCACCCACAAACGTCAGAAAAGTCCCTTTTAAACACTCAAAGACCATTTATGTCTTTACATCTGGACCAGTAATAGTCACTGTCCAAATCCATAGTAGAAAAAAAGACTTTGAAGGGGTTAGAATGACCATTGCAAAATGGACATCAGTACAGGAGCGCAGCAGGAATTATGCTATCCTGCTGCAAGATTTAATGAAAAGGGGTGTTTGCAGGCGTGAAGTGGAGACGCTCCTAGGTTGTTCACATATATTTGTCAAACTCTATACAAAATGACTATATTTCCACGTTGGTACTTGGCATTTTATTGTATTTGGGTTATATTCAACGTAGTGTTGGAAACAACTTTTTGCAATCCTTTTTGATAAGCTATTTGCATGTTTGATTCCCAACATTGTTGGTTGTGGGGGGCGTGGAGGGGGTGGTGGGCAGGTGGTCGTCTCCTCTGCTAGTTCCACTTTTGGTTCTGCCACTTCAAATTGAGATGCGAATCAACGGTGAGGAGCGCTGGTTTCGCTCTGAAACAGGCACAGTAGACCCCGTTACCACCTGACGGAACAGGGCCTCGCCGTTACCCTCGAGTCCTGGGCGCGTTTCAAGGCGTAACGGGACTGCTCCATAGTACAAAGCACATTCGAGCACCATATAAATTTCTCTGTGTGCGAGGTGTTTTCTCTACCCCGCCCGCTATCTGTTTCTTCGACGTTTGGACTTCCGTTGTCGATTAAGAACTTCAGCTTGTTACTGGGCTTCAACAACCTCGTGAGAAGAGCAGATCTGGTATGAAAAGTCCTGCACTTTTTAAAACATTTCTCTGTTTGTTTGCTCGTTAAGTTTGTACTTCGTGGACTAACTTGCTAGCCGAAAACTGTAAGTTGATGTATAACAGCGTACTTACGCATGTTTCTTTGAAGAAATCTGTCGATCTGGCGGCAGTCAAAGAGCGTCTCTGAGTTTCCGGACCCTACAATTCCAATTCTTCAGGTCAGAAAAAAAATTATTTGCATCGGTTGACATGTATATATACCGCAGCCAGCTCCATCCATATAATCCAGTGCAGGTTCTAAATTGTTATCAACTGTTTCTCGTATGTGCGTGTTCGTTCATCTTGACGTAGTATCGGGAGTCCTAATATACTAGCTTGAAGACGTACTTTATCATGTATCTAGATCGACTACCTGACTCTGTTCCGATCTGTTTCATTTGCGGATCATTTGTTAGTCTTTGTGCTCTTACTTCTTTCCTGTCCCGGATTAATCCTTCGCACAGTCTTTGCAATGGCACGTTGCTGACGGCTGTATGACGTGCGCTTGTCTGGCATGGTGTTCAATAATTATGAAATTTTTATGCTACCTAGCCCACGTCGTCCATGACATTCGAAAGCGTAGTTGTAACTTCTAACGTCTAGCTCCTTGTTCCATCGAAGAGAATGTTTGAATAACACAGCCTGACCTCGGCAAAATCAACCATGCAATGTACATGTTCCAAGCAGCTAGATTGTAAAATCAGTCAACTTACGTCACAATAATTCACTACAATTCCGACTGATTATTGTTCTACCAGAGTTTGCCTGTTGTGACGATGCAGCCACGCAGAAATCTGACGACCTTGCATGTGAAAAGTCGTGTTGATGATCTACCACATTATGTTTGTGGCAGCTGTCGAGAGACGCTGATCAGCTCTACAAATTCAGGATCAGTTGCGGAGCTGGGTAGCCGGGCAGTGAATGAACATTACTGCGTGACATTCTGAATGCGAAGTTCTATCACCAAGATTTCTAATGTCCGGGACTAGGTACAAACCTACGAGTACGGAACGCTAGTATCTGTTTTCGAGTGGCAGCGCACTCCCTCGTCAGGTTTGTAAGGCGTCTATCCACTTCAGGAAGATACCATGATGAGTCTAGACTTGTGTGTGATTGCCTGCAGAATGGCCGTGTTTCTATTCTAGTACATGAGATTTGTATCTTAACTTTGAAACGGTGCTGAATGTGTTCAAATGTGCTTTGGCTTCAGATCCATATTTCCTTTGGAAGCTGCGTCCATACGTGTTGCCTAGTTTACTGCCCTCACGTTATCACTGGTGACCAAAGATGGTGACAGTGTGTCTTGCGACATCTTCTCGAATCTCGAACACCGACAGATATTATCCCAATGAGAAGGCGGTACTGGAGCTCAAATGTCCCTTGTCCATCAGCGGTAACTGTGTGATGGACGTACCCAGGGAGTGGCACTGCCTGGATTGCGGATCTACCATTGAACATGGGTTTGATCACATGTTCTATTGTAAGTGCGGAGCAGGTCCTGCGTTTTCTTACTCCTTCAGGTGCTGTGATCTCAATCATGGACAGGATTTTGCGACGTTTAGTCAGGCACAGATGGATGCGTTGTTGCCTCCAGATAAGCTGCAGGATGTATCTCGTGATGAGGCCGCGAGTCAACTTGGCGCACTCTCTCAACTCGCAGCTGCCACATCGTACACTAGTGATTGTCTGGATGGATCAGCTCGTGAAGACGAACAAAATCAATTGGGTGCACCAGCTTCTGGAGCAGCTGTATCTAGCGATGACTGTCTGAACATTCTTCTGCTGGGAGAAACTGGAGTTGGGAAATCGACCTTCATCAACGCATTTGCCAACTACCTTGCCATTGAGAATCTCGGTGATGCGCTCTATGCAGGCGAGTCGATGCAGAGTTTGATATTCTCGCGATTTGTCACATCAACGCATGACGACGACAAAGAGGTTGTCACTGGAGAGCCCGACGAGAACGAAGGTGGAAGCACTGGAAGCAGCTTAGGTAGTTCATGTACCCGAAGTTGCCTAGCGTACTCGTTCTCGGTCGAGAACCGGAAAGGACCGTTAGCTGTTCTTGGCGGAAGTTCATGGGCCGCGATGGGACGTACTCCTGGAAGGAAAGTGCGGTTGATCGACACCCCTGGCATTGGAGACACAAGAGGCTTTGACCAGGATCTCGAGAACATGAAGGAAATCGTAGCGTTCATCTCAGACTACGAGGTGCTGGATGCCATTTGCATACTCTTGAAGCCCAATGCAGAAAGACTTACACCATCCTTCAAGTACTGCATCCTCGAGCTTCTTGGTCGTCTTCACAAAGGTGCCGCCGACAACATCACGTTTTGCTTTACGAACTCAAGGAGTACTATATTTCGTCCTGGAGGGACTCGTAACATTCTCAAGGAGCTGCTCGCAGACATACCCCAAACCTCTGCCTTGAAACTGAACAAAGACACGATGTACTTCTTCGACAGCGAAGGCTTCAGGTTTCTGGCAGCTGCGAAAGCAGGTTTTACACTCTCGGATGAGGAAACAAACATTTTATATTTGAGCTGGACGCAGTCAGTGTCCGAAGCGGTCAGACTAATAGACCATATCGGAAAGCTTCGTCCACATTCCACAGCGAGCACGGTGTCTCTTAACCGTGTGAAAGACATGCTTGCAGCAATTGAATTGGCACTCTCAGAGATGTTAAGTGTCATCGATCGCAATCTGGAGTCTACTCGGCAACTGAAGCAAGACCTCTTCAAGCACCGTGAGGGTACTGTGAAGAAGATTGATCAATTGGTAGTCCACGAGATCGTTTCCGAAGTGTCCGCCCTGGGACACCTAAGAACTATCTGCAACAACCATGCTTGCAAAGGGAAAATCTGCCACGACCACTGTAGTAGCAGTGAGACCGGAGTATACCTCATCGACAATGTAGCTGGGTTGCGATTTTGTAAAGCGTTCAACTTTTTCACGGCGATTTGTCGACAATGTGGATGTCATTACGCGAGTCACATCCGTGTAGCGACCGAGACAAGGGATGTGATTCGCGAATGGGTAGATAAGGACGTCGCAGAAGCAATTAAGAAAAGATTAGGAGAAGAGGAAATCGCGGAACTTAAGATTCGAGTGCTTGAGAAAAGGGAAGAACTTCTGAAAATTGAGATGAAGCAGGTAGTAGACGCTGCTGCACTGTTTGCTAGCTTCCTGGCGCAAAACTCCTTCGTAATGGATCATCCCGCGACAGAACAGTACCTTACGGAGCAGATCAGGATACTAAGTTTGCTACCGGAAGCAGACGCCAAAGTCCAGACACTGGCGCGTCTTCGAGACATGCTGGTCTCCTACAATGAGCAGGTCGTGTTCTACAAAACCCAACAAAAGCGGAACATAGATGTCAATATTACTATCAAGGATGTAATGGACATGCTACAAAAGCTTTACAAGCTTGAGGAGAATGGCAAGAACCTGAAGAAGATGATGGATATCGTCAAGGAAGGACACAGAGTAGCCAAGCGAGAAGAAGTGAAGTTTACAGTGCCACAAGCAAAGGCAACAAACAATCTGTTGGCAAAAACTCTGCAACAAATGTCAAGATTTGTTGGCCATCATTAAAACTACGACACTTCCGAGACCACGAAAAAGCATCAACAAGGTTTAGAGATTTGCCAAGACCTTGTGATCGTTGTAAAGATCGATCACTAGTTGATAGCCAGAAATTTTCTTCAGAGTTGATCTAACTCATTTGCGTCTTCCTTGCAAATTTGCTGCTCAAGTTGGTTCTTTCTTCTTCATCTTCTTAGTTGATCAAGAACTTTTTGTGGTTTCTTCAAAAATTATGTTTCTGAGTTTTGATGTTTTTGTGAATTGCTGAACTAAGTCACTCACTTGTTGCATGCAATATAGTTCAGAAGCTCTCGACCTGTTCTAGAAATCATTTCTGTAATGGAAGATGTAGTTTATTGACCTTTGCTATGGATAGGTTGAGGATTGTACTAGCAAGCACGCATTCATTCTGGTTGACTTTTGGACCTAATTGAGGAATGTTTGAAATTCCACTCTCTACCCTGTTTTTCATGAGCAGTGTAACAAATTGGATGCAAGTATACACATTGAAGAATTATTCAAGCCTTATCTTCCACATTCCTCTTCTTATGTCCTTGAAATGCCTTCTAAACATCAGCTAGGACATTCAAAAAGAAGACTTGTGATTGAAAAGCAGGTGAAGGGAGAATATGGAGCATGCATGTAAGTTATTTCTTTTTCTTCTGCTGCTTTTTCCTTAGAAAATTTGCCGGGTTTGTAACGCTGTAGTGAAACGCGAATAACTTTTGTAACTACTGAGCTGAAATTTTGTTTTGTGTTCTGTATGTACTATGTGTTTTGTGCAGTGTCCAACTTCTTGTAACACCTTACGGTCATGGTACACAACTCCTCTTTTCCTCTTCATGTGTTCCAACATCCCCATTGTAGTAAGCATGCCCCGGCCAAGCCTACTGTTTCTCTCTTTCTCCCTGCTGATGACATGTTGCCATGATTCATCTAAAGTCAGTGGGAATGTTCTGATTACATTTCTATGTTTTAAGGACATAGACCATAGTTTGGACGGTGTCTTTCACCAACACGTTTCAATATTCCATCATCCTACTATTATTGTAAATATTCAACCGCAGAACAAAGCATGAAAATGCAGCATCTCTACTGACACCACCAGTTGTAGCAAAACATAAATGACAATATCTGTGTAGCCATTCAAGCAGAAAGCATTCGAAAAATCTGAATTATCACATACTAAAGAAATGCACTGCAATCCTTGTTCTTAGGATTACACAGAAGATTTCTCAAATGCTACACATTTTGTTGAAGGGAAGAGTTAATGTACATCTAAAATTTGGTTCACACCTTGTCATGCAGAGAAAGATCTCTTCATTGCTCTAAATCACATCTCAACAGTGACTTAATGACTTATGTTACTGCATGACTAATGCATTATTTAGTAGGCATTGCTGACCTAGAGATTTTTTCTTTGTCAGTTAATGTGAGATTTCCAGACCATCAGATTCTAAGTTCGTTAAAATATCTCATCTTTCAAACTGGGAGTGTGTTTAACAATATTCAACCTATCCATCCACCTTAAGAGATGCAAGATGCAGAGGGAGAGCAACAGAAAGAAGAGGCTGAGAACGACTGATGTAAAGCCTAAAGAGCCATCAAACACAGCCTCTAATCCACAATAAACAAACAAATTTTCCATGGCTAAACACAGCACCCACATGCCCACTTCAAATTGGTCCATACTTGAATGTTTGTGAATGCACATGACTCAATCTATTGTCCATCTCTTGAACTACTTACATGCCACCCAATCCAACATTTGCTGTTTTTCTTCGTTAAGGGACTTCACTAATTTCCATGAACCAGGTATTTGCTTTATAGAATAGTTGATGAGGGCAGAATAGCTGAGTAAACAACTGTCCTGCTCACTGCACTGCACTCACCCATGCTGGGAGAAGCTCCTCAAACATCTCAGTTAGAGTGGTATGTGGTCAAGAACCAAAACAAGTCAAACACACAAGAAAAACACATGTAAATCAGCATTGCTCCTCTGGCTAAGCACATATAGCATGTTGCTGTTCTGAATCTCAAGTTATTAAAAACTCTTAAGCACCCTACCCCTAGCCCCTGGATTACCATCAACAGCAGGATGCAAGAGTACTGCAGACTGAGAAACCATTGCTACCAATTATGATGCCAGTGGTCACATCACACATGTTCTCTGTGTGCAGTTCGCAACCCATGTCACATGATGGAATTATTGACCACATAAAACTTTTGTGGGCTACACGGTCAAGGCAATGCGGACATCAGCTGTTACATATAGATTGGTCTGGCTCACATTTCTTTTGGATCAACTGAGGAAAATAGCGCAAAAGCAGACATTATCCCAGCTTTCGGCATCTGCAAATTGCTACAACCAGGAGAAAGCTGACCAAAATCTATCTGGAAGTAGGCTGCATGATTGAGGCATGCAGACGGAGGGAGAGGTCAGGGACAAGTCCAAAAGTACTAGACAGAACAACCCACTGTGTAACATACAGCCTCACAAAATTACTGTGTTACAGAGCCTTCCTCCACCCGAAATGGAGTGGTGAACAGGGCACACCATGAAGAATCTGTCCCACGGATCTGATAAACTTTCAGGGTCACGCAATGTGGCTAGATCACCCTTGCATGGGATGAACAGCACAACAGCACAAGGACAATAATGTGGAAATGGTTACCCACATTTGGAGAACTTTGAGCAGCAGAACCTCCTAAGCAAGCTTACAAAGCTAATCTTGACATCCAAGGCCTAGCGACAACCCAGACTGTTAATTGGAAGTGACTACAAAAGTTCGCACCTACATCGAGAGATTCAAGCAGACTATTTTTCCTATGATGCACATATCATGGTCACACTGTTGCACGGTAGTCATAGAATCAAGCGTATAGCCCAATAGGTTCCCTAACCAATTCAGCTTAACACAATGTTGGCAGAAAGAGTTGGGGAAAACAGTATGACACCAAAGCATAACTTGAGACCCTACATCCACAGCCTATCGAGTATCACAACAAAATCTTATCGATCGTCTTCTATGCCTTCTTTCAGTGAATAACCTGCCAAGAAAATCTTAGCCTAGCACTATGAAGCAAAGGATCACCTAAATAAGCTCGTCCTCCTCTCCATCTCATCATAGTGAAGATCTAAATGCAAGGTCAGCCATAATGCCCATTCACTTAAGACGTACAATCGCACGGATCTTATCAGACATGGCCGTCGCGCCAACGAGACAAAGTTGTTGAGCGAATAAGACAATCCGAGGATATAACATGCGCCAATGGGTTGCCGTTCATCAGAGAAGAGGGAAGGTCTGACACACTGCACGCAAGAGGGTCCAAATGTCACGAAGTCTGCCTACCTGCTGTGGATCGAAAAGAATCGAAAGGCTAACAATTCATGCTGACAAATAGGAGGTTCAAGATTGTTTGTGTTTGCCAAATTCCTCGGAAGCAGAAGTTTCAATGGGTTTGCACGTCGGCCTTCAGCTCCCACAGATGATGCTTGATCCACAGGCTTCCAGATAATCGAGTGATCATTGTATGGTACATGTCCAGTTATCCTAACTCAACCCCAGAGACTTGCTAGTTTTTTGAGAAATTGTAAGATTGAAATACCAGCAACACTGTCCCCTTATCCACAGATATTCGACAACATGCTAGCAGTAATTCCCGTGGAACTAGTACGTACATGGGAAAGAGCGATCCAGATTCTGACATCTGGTGAAACAGGACCAAGTACTGAGTTGGTACAGGTAGGACACAGATGCTGGATGATCAGTTAGAGGTACCAGAATTTGAAGTGTAGGACTCGGGGGTTGAGAGGAAGGAGATGAGTTAGGACAGGCTACAGAATGGAGGACACACCTGCATTGCTCGCAAAATGTATTTTAGTGACGGCCTCCTCGAGGTCGCTGGTTGTAATCATCAGCACGATCTCGACCCCCTCGATATGGATCATCACGAGCAGGCCCACGAGGGCCTGGATGTCGAGCAAATGTGAGGCGCAGTGCATATGAGTCATGATCAGTTTCATCAAATTTATATCCTGCAAGAAAAATCTTTTGATCTGTCAAGGTAGTCAACCAGTCTGATAGATCCCTTCTTTTGCAACATGCAATATCTGGACAACATTCTGATTTGCATCTAGAGCAGACGAGAGGAACCCCAGTACACTAAAATTACAACATTGCACAATATTCCCAAGTGCCCACATAGATAAAATATTATGTATGACACATAGCAGAAACCCCTGACCTGAAAAACAACACAGGCCAACAACCATTGACTTCTCTTACTTTAGCTATCTGCAAGCTTTCAAGCACACTTAGTTTGAGTTTGAGATGAACCTTGCAATGCCTCCAAGGCTGTAGCTGCACATCTGGGATCCGCAAACTCCACAAAGCAAAGTACCACCTTCCCACCATCCACCTGCCAATTAAATCAGTGGCTTCAAGGAACCAAATATTGTAGAAATGGGTGAATACTACGAGGATATCCATGTACAGAGCAGGGCTGATTGTGCCCACTCCATGTGTAGATAGATAGTGAACTGTCAAATGAGTAAGCTCTAACGGAGCACGCATGGGTATCTGTTCTCAACTTGAGAGTCTCAACACCATTCCCCAAAATGTTGTTAATCATCATCCTATCAAGATAGTTGCTTGCATTTCAGCACCTTTAATTAAAAAGAGGACAATCATAAAGTAAGGGAACATCTTGGTTGTCACATACCCGTTTTGCATCTTTGTGAACAAGGCGTACTTCTTTGAAGCCAATGAACGGGCGGAAAATATCTGGAGCAAGGCATTTCAGGAATGAACAACTGTCTGAAGCAACCAGGACCAGCGGTGTGACAGCATATGACAAAGGAAAAACTCCCCTAGTGCACTAGCTCTGTAACATATATTCATAAGAACTGAGAACTTTCTCCATATTACAATTTTTGTCAACCTGAATAGAATTGAGAGATGCCCTCACTATAAGGTTGTAGAGATTTCAGATCAGACATCATATCAGCAAACAGGAAGAACCCCAACCCTAGAGAACAGAGTAAAATATGACAAAGATGTGGTGTGGAAAATAATGAAAGCCTCCCACAAGTTGAAGTGGACATCAATATGTATGGTAGGTTCATCAGTTTCCAACATGACATAGGCCACCATCAGATATCAACCCAAATAGTGAGTTTCTGTCACAAATCCAAAAGTAACAGAAAGACTTAGGTCTGATGCTGACCAGTGTACAAAGATAAGGCAAGAAGACTCCAACATGAAAAACCAAGAAGAGTAGACAAAAAATGAGAAGGAAAAATACTTGAGAAACAGAAGAAAAGAGTAAGAGAAGAGACAACAGAAACTGGGAATATTTAGAATCAGAAAACATTGCAAAAATCATAAAACTTGTTCTCATGAAGGATACGTGCTGCTTCTCTGCGAGTGCAGTCTTGAGGGAGCCCATCCACAAATAGCGTTGATGATGCATCAGGGGGAAGTACATCGACATTTCCACGAAGAGCATCCGCCTCTGCTGCCACACCATTTAAACCAAGCCCCCCAGGTCTACCACCCATTCCCCCATCCAGGCCCACCATGCGTCCCCCATGCCCCAGGATGGGAGGGTCATCAGGAAGACCTACCAAGGTGAGGGGCCCCAAGCTGACACCTCCTCCACCAGGCATGCCAAGGCCTGGACCCATGCCTAGATCATTGCCACCCATCCCTCCACCTCCATATTGCATCTGAAACAGAAAGAATTCCAATACGCACAGGTGGAAAGTGATCTTATAACCTTAGCAGAGGGATTGCAAATACTACCACAAGATCTGCATTAAATAGAGCACCAAGTTATCAAGTCTCTCTAAGCTCCAACACAACCACATTTTCCACCTTCACTATTCTACCATCATGGCATAGGCCAGCTAGATGCGTTCCTGAGAACCAGATTCTCAAAACTCAGACCCTCACAGAAAACATTCATGACCACAGATTTTACAAATACAACTTATTCCCTAGCAGAACAATCTGATTCAGACTGGTAGAGTGGAATTGATAAGAGTAGTACTCTCACAAGGTCTCCACCTCCCCCCAAACCATCCGCATCTCTCCAGCCACCACGGGGTCCACGGTCATCATAACCCCTGTCCCGAGCTCCATAACCCATGTCACGTTCTCCTGCTCGAGGAGTACCATAAGCTCCTCGTACAGGTGGTCCATCTTCTGCAAGGATATGAAACCATATTGAAACACAAAAGTACTGCCAAACTCAAGGGTTTGTATTTTGGCCATCAAACCTCTTGCAGCATGATTGCTAACCCTCTCATTTTTCAAAACTCAAGACATGTAACGACTCAGTACCAAGGGCGGGAGAAAAAACCATAAAACCAAAGGGAAAACCAAAACCCAACAAAGATACAAACAAACGCCACAAAATCTAACAGACTAACAGGAAAGGATTTTTTTTCCTTGCTTTCCCGAGAGAACACCCATACTCATGATGCCATATGCAAGCATATCATAAACCATTGGTGTATAGCTAACAACGTGCACTGATCTGCAAAGTAGATGATCATGAAGAACAAGGAGCAGTTGGCAGGACAGCAGAAAGCTACCGGGGCAAGGGCATACAATGAAGGAACTGCAGCAGTAGGCGGAAATGATGTAAAACCCTAACTAGGGTGCTTACAAGGGTACAAAGAAGGAACTGCAAAATGCGAAGCACAAGACACGGAGAGTTCATAAAACTCAATGGAAAGCTCTCCAGATACGAAGGCAACAAAGAAAAGTATATCAGCGGAAAAGAAGAGAAGAAAAACACCACAAAAACGCACCATAATCTCGACGCGTACGCTTGGTGGGCGTGGATCCGCCGCGCCGACTATCAGCAGCAGCAGCACCCGCATAACGCCAGCCGCCACCATAGTCCCCCATCTGTGGAACAACCCCGACCAACCCTCCTCCTACGCCTCCTCCTCTAGCACCACCACCCCCTACTACTACACGATTATCCCCTCTCCCGTCCAGCTTTCCCTTTCACGCGTGTCCACAAAACTCGCCGCGTGGCTCACAAAATTCAAAGATATACAAATCGTAAGAGGGAACGTACAAAGCGAAAGGAAGCATGCAAAAGCAAGCTCATGCAACAACAACACCAACAGAACAGTCAGTGTGCTTCACAAGACAGCGGCATTAGCAGCAGCAACAGCATTCTTGCACCAGAGAACGACGACGACAAAACAAACCAACAATACCCAAAAAAACAAAGGACCCACAACAACAACAATAACAAAGGTGTTGCGAAAGAAAACGCGAGTATTGTAGGTATTTTTCCCCTAACTGATTCGCTATTTTGGGTTTTGTGCTTTAGAGCTTTCACCGCTTTGTACCCATTCCTCCTCCTCCTTCTTCTTCTTCTTCTTTGCACTAAAATGGAACACAATCAAATTGCAACCAAATCACACAAAGACACACACAACAATTAGATAGGTAGAAACAAAATTAATGTTTCTTTGTTACTTTCATCACTTCGTCATTCATTCATTTCACTCTTTTTTTGGCCCCTTTTTTTTCCCCTTTCCTTTTCCATTAATCTTCTGTATGTATTTCTTTCATAGAGTTGTTGCTGACTGTTAAATTAATTGTTGCTTTTGTGAACTAAAGGAAATTCAACCAAAAAAAATGTTGCACACTTCACACCCATGGTTCATAGTTCATCCAATACCTGTTATGGTCATCAACATGTATGATCTTTCACACCCGTGGTTCATAGTTCATCCAATACCTGTTATAGTCACAACATATGATCTTTCACACCCATGGTTCATAGTTCATCCAATACCTGTTATGGTCATCAACATACATGATCTTTCACACCATTGGTTCATAGTTCATCCAATACCTGTTATGGTCATCAACATATATGATCTTTCACACCCACGGTTCATAGTTCATCCAATGCATGCCTATATGACAACTGGTATGTGATCGTTCACACCCATGTTTCATATAATACCCAGCTATACAATCATGAGCATATGATCATTCAAACATGGTTTGTACAATGGCTACCTATATGATCATCCGCATGCATATGATGCTTCACAGCCATGGTTTGTATAATACCAACCTATGTGATCATCAGCATATGATCATTCATGCCATGGTTCATACAATAGCTACATATATGTGCATCAACACATGATCATTCATGGCCATGATTAACATTACATGTGTGATCACTGGCATATGATCATTTCACACCACGGTTCATACAATGCTTATGTGGTCTCTGACATATGATTGATCGCCCATCTTAATAATACCTATGTGTGTTTTTGTGGGTTTTAAATGGGGAAAAACACACACACACACACAAACTGCCAGGATGAGGCTATAGGGTATCTTGCCCTATGACCGAGCACCACCTATGACCGAACATTTTATTAATACCTTCCTCATCTCTTCTTCATTTTGAGTGATTTAAAACGTTACGGGAACGCTAACTTGAGCTCTTCAATTCGTCTTTGAACAGCAGAGGCAAAGGAGTAATTATAGAAGAGCAAGAAGAGACATAAGCTTTTCCAAGTTATAAAACGCGTTTTTCTTCTCTTTTCTTCTCTTCTACCCCTCTTACCTTCAATGCTCATAACTTTCTCATTTCTTGTTCAATTTAAGTGATTTAAATTGCTATAAGAGCGCAACCTTATGATCTACAAATCATCTTGGAACCATAAAGGCAATAGAGCGACTTTCAAAGACTTTTTTGGGTGTTCGGCAATGGTCTTCCAAGTGTGCGGTGGTTTTTCGTTTCCACTATTTGACACCCCCCCCGCCCCCCTACTTTGGAGGGTCACATCTGACTTATCTCTTCATCTTTTTCAACGATTCAACTTTCTGTGGGTGTGAACATATTAGGGCTAAAATTCCTCTTTGGCCATGAAATTCAAAGGAGCACTCTCCAGAAATTCGCAGACCACCGAGACACTAAGTGTTCAGTGATCGGCCTGGCTACCCTAGTTGAATTTGGCCCTGCAATTTGGAAATGTCCCCCAGTTGTGGGCATTACCTATTTGAAAAGCAAAAGGTGAAAGTTATCATCATGAACCTAAACACATGAAGATTATGAGGCATGGGAGAGTGAAGGCTGTCACACCTACTCCTTGAGATTAGGATGGATATTCATAAGAGTAAGGTACCCTCAAATATACAATTAGGAATTTAATTGGAGTACTTTAAGTATGTGTTACGCTTGTGCACAAATTGTCACACAATTGCCCACACTCCTCCGGTATGGGGATGTGTTTGTACATGTATCTCTTTGCACAAGGTTTGCAATAGTTTTCTCATTGTCATTCTCAAATATGCACAATCCCCAACATTTCCATTTTAGGCTGGGTTCTTATATGTATGTGTGCATATGTACATTTTGTGATTATGGTATGCGCCCCAGTTTCCTTCTCACAAGTTTTCACATCATTCTCAACTCCTTTTCACAATCCCCAACATTTATATCTTCAATTCCTTTTCATGAGTTGTCACATCATTCTCAATTCCTTTTTGCAATCCCCAACAACTCTATTTTGCTTGCAGTGTGTGTATTCTTAGGTTGAGACAAACCCACACTAGCAACAATTCTTTTCTTTGATGGCTTGCAATCCAAAACTCCCATTGTTCATTAGGTCCGTGCTAGCCCACACAAGCCCATTGAATAACATACTAAACAATTGTTCCATGGATCAATGGGCATGTGCAAAATGGCATGCTCTCAGATTAACCTAATTGATGTTACATAATTAACCAATATCATTGAAGTCGGTGTAGAACTATTGTGTTTGGATTCTTCATAGATACATGATAGGTACATCAAGTATCATGATGAAATGTCTAATCCTTATCATATTCTTCATGTGATATGCAGAACTCAGGGAGGACTTCAATGAGAGAAGTAATCTACAATTGAAGTACCCCTAAAACTCTCAAAAGTGAACTCATTCTTAGACCAGTCTATCTCTGATTCTGTGCCATGGTCCACCAACACTTGGTAGGTGGGTCTCTACCAATGTCTCCCACATCCAAACTAGTCTGCAAATGATTTTTTCACCTCACTTATAATGATGAAACATGGGAAAATGGGTTTAGGGTTGGACTTTCTAAACCCAGCCATTCAAAGTTTATGATATTTTTTTCCAAACCTTTTGAAGACTTCTGCATATACTCAGGTCCAAATCTTAGTTGCACACTATTCGAAGCCTGAACTTCCAAATTATAGTCAACAGCCTCCAAAACACGCTGGTCTTAGTGTCATGCTATTTATAGACTAAACTTCATCCAAATCATATTTTACAGGTCATTATGCTGTTGTAAGTGGGCCTTCTCTAATCATGTCATGGTGTTGCCAAGGATTTCAGCGAATTCTCTTTTATTTTGGGAAGAAATAAGCAGCGCAATGCATGATGACTCTGTCCTTTATGGAGGTTCAAACTTCAAACTAAACTTCCCTTACAGAATCAAGAATTTCTCATCTAGATGCATGAACTCCTATGCAACATGCCCATCCATCATATGCACACATAGTATTCCAGATGTCACTCACACACTGGGTCAAGTTTGAGCCAAAATTTAATGCCCAAATCCTACACCAGTGTGTACTCACTTCCCTGTGGGCAGAGTGAACAAGTGCCATTGTTACATTGACAATAGAGCAGCCAAAAAAGTGGTCTGAGAAGGTTTCTAGGGTTCAGAGCTCACTACCAACGAGAAGGTGTACCACCCTACCAAATACTAAACAGGGCCCTGTGTTGGGAGGGAAAAACATTTGTTAAAAAGTGATCTGCATATAGTACATTTGAGGTATGGAATATCATTGATAGCCATAGAGTAGATACAGTTCTATAAGACCACCAACTCATGGAAAAAGCCTCCATGGTTCAATCTCATGGAGCATACAAGTCAGATGGTGCACTTACAATTCCAGACCACAGTGTATGCTGAAGCTGAATGTAACACATAAACCCACAGATCCCAAACTGTCATTCAGTCCAGAACCTGTATCCACCAGCAGGAACAACTAGCTGGATCAGTGTACTTAAGGTAAACCTTCTTCAACTCCAACTAGTCATGGTTCTTAGGTCAGTGTATCATGCAAGGTCCAAGCCAATATATTTGGTGCACCACATTTGTGAGTTGGAAGAATTTGACAGCCATGCAACACCATGTAGAGTTCATAATGACAAGTAAATGCATCTGACTCATCTTTTGAATTAATTCCCTTGGTGGATTCAATGGATAAGTGTCAGAAAGAAGAGTCCAAGGTGCTGTTTGAGTTCAATCACTGCACTACTGCTGTGCAGTCTCTCCTTCACAGATAGGAGCTAATGGAACTCAATCATGAAGGTCTCAAAATGATGCCCAAGTTTCTTCCTCTTGAAAATATGGCCATCTCCCCACAAATATTTTCATCGACTGGTTTTAGTAGAGACAAAACTGTACTTGTTTTGCAACTACACGTTGATGCAGGTGTGCTCTGTAAAGTTCCCAAAAATCTCTCCTGCAGTGACCAAAAGAGGCACACTGTTAGTATGAGGTTCTGAAAATGATTTGAAATGGCAAGATGACTCCTTGCAAAAGATGGAGCCATCCTCAGTCAACTCAGTAACACAACTTGGTAACCTAAAATTGAAACCAATAAAAGAGGCTTGAGAGGTCAACAACGGTCTATCTCAACATAATATATCTAGCACCACTGAGTTGTTAAAGCCATACATCTGCTCTACCAATACCCCATACAAAGAGAATCTATGAAAATGGAGAGAAACCTCCACAACACTTTGGAGGTAACTTTTATGTTGATTTCAACCATACCAAAACAAGAATGACAAGTTCAGTCATGGTCTTATATATCTCACTCACAAACTATGAGACCATAATCATCATCCTGAATGACAGTGACTCCCATTTGACTGCACCAGGTACCAATGGTGGGTGTAGATAAGTAATAATCTGCTCGAGGGGCAAAAAATAATGAAAAGATCTAAGTTCTGCAACAAAGTTCATTCTTAGCTTGCCCCTCTGCAAGCAAGCATCTAAGCCTCAGATGTAGAGACACCCACAATTCCATCCAAGTAGTGGAGTTGACTATGGAATGTAAGACACTTACATGACTTGTGGAACACTTAGCACTGTTAAACCCTTAGCATCACAATGCAAGTCCACCACAACTAGGCACAAGCGTCCCAGCCCTAATGCCCCTATATCCATCAGCTTCCGCACCCTGTCATGCCAACATCCAATTGTCATACCCTAGATTAACAGGCTACTTACAAACAGCAATTTCCTGATCAGTTCCATGTCAATTGAGAACACTAAACCTTAAAGAATATGGAAGTTTTATAGTGGTCAATGTGATTAACCCTTGAAGCCAGCCCCATTTTACACACAGTAATCACAAGACCAAGGCAAATGAAAAGTGTTGTGTCTCAAAAATACCAGGTCAACGACAGATGACAAAACCTGAGGAAACCCTTACCAGACCAGAATATAATGCTGCAGAGAAACTCTTCAATTCACTCCCCATTAACTATTTCCAAACCAGATTGAATTCTCCCCTCAAAATGAGAAACTTCTTCATTATCATTGTCTAGTCCTTAAGAGTCAATGGACAGTTCACCAGGTAAACTAAAGTTTTGAACATAAGCTCGATGGAGCAAGGGTGACTCAGAACCTCTTCCCTGGTGTGACAACTCAACAATAAGTAATGCACCAAGGCAATAAGATAACAGATAGTGAAACTCAACCACAGAGAATCTGGATGCATAAAAACCAACAGGGAAAAAATCCAGAATACAATGAAAATCTGCAGCCTACAACCTTATAAATCCAAGAAGAAACCAGTTGGACAGACCTGTTTGGCGTTCCTGCAGCTATATTGACATGTTTTTCCAACAATGATATCTGTATACACAAGAAGTAAATCAGTCCCATCAATTTGTGCAAGACTTTTCAGTATCAAAACAAAAAGGTTGAATTCTAGTGTTATCATGTTGCATGTTCCTCCATCCATTCAGCAGCAAATGTGAAAGAAACAAAGAGAGCTTTGACTGGTCAAGTGATGCCAATGCACCTGCTCCTCCAACTTAATGTGCTTTGCAAACAGCTTGGCAGGTTTACACTTGCTTGTGAACATCTTCATTCCCCTGTCATCCCACACAATTTACCTCTGTCAAAGAGCCCTGTTTGCTTCTTCTAAAGCAGCTCTCACATGCACAATCACCACTCTGCTACACTGGAGACAAGAGTAATGGAGGCACACAGATGAGATGTGCCTAGGAGTGACAGGTGGAAACAAAGTGTGTTGCATTCTCAAAATGGAGAATACATTTTGCACAACAAATTATGGCTTACATGACTCACCCAAGAAGCTCATATAGCAATGAGATTGCAGAGAAACCTCCACAACAACAATTTGAAAGTAAAATGACAATGCCTCACCTAAGAAGCTCAACACAACGAATTGCCGAGCTGCAGAGGACCAGTATAACAGGGCTGCCAGGATCACCCACCCTGGCTTCCTCACAGAGAACCTCCCTCCAAGTAGGACCAAACAGGGGCTTCATATGTGTACCTAGCTTGTCCACACTATGATCACAATCTTCTGTGAGCTGAACAACATTGTCTTCTGTTCTGGGACACACAACATAACAAAGTAAAACTCAGGAAAATGCCGCCCAGTCAACACCACATCTACACCACCTTAGTTGATACCTCATCTCCTAAAGTTCCAGGATTCAGAGAAAAGCATTGAAACAGGCACAGATACCCCTTTTTCTTGCTGTCAGAATTCAACCATTTCAACCTTTTGACATTGAACCTTGAACAAATGACTTCAACAGATGGAACTATGTCAATTCAGCAAATTCAATCCACCATGCAGGATATGTGAACAGCCAGAAAGTAGCAGACAAAGTTACAGAGGTCATCATGCTTAATCCTGAATGGAAGAGAAAACACCATTATTTCCATGGCTGTGTATGTTGTCACAGCTACAGCCTCACCAGAGAAGGACACTCCTGGAACAGCTCTAAGTAGGGGTGACAAGCAAATCTTTCCACAGAGAACTCTGAAACCCTAGATTATGATTGTTGCAAATGGTTTGCCCTTGAATGCAGCGAACATAGTTTGAAAAGACGACCACTTACAAACCTTCGGCATCATCAACCTGTCAACTAGGATTGTGGCTTCATCATTGCAGAAGAAAAATAGAAAACATAAAGCTGAATTTTCCGATCTGGGCCGGAATCGGTGGAGAGATGGATCGGCTCAAACCTGTGATAGGATCCAGCTCAAGAGGAGAAAGTGCAGTCCCGAGGGCGGAGTGAAAAGAGGCCGTAAGCCATTTCGCCTGGTCCTTATTCGCGCACCACTGCACTCCGCTCTTCTCCGCTGCACGGCCTCCTAGGGTTTCTTGCTCATCCTTCTGCAAACCCTTCGCCTTCGCCTTCTTCTTCGTCAAAGGTCGTGTCAGAAACGGTTTTTTCCTACTCGAATTCGTCGCAGAAGAAACTCCGCTAGCCCGTTTCCGCTTGCGCGCGACAGACGACATTGTCACGACGAGAAAGAAAATCACGCAAGGACAGAATCACGAACTGCAACAAACAAGCGCGATTCCAAAACTTCCGTCGACCAAATCGTCTCCACACAGATTGAAGAAGATGAAACTTGTTCTGGTTCTAGGGTTAGGGTTTTGCATTCGAGGGTTCTTCTTTTTCACAGAGATTGAAGCCACTTCTAGGGCTAGGGTTTAAGGTTCTAGGGTTCTTTCATTCATTTTAAGAGAGATTGAAGCTATTGAAGCTGGTACTAAGATTAGGGTTTAGGGTTCTTTAAAGACAATAGTTCATTGATGCATGCACAACAATGGAGCAGCCAAAACAAAGTTCAAACTTCAGGTTGTCCTTAAACCATAAACTTTGGGAAATGCAAATTTTTATGTTTCAAAATGTTTTTCAAAAATTTATGAAAAAATTTCAAAACCTTTTTTTTTCTCAAAGTATTTGATGGGTTCATTTTCTTGTTTGAAACACATACAAATTTCACAAATTGTGATAATTGTACCTCCCATGCCATGAATCCCTAATTGCACCATAATGTGCACTCCTTCCAAAAGATAACTTTTTTTAAAAAGGTGTTTTCACACTAGCTCAATCAAGATACCAATTCCATTGTGGTCAAGTGTTTTTGGCCAAGTTGAGATGGTAGCATGACCTTTCAAATGAAGAGAATTTTTGGGAAGGAGGATTGGATAGGTATGGAAAATGTTTGGTAGGAAGAAAAAAAAGGGTGCAAATGACAAAAAGAAAAAGGAAGCTCAGGAAAAAATATTGTTGAGTAAATGAGATTTGAGGACATGGATGAAACCAAAAAACAATTTCAACAAATAAATATTCCACAACTATAAATCAATGTTCTTAACCAACAATTGCACCGAGTGAAGTTTATCATACAAATGGATGAAATCTAACCATATTTAATGAATTTAATATCTCTTTTATGTATTAATCAAAGATGAAAGTGTAAATGGATATGAATTGTACTTTGCATGATTTGATTTACAACATGTCCATGGATGAAATTTACCAGGCATATTGTAATTGACAATATGAATTAAAATGAACTCTATGAAAAAGAATTTGATGGTAGATGAATTGTGTTTGTGGATGAAATTTATAAGTTTGCAAAACTTACACACTAAATGCAATTGCCAAATATGGATGAAATTGAATACATGATGATGGAAAATACAATAAAGACGACATGCAATAACATGGATGAACCCAAATGGAGTTAATGATATGGTTGAAATTCAACAACACATGAATTTAATTACACTCGTGTATGGAAACCATAGGCTTCAAATTTCAACATTCAACCTAGATTAAACCTTGTAATCAATTTTCATTCAAATAATTAATTGCATCCATGTGTTATGTTTCAATAGTGTTGTTCTTGTCAATGTCCATTTTATATCATTATCATCATCTATGCTATCGATTTCATCCATTTTTTAAATATCACCTTAAAGTCATGACTTTCATTTCTATGATGAGGTTGAACCATATGGTTCAATTCAACCCATGTAATCCAATTCATTATTATCATCAATTTATTTAGTGATCATGTTCCATACATGTAATCAATGTCACATATGAATCATGAATTTTGTTCATAAAGCCTTATAATTCCATGTCATCACTTTCATGCATGTGGAAACTTGCATCCATACAAATTGAAATGGTTTAATCAATATGCTCCAATCTCATCCAGGTGATGAGTTTCATTCATATGGTTCAATTTTGTTTCAAAATGTCATCATTTCAAATTTATCCATGGGATCAACATTACGTTGTAAGCATAATCTATGTCATCAATTTCATCCAATTTATGAATGTCATCCATGTGGTCAAGTTTTGCAAATATAAATAATCTAACCATGCCATGTAGTAGAACCATTTACATTGTTCAATATCCAATTGCAAATTCTTAGATGATTTCATATTACCACATCCTTGTTTGATTAGTTTTCTTAATTATTTGTAGAATTTTTTTTCTCACTTTCCCAAAACCTAGAAAGGCTTTGGTAAATAAAAGGGATTCATATTTTATGAGTTGTTATGCCCACCTTCACCTTAAAATATGTATTAAAACCAAAGTTAATATAATGTTTAAAAACATTTTAGTGTTAAATAGGGCCAAGCAAGTGGACGTTGGAGAATTGTTAAGTATAAAACTAAGAATATGTCTAGCCACAACAATAAAATGGCCTTTTTAAAACATATTCTAAGGAAAGTACAACTTTCAAATAATGCGAAACTCATTTTGGGCCTCCAAATATGTATTTGCCAACCAAAATTATTGGCCCTACAACGACATTTAAATAGTAGATTTCATTTTATATTATAAAATAGTTTTATGTGTGGGATTGGGAGATGATTTAACATTGTATGTTCGATGTGATAATTAACACCAATAGATGCCCAAATAAGCATGGGGTGGATATGTTCTAAGACATCATTTCCATGTTGATAGAACTCGTGCACCTAGTTCAACAATTTGTTGCAATTATATAACATGGTAATTGAATCATGTTAAATGTTTGGGCTTAGATATGCACTTAGTCAACTTTTGGTATGTATTCCTTCACATGTTATTTAAGATTAATTGTAGAACATAAGCAATAATAACTTGTAACAAACCAAATGAAATTAATTGAATAATGTGTTACCTTTTCAAGTTTGATGGTAATGAAATTATTTTATCTAAAAATTACTTATTTAAAATTTCAATATTTCTTAAAACTACTATTTTTGGATGCTTTAAAAAGTAATATTTCACTTGAATGACCTTAAATGGCCATTATCATCTAGGTCTAAATTTAGGGTGATTGCATTTATTACATGTTGCTCCTCATTACCTTATTCTCTACAATATTGCCTCACTTCTCATTTAGTCATTTGTATTGTTTGGTCAAGGTGTTTGTTCACTAGTAATAGGGTTGGAATGGGTTAATGGGTGGAGAAGGTGGACTACTTGGGTTGAAGAAGAGGCCTAAGGGGATGGCAAACTAAGGGAACATGAAAGGGATTAGCCATGCCCAAATCCATGGTCCATGATTATTTTATTCTTGTAAGCACCATGTGATGATTGCTTTGAAGCTTTGGAATAAAGTGAAAGTTGTAATTTGAAACTTGATTTTGACATATGTACATTTAAATCAAGCTATGCGATGATTGTGCAAACAATTGTGTTAATTCTAATTGAAGAAGAAGTGGCAAAATTGGGAACAACAAATTCCATTAAAGAGGATTTCAACATTGCCCATTGTGTTCATGATGTTTTTAGGTGTAAGCTATTGGAATTCAACATTGTAACATTCTCAATAGTTGTTCATGGTCGTTATTAAAACTACTAAATATTTTGACATGATGAACATTGGAATCACCTTTGGAATACATATAAAACTCATGACCACAACATAATCAACCCAAACGGGAGTTTTGTTTATGGGTATTGATAGAACCATACATGAAATTTTAGAATCATATAGCTTTTCAGTGGTTATTGGATAAAAAATTTGAGTTCATTCACTAGAAGTTTTGTAAAACCACCACCTGATGTGATGAAAAAGAGCTTACATTGAAAACCTTTTGCGGCATGCAAATGAAATATACATCGAATGTGTTTTTTTTGTCTTTTATGTATGCATTAAATTTGCAATTATTTTGTCATTCAAAAACTTATGGGATATGTGAATTTGGTTGTCAAACTAATGATTGCACATGAGTAATAAAAGCATTTGGTGTTTCCAAACAATCTTTGCAATGAACTTTTTGGCACAAAAAATTGTTACAAAGTTTTGCAAATGTTTGGTGGTTTTCATTCTTTGATTAGCAAAGACCCAACACACCCAATGTAACTTACTACCAAAAGGACCTTGTTTTCAAGAACCATGCATGTTGGGGAAATGATTTTTTGCCACATTTTTTATGCTTAAAGGATTGTAACAATTGTCACCATCATTTTAGATTACCACTACACAAGGCATGTTTGATCTAAAAAATGCAACATTGTGGAAGCAATTAACACAATTGCAATCCATGGTTTTTTAAGTTGTTCAAATTTACTACCTTGTTCACCTTGATCAATGAACATGTCCATTTTGACTAAAGGCCCATGGCTTGAATCACATGTGTATTTTTTAAATAGTGAACTTGATTAAAATGACCTATTTGATTAACTATTAAATTGAACATGTAATCAAATTGAACAAAAAATTGACCACCTTGATCCAAATGACCAATGGATTTTAATCAAATGAGACATCTCATCAACTTGAACAAAGCAAAATGACATGTTTGATCAAAATGACCAATGGTTTTCTAGTCAACTTGAACATTATATGATAATTATTAAGCCTAACTAACTAAATATTAATTAGGATAGGTAGGTAGCATGGTTGCTACCTACCTAGTTATGACATAGGTTATGTAACTAATTTAAGTACACCTACCTATCTACCTACCTATTACCTACACTAGAAGAAAAACCCTTTTTTGAACCAAATCATTTTTTATTACAATTATGAGTTTGTAAATATTTAAATAATTTAATAGTGATTACCAAATTAATCAACTTGTCTACCAATTTGGTGGACAATTGAATACAATCCTTGATTGGGGGAGTTGCTTCCAAAATATTTTTGGCATCAATTTACTTCCCAATTGGCATCTAGTTGAAAGGTCAACTTGGTGTTGTGACATCACCAAATGTCATGTTTCCCAAGTGACATGGCATCATCATGTCAAAAGTTCGACTATTTTCATAATCCAATATTAATGTTGGATGAAATAATACCATGTTGGATGAAACATTATGCACAAATTTGGAACTTTGTTTGGAATAGTATGCACAAATTTGTAATTTAACCCCAACTTTGGTACATGTGAAATTATATTTTCCAAATTTATCACAACTTCATTTCAACTTGAATTAAAATTTCATGTCTCAAATGTTTGAAAAGAAAATATAGGGGTAAATTTTGTTCAAATCAAACTTTTTTTATATCATTGAAAAGGCGTCAAAGCATGGATATTGAAAGTGACTTTTCATTTTTGATTTGAAGTTATGAACTAAAAATTATGGCAAAAAGAAGAGCAAAGGATCAAATTTCCAACTCCCATTACTCCTCAAGGCAACTTAATCCCCTTTTTTTTATAAATTTGATAGGTCCAATTACGTTCCCAAGGATAACAACTTCCCTTAAGGAACAATTTCATGAAGAGAAATGGGACAAGTTCCCATATGTTTGAAAAGAAATTATAAGGGATAAACTTTATCCAAATCAAAAAAAAATTATACCATTCAAAAGTTCTCAAAGTGTAGATTTTGAAAATGATATTGCATTTTCAATTTGAAGCTATGAATTAAAAGTTATGGGAAAAAGAAAAGTTGGGAGTCAAATTTCCAAGTCCCCCCAAGGAAAAAAGGATTAAACTGCCTTGGGGAGCAAAGGGATATGAAAATTTGACCCTTAGTTCTTTTTTTGGCAATATTTTTTAGTTCATAGCTTCAAATAAAAAATGCAAGCTCATTTTGCATATTTATGTTTTGAGAATTTCCAATGGTATAAAAAGCATTTGATTTGGACAAAGTTTCAATTATACCCATTATAATTTATTTCCAAACATTTGGAAACTTATTATTCAAGCAAATTAATCCCGTTCTTCTAAAAGGAAGTTGTTCCCTTCCCCACATTTGTTACCTTGGTCTAGGTCTACACATAGTTTATGTGCCACATGGTATGGTCTAGATGGGGGTTTAACTTAGGTTGGGGCCTAACCTAGGTGTGGTTTAAATCTAAACTAGCTTAAACTAATTACCACATGGCATGGCCAAAGTCTAGAAGGAACCTAGGTGCCACATAAGTTATGTTAGTTAAAAGGTTAATAATAGGTAGTAAATTAAATTAATAAATATTAGGTTGGTTAGATAATTTTTAATAAATAGCATGTACGTAACAGTTATGACCAAGTTGTAACTAATTAATTTACCTAACTTAGGCCAAATATATTACCTAGGCTAGGTAGATTAATTGGTAGTTATTAGGAAGCTTAAATAGTCTAAGTAACTTAAGGTAGTTGATAGATTATTTACTTGACCTTAAAGGTTAAACCCAAAATGAAATATGATTTTTGAAACTAGTTAACATATGGCCTAGATTTAAGCCTAACCTAAGGGTCACATAAGGAATTGGGGCTTAGCCTAACTTATGCCACATATCTTAACCTACATTATTACAAAACATGGTTTTTCAAATGATTCAAATTGACTTACTGGTCTTTTTTTTACTAATGGACATGTCCATTTTAATGAGGCCCAAAACATGTATTTTTTGACTAATCAAATTGACTAGATTTATTTATTTGACCAATACATTTAGTCAAGTTAGACAACCTTAATCAAAATGGCCAATGGGTTTTAATCAAATGGGACATATAATCATCATTAATCAAAATGCCCAATGTTCTCTAGTCAAATGGGACATCTTATGCCTAGTACATACCTAACTCCTACTTCCCATTTATAATCTTACAACCTACCTACCTACCTACCTACCTACCAACCCACCCACCTAGATGTAGTACCTACCTACCAACCCACCTACCTAAATGTAATACTTAGCTACCCATCCACCCACCCACCTATCTCCTATAACCTACCTTCATACCTCATAGTCTTGTAACGAAATGTCGAAATAATATGTGAAATAAAAAAATTTGACAAAAGTTGAACACCTTTGATGGTGTGATCCAATGGTTAAAAACTTGGTTTATTATTGGGGAGGTCGAAGGTTCAATTCCTAACATTATAACCTATATATTTGCTTAAGGGGCTAAGGTAGGTAGGGTAGGCCAAGTATAATATATTAGGTTAGGTTAAGGTAGGTCAAGTAGGATAGGGTAAGCTACCACCTACCTACCTACCTACCTACTTACCTTTTATGACCTGCCTACATGCCTTTTTACAACCTCCCTACTTACCTACCTACCCACCACAATTTTTTTCATACATGCAGAAATCTGAGTAGTCAAAATGACGAATCAAAACAACCAATCTAATGGTCCATACTCTACTAGTAAAAAAACCACCCCAGTCATAATGGACATGTTGAAATCAATTTGTCCAAAATGATGGAATGGTCTTTTTGACATTTGTTCAAATTGGGTATTCTTTTATTAAATTTGCTAGTAAAAAAATACCATGTTTTCTAGTAATGTTAGGTGGCCTATGTTTAGGCCTAACTAGGTGCCACATGGCTTAGATTAACCCTATATTAAAATGGTTTAGTGTAGGTGCCACGTGGCATAACCTAGGTTGGATGGCCAATGTTTAGGTGCCACATGACTTCGCTTAGCCCTATGTCAAAATGGTCAAACCTAGGTCCACAAAATCTAGCCTATGGATATGTGTCACATAAGTATTTGTTAAAGCTTTTGACCAACTTATTTGCAGCATAATTGAACTCACAACTTGAGATTTGATAACAAAATGCAATGTCAACAAATGAATTTTATCCACTTGTGGTTTATAATTGAAAACGACCCTCAATTATAAAGGTAAGTGTTGTTTACAACTAAAGTGGTTTAAAGTGACTATTGTTGTGGTGTTGACACATGGTTGATTTTTGCAATTAAAATGTCATTTTTGACTCATATTTATTGATTTTAATGGTTTTAAATTGCAAATAATACATTTCAATTACAAAAAATTTCAATTGGGTTTGTCATTTTGAACTACAAATTGTAATTAAAGATAAGTTGAAAACTTGGTTGCAAATGTGGGATTTTTCTTTTAGTGCTAGTTAGGTTAAGTAGGTACTTTAGGTCTATTTACCTACCTAGGTCTACTTACTTACTTACTTACTTCCACTACCTCAAAACATGTCCTTGTTCCACTATGCATTCCACCCAACATTAATTATGAACCCTTCCCATTCAATGTTGGGTGGAATTCATAGTGGAATAACTTTGACAATATTCATGTTTGTTACTTCACCTGTAATAAAACTAGTTTGCAGATAATGTTCCACTATTATCAAAATGGGTTTTGCCAAATTTACACCATTGTTTTCTACATTATTATTGCTTTGAACATCCAAAATGAATGTGAAAAAAACATATGTGCATTAACTTCCATAACTACTACTTGAAAGTTTAATGTGAATGTTTTTGTAATTTCAATTTTGTCTCAACCTTTTATTATCATTTCTTCCAAGCCTTGCACTTATGTCCACCTATAAAGTGGAACCACCCACAAATTGAGGTTTTATGTTGTTCATCTTGAAATCAATGTGTGGTTTTTATCCATCTTCATTACACCAAAACATTACTTTCATGACTACATTCATACACATACACAATAAAATAGGACCCATCATTTATGTCAAGATTCGATAATAATCGTATTTTTGCAATCATGAAAATCACATTTTGGCATCATGTTTAATTTTTTTATTTGATAAAATTTGCAATCAACATGTTAAAATTGACCTTGAAAATATGTTTTAAAGGTTGCTACATAATAACATTCACAAATTGTAGTTCAATGGCACAATTAACAAGGACAAATGTGATGATGTTTGGATCTTCTTATTTGATCTAATTAAAAAGTTTTTTATTTTTATAAATATTTCAATAATTAGTTGACCATATTAACTTTTGACTTCCTTGTTAGTTGAATTGTTAAATCTAATTGTGTAGGTACTAAGGAAGCAAGATGTTGCAAACAAAATCATTTTGTGGTAATTTTTAATGTCGACAATGATTGTCATTAAGATCTGAACTTGAGTTGATGCATTTGTTTTCCCTTTCATTTGAAGATGGTAAACACCTATGGGTAGCAGTTATGAATAGAACATGTTTTAAAAGTTTAAGTATCCATTTGTAGCCAAGGATGCTACCTTAATAACTTGTCTATTCATCATAAACATCCTAAATCACAATTTGGTTTAATATTATTGTGCAAAATTTATTTTTTCATAAACTCGTATTGTTTAGACACGAATGTCATGTGTTTAAACAAATATGAAACACCTATAAGTAGGATGAATGATTATAAATCACATTAAAATTATACATCCTATTTATATGTGTTTCATACATGTTTTGAATGCATGACGTTCATATTTGAACATTATAAATCTATGAAAAAATTATTTTTGCATGATTAATATTACCAAATCATAGCCCACGAAATTTGTGATGATGTTTTCCACCCTTAGCAGGTTGATGCATGGTTGAGTGGACCAATTTGCCACACATGATTACCTTTTAAAAAACCCAAAATTGGGTCTATTTTCCTTTCTTAATTTAAGATTATAAGTAAGTTGAATGTATTTTTTCCATGTCATCATTGTCCATCAAAAAATTTCTTTTCCTTTAAACATGTATACAAATTTAGCCTAAAACACATCTTCCTTTAATATGATATGGACTTTTTGGAAAACCTTTTGTTTTAGCCTATTCAAAAGTACATAAATATAACCGTACCATTATCATCAAGATTTTTTCCCCCATTAATTAAGTTCTTTGATATGATATCCAACTAATTCCAACTTTTTAACACACGCAACATCAACCAATGGACAATGTCAAAGTTCATTAAAAAAATGAAATCCAAACTTACAATCCATGAGTTGTCTTGGAAGGTCCATAACTTGTACAAGTTTTAAAATTTTGCAAAATGGTTTTGTGCATCACAAAGATATTCAAGTTCAGATTCTCAAACCAAGTCCCTTTAAGTAAATTTCAATATCTATATAAACAACATGGGCATTGTAATGACAACCACCTTGTAAAATTAGTTTATGTGACATCCAAATTGGTCCACTCAACCATGCATTGACAGTAGCACCTAAATGTGTTTTGTACCGTTGATTTGTTAGATTTTTTCCCTTGATATTGGAACAAGATTTATCCTGACTTGGTCATTATTGACTACCTTACCATCAAATTAGTTTGGTCATTAAATAATCCTCAAAATAGTGAAATGAAAATTTGTGAAAATATGAAGTTGTCATGTTGAAAATCATCATGATTATCATAAGCTACACCTTGAATAATTTAACTATTCATATCACAATATTATATTAAATTATGGAAAATATATAATTTCAAAATTTTAAAAGAATTAATTTTTTGAAAAAAATAATTATTCATTTTGACAATGTGGAAACTAACCCTAGGCTATAGTATAAGACTTGGATGGACACAATACATTTCATCAAGTTATTATGTAGGTCATGTCATGACCATGTTCATGCCAATTTGTTGGCAATATTATGGTTATTGTGGTTGTGGCCCAAAAGGACTAATTCATGTAATATTTTGAAAATTGTCAAATCCATTATTTAGTGATAGTAAAACCTACATGGCCATTATGAAAAATTTCAAAAGTAATGGATTATATCATACCTCTTAAAATTAATTGAAATGTAAAAATGTATAAAAGTTGTCCAACATTTTTCATCTTTTGTATTTTTGTCACAAGTTCATCTTGTAGTGGGGGATATTCTTTTAAGATTGGCAAATTTTGCTTTAGATGTTTTAAGTTGAAAACATGGTAGTGTGGTTCAAGAGTTTCATTTGAAAGTTCATATTTTACATTAATTAAAAATATGGCAATGTGGCATTTAATGAACTATTTAATCCAATGTGCACTCCCCTATGTTTTTGGTAAAAAAAATTGATAAATGAATTTATAAATATCATTAGAAATGTGTGGTCAAAAACTCCACATGAGAGTTTTGAATGTGAAATCAACTCTCAATAACTAAGATGATGCAATTTCAATTTCTTGTAAATTAATATTGAAAATCAAAATGTCTTGTATTGAGATAATTTCAATGTATTTTAGTTTTACACACTTCATTGATATGACACTTTTTTTTTTTGATATCATCATATCATACTTTTTGAATCCACATGTAAATTTTTTATACATGAAAAGAAATGTCATTATTTAAAAAAGTTCATCAATATTTTTCAATATAATTTTCACTGAAGTTTGTTTTAATATGGATACTTTTAAAAATTGACAATGTTAATGTTGAACATGATTTTACATTTTAAGTTGATTCATAATCTTTAAAAACTATGATTGTGACAATCCAAACTATTCATCTAACTATGCTTTCATCCTTTACATATGTTCTCTATTTGAAGGCTTAAATTTATATTGGCTTCAATTCCCACTTTGATGTAAACCAAGTCCACAAGTTATTTCTAGCTAGGTTTTCATAGGGATTTGCAACTCCATGGTTTCTATAAGTAGTTCACAAACGATGAAAAAATCATAATTTGTACCATATTTCTTAACTATTGTTGTTACGATTGAACCCATCAATGCAATTGAAACCAATTTGTATATTATATGTTGGATTTGTGATGTTTTGGGTTGAATTCATCACGTTCCCTTCCACCTTTCTCAATAGCTAAGTATTGCTCAATATGTTTTGAACTGTTACAATTTTTTTTGAATGTCAAACATGGCATTTATTTACATTATTTTGCATGGACCCTTAGATCTCTTTACAAAGCTTGTTCTTGTTCCACTTGTGATAGTTTTGAAAAGACTAATGAACAAACAATGTTGCCACTTTTTCATCCCTGGTTTTCACTCTTAAATGCATGTATATAAAGACAATGCTATAGCATAACTATTTATTCTTTACATCCCTCAATATGAACCTCCTTCAACTTCCCTACAAGATAGGTACCATATTGCAAACTACACAAACAAATCATTGTGCAATGTTTTTTTAAATCATTTCAAAATATTGAAAAGAAAAATTCAAAACATCAAGAACTTGTATAGGTGTAGGCCCTTAAGGAGAATGAAATAGTTACCTACATTGGCCTACTACCTATGTACACAAGGTACACAATCTATCATCATTGCCATTTTAGAATAATGATAATATCATACCAAAATTTTCATAAATTTTTTTTTTCACTATCAAAGTGGATTTTGAAAAATAAAATAATTACTTGACTATTGATAATCAAAGTCCCAAGTTTCATGGTGCAAATCCCTATCTTCAATGTGAGAAGTAAAAAAAGCTGACGAATGGAAGTACATAGAGTGTCTAACAAAAACTAGAAACACACAATGAGCATCTTGCTAACCAACCAAAAAAAGACTCCAAAATTGAATATAAGGCTCACTATAGATGGGGGTCCATGGTTCAAATTCTTAGGAACCAATTTGGCCTCATTTGAAGCAAATTGAATCCTTGAGTTGGACCATGCCTTGGACCCTAGCTTGCAATTTGGTTTTTCAAATCATGAGCTCTCCTCTTTAAGCTTGGTTGGGGGGGGGGTCCAAACCCATTGATTTCCTTCCAAAATGGTGCCATGTAGCCTCAATTTGCCACTTTTTGGTCTTGGACCCTCATCTATAGGCCATGGGTCCAATTTATGGCTTGAAGCCAATAGGATTTGCCTATTTCATTGGATCCTTAGACCTTGGACCCTTATGTAAAGTGGCCTTAAGATTAAAATCAATTTTGTCTGGGGTTGCAAAATTGAGGAATCTCAGGTGGCATAAGAGGTACTAATTCTACATGTTGGGCATGTTAGGCTAAAATTGATTTATCTGGGTAGTTGGTGTAATATGTCAAAAATTATGAGGCCATGTGACCTAACTTCCAACAAATTCTCAATATCGATTTCTTATATCTTAGCCCTAAACATGTTTATGTAAAAAAAACTCAAAATAAGTGAGTAAAGAAAACAATAATACAAGCGCTATTTAAACTAAAGAAGTCCCAAGCACTAATTTTGAGTTTGGGTCTTCAAAAGGACTTATTTCGGACAAAATGTGATTACATTTTGGTCTAATACCATAGTACTTTGGCAGCTTTGGCATAAATTGATTTTTTTAATTTGTCAAAAAACCATAATTTTTAAAAAATTTGTCTAATATTTAAAAAGTTGCTTCAGATATAAAAATTTGATTTCTAGTCATCTTGAAAGGAGAATACTAAGGCCCACATTAGACAAGGGTCCAAGGAGCATTGTTCAATGAAATTGAGCATTTCTATCGGTCAAGAGCTTTAAATTGGTTCCAAGGCTTTAGATAGGCATCTAGGACCAAGACAAATCAAATTGTGATTTAACTTACATGGCATCATTTTAAAAGAAAACCAATTGGTTTGGACCAAGAAAAAAAGTTTAAAGGTGAGCTCATGGTTTGGAAAATCAAAGTGTAAGCTATGATTCGAAGTTGTTCATGTCTTTGTTTTTTGTGTTTTTCATTTTTTAAAAAAAACCTTTGTTCTTCAAATTATGTGAAAATAGAAGACATGCTATGGATTGAGGATATTATTGCAACTCCTCCATTTTTTACCATTTCTAGAGTTGATATGGCTGATTTTGTGGATTCTCACAAGGTGATTATTAGAAGGAGAATGCATTTTTAGCCTTTTGCAAGTGCATGAAATGAAGATGAATCAAAAGATGGGGCAGAAAATGAAGGGTTGAATCATTGATTTTCACAAGTGGAAAGGCATTTAAATTTACAAGAAATGCTTAAACCTGTTTCCATTTCAAAGAAGAGCACCAAGCAAAAAAAAAAAAAAACAGTTGTGATA
>Ga0209611_10000733_pt1 | contig 51426 bp, 41 predicted proteins | sample S1TSphgellanicum_3_FD_187693 | JGI IMG/M metagenome (GOLD analysis project Ga0209611, IMG submission 187693) | Host-associated microbial communities from peat moss isolated from Minnesota, USA - S1T2_Fc - Sphagnum magellanicum MG (SPAdes) (version 2) | ecosystem: Host-associated > Plants > Peat... | reverse complement strand
CACTGCTCCTCGATGAGGACCCTCTGGCACAGTGCTAAAATCAAACCTCCTAACTATGCGACGTTCTCTGATCTCCTGCGCTAATTCTATAGGAATATCTTTGTTGCTAGAGGAAGACATGTCCTTTAGTGTGTCATCCTCTGACAGAATGCACAACTATTTGTAGCCCACCACAGTCACATGATCGACAAGCTCTGATACCAAAAATGGAGGGACACCAGAGAGACGCAAAATAATCATGGCAGCTAGCAACCTCTCTCCTCCCTCGCGTGCTCTGATTGATCAAGCACAATGGCACCTTATGGCCAGAACACAATAGGACATACAACCTTCCCTTGTCTCCAAGCTTGAATTCATAACCCAGCTACAAGAGCAATCCTCTGAGCTTTCTCACACTTAGCTCACACTGACTCGACTCAGACAAGCAGAAAATCAAGTGCCAGCATTCCATGGCTTAAATTTCAGAGAAACAATTCTGACAGCACAAGCACTGTTCTTCTTCCAAAATCTCTATCCGTAGTCCTCTTCATTCTAACTTTCTAATTAGCTCTACCAAAATACAGAAGCTAGAGGTCATCGGTCGCTAATAGCAACGGAAGAAGAGCGACACTACTCCATTCTCCTAGCTCTTGCTAATCTTTCTGCCAAAAACTAAAAAACTCAGAACTTCCCTTCCTCCCTACTCAAGACTATCCCCCTTGCCTCTTCAATCCTGAATCCAGCTTCCTCAACAAGCTTCCTCCTCCTCGTACTCATCACCATTAGTCGTTCCCTCCATCCTCATCAATGAGGCGCCGCAGCTTCTCATAAAACGCGCCGTCATCTTCTTGTCCTTCCACTACCATGCATCCCATGCACTTCTGATTTCCCTCTCACTCTCCTCAAGAGAAAATCCGCCGCCACTAATCAAGATTCTCGGCCACATTATCCAGATTAGGATTTTCATGTTCACACCAATAGTACATGCATGAAGTCCTTGTCCGGCGACATGTTGTTCGGTCACACCCTAACTTACCTACCTACCCACCTATTGCAACCAACCAACCTACCTACCTACCTAAATATTGATTTAGAATTCATTTTGACCAAAATCCAAAAATGCCACATTGCATATTGGTATTATGCCATGTGTCACAAATTAAAACCATTTAAATTAAACAATGAGGATCCATTATCTGTTCTTAGAAATTTTTTCTTAAAAACCTTTTCCAATTGCCCCAAGTTTTAAAAAATTAGCGAAATTTAATTAGTTTAGCCAAAATTAATGAAAGTACCCAAATTTATCCAAGTTTAACTAAATTAGCCAAATTTAATTAAGTTTAGCCAAAATTAGGCAATTTATTTAAAGTTAATGAAGGTGCCAAAGATTAACCAAGTTACACCAAATTTAGTCAAATTGAAATAATTTAAGCCAAAATTAGCCAAAATTGATTAAGTTGAGCCAAAATGATTGATAATACACAAGTTTAGCCAAGTTTAACAAAAGATAACCATTTTTAGCCTATTTTAGTTCAAGTACTCAAGTTTATGTAAGTTAAATCAAGTTAAAGCAAAATTAATCATGTTTTAACCAAGTTTTGTTTAAGTACCCAAGTTTAGCCAAAATTTGCCAAGATTAGCCAAGTTTAGTTAAAATATCTAAAAGTTGGCCAAGTTTAGCTAAATTGAGTTTAAATGCCCAAGTTTAAATAGGTAAATTTAATCAAGTTTTCCTCAAGTTTTGCCAAGTTTAGTTTAAGAATAGTGCATGTGAAATTCCAAATGAGTTTGAATTTATATTTTTTACTATGACATTATTTGTCATCTTGTGAAGTGGTAGTTGGATGGTTAATGCTTTGCCTTGTCACCATGGAGATGAGGGATTCAATCCTTCTTGTGGCATGGTTTTATGGCTTAAGGTTTACAAATTGTTTATTTGCATAAAGAAGGCCTATGAGTGACCCACATGCTTAGAAGAGTCTTAAAAGTTGCATACATCCATAGGGTAGGAGGCCTATGCACATTCTTAGGAGGCCCTACTCCTAGGTCTATATTTCACATTTTAATAATTCAAATAGTTAATTAATTTTAATTAATATTTGTTTGAATTTTAATTATTTGATTTATATAACATTTATGACACATTGTCATCAACTAGCACCTATATGCTATATTTTTGGTGAAATAAACAAGCCACATCAACAAACAATTGCTAGTTTTTAATCAAATTAAACAAGTCACGTCATCAAACAATTGTTGACTTTCAGTCAAATTAAATAAGCCACCACATCAAATAAGTGCTAGCTTTTGAGCCACAACAAACATGCCATGTTGTACAATATTAGCCATTTAATCAAAGCCTAGATATGAAGGTACCCTTTGTGATTGTCCTAAATGGCTGAGTATTTTCATTAATATAATCATTTTGTCAAGGGTCAACATGTAATTAAAATCCAATCATAAAAACTAGAATAAAAACTATACTTTTGTAGTAATGGAATATCTCATGGAAATGCATGTGTGAACATTTGTTTTTTATATTTCAAGTTTCGCATTAAACCATGTTCATACCAATGTTGGTTTGAAACTTTATGAGTAATAGTATTCAAATTCATGACCAACTGTTCATTTTCTTTTTGTTTCACTAGAAGAAAAATGGTTTTTTATGATTAGCCTATGCAATGATGTATTAGTTGCTTGCAAGGTTGTCAAAACCAACGTGACACGACCATTTTGTGTTGAACATCGTGTTGGTTTCATCTTGACATGTTGGTCGTGTTTATCAAGACTCATGCAAAAAACAAAATTACATTCGGGTTGCCCCCATTATGTTTAATGATTGAAAATGGATTCAATTGCCATAGGATTAGTGATTGAAAAATTTTGGTCACCACACAATTGGCGATCAAATTTTTTTGGTCATCACATGAAATTTTTTTGGTCACTATAGGATTTTGCGATTGAATTTTTTTGGTCACGATAGGATTGGCAATCAAAATGTGGTTGATAATCTTGTGGTGATTGAATATTTTTGGTTACCATTCATGTGGCGACTGAAAACTTTTGGTCGTTAATCTTGCAATAACCAAAAGTTTTCTGTCACCAATTTTGTGGTGACGAAAAACATTTTGTCACCAATCATGTGGTGATTGAATTTTTTCCAATTGTTGTACATATGGTGACTAAAAGTTTTCATTTTGGATTTCAATTGTCATTTGACAATGGATTGGTCTCCACCATTGATTTCAATGGAATTTGTTATTGTTTGGTAATAAAAAAAACCTTATAATTTGATTATTTATTTATTTATTTATTTATATTTATTTTGAGGTGTATGGGTTTTGTGTTGTGTAACAAGCAACCATTGACATATACCTTGGGAGGGAGGGGTGCAATATTTATGGGTGTTTGAAATTTTAAATTGTCATATTGCATGTGCAATTGGTGCTAACTTTTGATTGTCACCTTGAAGGTGGAATTCGAACTTATTGTTAAATACCTTAATTCTATTAATCAAACATATTGTTTTTGTGTTTTTTCGATGGAGGGAAGGTAGAATGTGTGGAGTCCATGGTATTTGATGCCAGAAAACAAACCAAGGAAGGTGGAATGCAAGTTTTGTGACAATGTCATTTCATATTGCAAGGATAAAATCTTCTTCCATTTGGGCTATCAATATGATGGTAATAATTGAATTGGAATTACGATGTGTTCAAGGGCATAACCATGGGTGAAGGCCTTATTTGCTTGATGTGGTGGACTTGTTTCTCCACCATTAAACGACATGGAAGTACTAGCCCATTTACCTAAAGGGCAAACAAAGGACATGGCCATTGAAACACCAAATCTTTCAATGGAAGGTGAATTTCCTTTGACACCTCAAATGGAAGGGGTTCAAATTTGCACCTTGCCTATAAACAACATAGAAGGTTCTAATAGATTCACAAACAAAACATTCAAACCTTTTGATAGGTTTCATTGCCCAAGGGAATGAATTTAGTTAGAAAAAAAATTTGGACAAGAAGTGGGCCACTTTCTTTTATGGGGCAAACATCCCTTTCAACGTTGTGAGACACTTGACGTTCTTAAAAGCTGTGAAAGTAACTTCCAAATCTCAAACCTACTAAAAACCACCATCATACCATGGATTACGCATAGATTTGTTAAAACAATCCATTTTAAATATTCAATGTGAATAAATTAGATATTATACATTGAAATATATTTGATTGGTAAAAGTATGATATATTATAAATAATATATTATATTTTAATTTAAAAATGAAATAAAAGTGTAAGATGTTTCTTAAGCCCTTTGCTTTAAGTTTTTTCACAATTATAAATTTTTTTCATGTTTATCCATTTCATACTTTAATATATGGTTTGAAGTTTATTTTTGAATTAAAAAAATGAAAATTGTTAAAATTTTTCCTTTTTAATAAAGATGGCCCCTTTAGGAATCAATAGCCTTAACTTTGGAAATTCATACCTAAATGACATTTACTCAATTAACTAGTTAATAAAAAATTACAAATAAAATGACTTCAATATTACCTTAAGAAAAAATTTCCAAAAAGATTCTCAAATCATGTTTCAAATTTTTTTTCCTAACCAACATTATGTTCTTAAATTTTTTTCTAAATGAAATGATTAAGAGCATCAAAATACATAATATTTTAAATATTATTGAGTTTTCAATATGGAACCTACTAAATGTATTCATTAAAAAATAATGAAAATATTTATTTAAATGTTTCCTATGATTATTTAAAGTTTGATGGGTTTAGGAAAATCAAGGTGGGATGTTCCTAGTGGTACCACCCAAGGATGGGTTTGCATATCTATGTTTATAAAATTTGTACAACCTCCTAGTAATGTTTGGTTATCATTTGATGTAAAAAGTAGAAGTTTTAGCCTTGTTTAGTATGGAATCCTAAAAAATGTTGAATAACTTTGTACCCTTGTGAAAAATTTGTGATAGGTTGTGATAGTTTCAAGGTATATGTTGGTCTGCATTGGCCAATTGAAAATTTCTAATACTTTTGGTATGGCTTTATGTGGAAATCTAGGTCATGATCCAAGTCTGAAATGAAATTCCAAAGAAATCTAGTGGCTTTGTAGCTTGTGACAATCTTGTTTGGACAAGGTTGTAATTCAAAAGAGGTGCAATTTATTGAAAGGGCTTTTTGTGATGTGTAATTGAATAGGAATGGCAAGTAAACATGAAAATCAAGCAAAAACATGGCAAATTGATTTGGATGAAGGTGATGATTTATTCAGCCAAACAAAGACAAAGGCGGATAGAAAAGAGAAACAACCACGAATGTTTTTGGAATCCCTCCATTTGAACACCATGGCTATGAGCTACCATTGACATTTTGATGTGAATTCTAAAGACAAGAAACAAGTCACCTAATTGATACCCAACTTTGTATGGCAAATACAAAGAAACATGTCCCAATTAAGTATTGTTCCAAAAGGACACCTTGAAGAATAATCTTTGAAATGCTTTAAAATAATTGAAGACCGACATATCAAATGAAGAGGGGTTTGAAAAATTTATGTTGCAAAATGACCAAGTTTAGGCACAATTAAAGTTAATAGATGGACATGCCACTTGAAATGTTCCCAAAAGGTAGCAAAGTGTCATTGATGGCATGTCATGCACCCCACCCAAAGTACCTAGGCCACTTATTCCTCCTACATTCAATGATTTTATACAAGAGTCATCATCTACCTGAACTTTTACTACATTGTTTATTCCATCATCTACCTTAGGTTTTATTTTTACATGCACATCAAATGGCTAGGCATAGATGAACGCATGTGTTGTAGGCATATTCTTTCAATTTTGCCATCATGGCATGGGAGATATAAGTGAACAATGATGATCAAAGAGGCCTAATCAAAGCCAAGATTAACGTTAGCATATAGAAAAAGAGACAAGTGAGACTTAACAATTTCAAAATAGCTAGAAATATGGGAGTTTTGTAGAATTCAAGGCCAAGGTTATAGAAATTCTAAACATGTAGTTAGAAGTCCGCATCCCATTAATAGTTAGTTGGGTATTCAATCGGATCACCGATGGCGTCGTATGTGAAGTGTAAATGGCATTTATGTAGAAAATTAGTTAGGATAATTGCAACACAAAATGAATGACTGCATTTCTCCTTTGTGGAATCAAAATGCTTCATTAATCAATTCCATTTCTGTTTCAATCCCCCAATTTCGTGTTCCACCTTCACCTTATAATCATCATGCATTTTGTTATAGGCATTGATTACATTTTGGTCATGCCTAGGAAGAAGTTCATGCCTCCCAAGTCGCCACATAACAAACATTACTCCACCCAAATAACTTGGGCCACCCAATAAGTATTTAAAACACTTATTTGTATGTACAAAAAATTGACCTCAATTTTTATACAAATTTCATTTGCACAAAATGGTCACATTATAAAACAAGCCTAGATATTTGCTATTTAAATAAAATGAACAATCCATAGTGGTCCACAACCATTGTGTTATACATATAGTACATTAATTTTTTTTTTTATAACCACAACCTATGGGTGGCATTGTTCCAAGGTTTTCAGATTTTAGTGGGAATCCCATTGATGAGTTCAATATAACCTAGATTTTGGGGATGTGTATACCATGGGTTGCTCATTCCTCAATAGTAAGCCATCACATTTCATCACCAATTGTTTCATTTAGGTAAAATGCAATGAAAATTGCATTGTCACATATTGCACTTTTGTTTCAATTCCATAGGAACACATCATAGGTGATCACAATTGGAATAATCATTGTTTTGGGGTTCATTTAGTTGGTTACCTCAATAGAAGAAATTTGCATATTTTCAACTACAGTTTATAACTAATTTTTAGTTGCAAACAACATTTGTTACTAAAATGAATTGTAGTTGTGTTGGACAAGTTTTATAATACATTAATTGCAAATATTGATGTCATGATGTTGCAAATGCTGATGTCATCACATAGACAATGGATGAAGTATGTATTTGAGTTGACTATATTTTTCATTTGTTGACCATATAACACATGTAATTATCATGGAACTAGTAACCAATTTTTAATGACCAATGTCATGTTGCCATGTGGCATATTTAAAAAAATTAAATAAATCAAATTTATTACCAAATTTTTTATCTCAACCATTTATTTTTTAAGGTATTTGATTCATACATGTGGACAAATAGTTTTGTGCCATGTGGCAACATTTATGATTCTTGAAACAATTAGAATAATAATAGGTGGGTCAATAAGGAAATCTAGGATAGGTAGGCAAGTAGGTAGGTAAGTAAGTCTTAAAAAAAAAATTAATTTTTTTTATTTTATTTTGGATTTAACCTAATTAGGGTTAAACTTTTTCAATTGGCTCATCCTATTTGGCAAGTCTTGTGTATTTCAATGTTTACAATGCATTTATTTATATAGTTGACACACTTGAAAGGAAAGCCAAACAATATGAGATAAAAAATTTAGTTGCAACTTAGTTCGCAACTAGGTTATGACTAGTTTTTTTATCCCATACAATTTGGTTTCCCTTTCAATTGTGTCAACTCCATAAGTAAGTAACTCAGTCATTAACTAGTTAATTCATTAATTAACTAACTAATTCATTAACTTCCTATCTACTTACAACCTATTTATTTACTATGTAACTATTACCTACCTATTTATCTATTTATTGCCCATCTACCTATTAATAATAATACGTCATAATGGCATCAAATATTAATTTAAAATTACTATTAACTAATTAATTAATCAAAAATAAACATCCATCAATAAATAATATTAATAAATAAAAAATGAAGGATCAAATATTAATTAATAATTATAAAACATTAACATGAAATGAATAATTAATTCATAGTAATTAATTAATTTAATATGTAATATCAATCAATTAGTAACTAGTTTTAGTTTATTAGGTTTTATTTAATATTAATGATTAAATAAATAATAAAAATTATTAATGAGATTTGATTGAATAGATTTTTCAAACTAGTTATTAAATAATTAATATTAAATGAATAATTAGTTAATTTTATTAATTAATAATTTTAATAATTTTAAATTCTGAATTATGTAATAAAATAATTAATTAATCAGTATTGAATTAATGATTAAGTAATTAATGGATAATTATAATTTATTGATGATTATATATCTATAAACTTTAATCAAATTCTTGCACCTTTAATATACCCTAAATTTATTTTTCACAAAAAAATTACATTAAACCCTACAAATATTTTGATAATATTCACAATAAATATTTATTATAGTCTAAGTATATTTTAAAATTGCACATCCCTAAATACGTATTTTATGGGTAGATGATAATCGAGTTTTTCACTATTGTGACAAAACAATGTTCTTTTCCTAGGCACCCTTTATTCAAATGCATATGTTGATTAATATATCTTTAGATTTACAAATTGGAACTTGGATCACAATTAATAACTTCATTATGAAAAGAACTATGTGGCTATTTATTGATAAAAAACTCATTTGTTAATAGTAATGGACTTTTGAAATTGAAAAATATGGATTGGTCATTTGACTAGATCATCACAAAATGAAAAAAATAATATTGATTCACATTCCAAATTTGTTATTGGGACTCAATATATGATGTAATACAAGATGATAAATTCATATGAGGAATCTTTTATTTGAAAACCTTAACCATTTGATAATTAAAAACTTTAGAATGATTAAAATTTGATCATATTTTCATAAGTCCTTATGAGTTGCAATTTTTGTTTATTTTTCAATTTTTTTGTTCCAAAACCATGTGTTTTTGAAAGTTTTAAATGGAGCATTATTGTTAAAAACTTTGTGAGTTTTCCTTTTAGGATTTTCAAATTAAAAAATGACATTAATTACATTAAATACAAGTTCTCACATAAATTTGGGAAGGTTTGTAGGTGATTGAACATGTATTATTCAAAGATTAAAATAATAACATTTTAAAAAAAAACCATTTCCATTTGAATCATTAAAAAAAAATCTTGTATGGATTTATAAGGAGTGTAATTTTTGTCAATATTGAGACATTCAATTGTGCATTCACCTTTATCATGCCCATAATACACATTGTACATAAATTTGTGACAAAATTTTGGTTACACATGCAATTAATGGGCCATGGGGGCTTATTCATGAATGAATATAATCCTAGAAGCATTTAGATAAGAGGATGAAAAAGGTAGTAATCGCACATTAGTCGCAATATAGTCACAAATCTTCCCCAAATTTGGTGAAGTTGGTAAAGTTGGTAAGTAGTTGCAAAAGTAGTTGCAAATGATACATAGTCGCATGTAGTCTCAAATAAGATAGTTGCATATTGCCAAATTTTTTCTAATGCCTTGTCATAGTCAAGCCTCATTGATAGTTTTCACATGGGCTTTGATGGTGGGGACCACTAATGCTACTAGTTCATCAAATTTTAGCAAATTGAAGTTCGTTAAAATTTTTAACAACCTTGGAGTTGCTTGCATTATGGTGAGCACATTTCGAACACCATAGTTTGATTGTTGGAGTGCCTAACACTTGCTTCCAACTCATTAATGTTGAAGAACTTTAATGTGTTATGTTGATGACTACAATCGTGAACACAATTTGTTATTGTTTACATGTCTTTAAAACATCATTTCATCGCTATTTGATGAGGAGCTATCAAAATCAACCATGTCTAAGAAAGAATTTCACCATTATAAAAAACCATGTTGTAAAGGAAGTTGTAAACAAAAACCACCAAAAAACCCTAAAAGAAAAGCCCAAAAAAGCTCCCCAAAAAAACTTGAAAACAAGTTTTTGAAAAACCTAAAAATCTTTTTAAAAACCTTTAAAAAAGCCCACTAACAAGCCTAAAAAAACACTTAAAATCCTCCCCAAAAAAATTGTAAAAAAGTTCATGTAACAACCGTAAAAGAAACCTTAGAAGTCTTAAAAAGAAAACCCTAAAAACATTCACCCAACAACCCTACAATAACCCCTAAAAGTCCTTTAAAAAAAGAAGCCCTAAAAAAGTTCATCCAACAAGCCTAAAAAAACCCTAAAATTTACAAGAAAACATTTAAAAACCTAAAAACAACAAGAAAACATAAGAAACAAGAAAAAAGTTAAACAACAAGTGAAAATAAAAACAAAAATGGCAACATATGAGTAAGCTTGAGAAAGAACCGTGTTAGAAGACCCTCAAATGAGGGTAAAAAACAATGAAACTCTCACAAATGAAAATGAGAAAGATGTGGAAATTGGAAGATTTCAACTACATAATTCCATGTAGAACAAACTTAAAAAGTCATCCTATCCAATTGATAGTCCTAAAATTGCTTTGTAATGAAAATTGTTTAAAAATGTTTGAAAGTGTAAGGTTTAAGTCTTTCAAATGTGCCTTGTGAAAGAAGGTGTGTTTAAAGGAAGATCATAGAGGTTCTTCAAGTGTGTCCAAACAAAAAAAAATGTCAAAACAACTTTCAAAGAAGTCCCTCAAGTGTGCCCAAAAAAAAAAGAAAGGTAAAACAAGTTTTAAAAGAGTCTCTCAAATGTGCCCAAACAAAAAAAAATGGCCAAAAAACATCAAAGAAGTTCCTCAACTGTCCCCAAACAAAAAAAGTGGCAAAGAAAAGTTTCAAAGAAGTCCTTCAAGTGTGCCAAAACAAAAAAAAAGTGTCGAATAAAAGGTTTAAATCTCATTTCACCTCCTATTTTTAGGTTTGATCCCCAGTTTCAAGGTTTCAAAAATGAAAGGATTTTGGAAGTTTAATAATCTGAATTGAAGGAAATAAAAGAAAAAAAGCATATTTATATATTTGACTTTTAATGTGGTAGCCAAAAATATAGAATGATGATTAAGATTGGTACCTCTGAAAATTTGTTACAGAGTTAAATTTGGCTAAATCTTTCTAGGGATGATGATTACTTTTTGGACATCTTCCTATGGATGATCACCACAAACAAAAATTCCTATATAAGATACTTATGATAACCATATTTTATTGCAATGTTGCACCTCACCCATCTGCCCTAAAAGTTGGAAAATGGCCTTTGTACAAGTTACTTTGGGTGAAGTACAAGTGTGAAATTGGGTTTGGAATTTTAAATATGCACATGATATATAATGCTCTACAAAAGGTCTAGTAAAAGAAAAAGAAAAAAACTTTTGATGAGCTTGTTACAATTATTGGCATAGGTGGGGGCATTAAAAATAGTCTCTCACTTTATCATGTTCAAATTTTTCATGTTTGTGGGTGGAAATGGGGAAATAATTAACATTCTATATTCAATGTGGTAAACACTTGTAGAGGCCACTTGAAGGGTGTGGGTGTAAATGCTCTTTAATATTGCGAGAGTGGCATCACCTACTAGTAAATGTGATAGAAATTAGTGAGCTCCATTTGAAAACCATCACCAACATTTTTCTAAGATAGAAAACTTTTTTTGATGCCTTTTTTATACATAAGAACTTCAATGGAAATCACCTAATAATTTGAAAGCTGAAAAAAAAATTGCATGAGTATCAAGATGTAAAATCTTATGAATTGTTCTTCTATGCTCTTAATTATGAGAGATTGCGAAATTTCCAAGTTATGTCAATAACTCATTTCCGTTGCCTATTTGATTTGTTTTTTTTTGATCAATAGTGTGTGTGGAATATCCTTCCTACGTACATAAGTTTGGAATGTAATTAGGAAGATCTTTGGACATCAGGAACTTTCACAACTATGCAGAGCTGTGCAGTATTGCAGAGCTGCGCAGTAAGCTTGCACAAATGTTCAACTTAGAAGGCATGCTGGATGGACCAGTAAAATCAGGTTGGCAACTTGTGTTTGTAGACCATGAGAATGATACACTATTAGTTGGCGATGATCCATGGGAGTAAACCCTCGTCCTGTTCTTCCTATGTTGCCTTTCTTTACTATTGTCTTCACTAGTTTTTCTATGCTGGGTGGTGAAGAATCTTGGTTGATTCACTAGTTATTGTCCTGGAAACACAATCTAGGTTGGTTTTCCTGCTTTCTTTTTTGTGCCTAGTTTCTCAGTTTGTTTGAACTTTGGTTCTTGGTTTGACTGTTTTTTTTAGTTTGTTTGAGCTTTTGGTTGTCAGTCCAGTAGTGTATAAACAATTGTCTTTTTGTTTTTCTATTCTATTGGAAGAATTCATACCTGATTGTTGGGCTGTGATGAGTTGTATACAGGGAATTTGTGGATTGTGTGCAGTCAATCAAGATTTTGTCACCATCTGAAGTGTCGCGGATGACCAAGGATCAATTTGAGATCCTGGATGCAGCTACTGCAGTGGCAGCCAACAGCAACTCCAATGATGTTGCCCACACACAAACATTTGCTCCTAACCCAAACATGGATCCCTAATTATTGTTGTAGCTAACTGATGTTATAGCAAAACATGAGAGGAGAGACTGATTGAAACTGCTGGTTATGTATACAATAAAAACTCATTGCTGAGGAGTTGATTTTAACTTCAGTACAGCCAAAAACTCAATTGTTAAGATTCAATAGTGATTATGATTGGTTCAATAATAATTCAAGAGTTCCTTTAAGTTTCTGACAACTTAGATATATATATAGTTTATATATACCTTTATTGGCCTTGCCTACCAAGGCAAGGATATTGTGTTTACATTCATTATAGAGTACAGTAGCTTAAGGGATTTTGGCCCCTAGGTAATAATACTAGGTCTATTTTTATATGAGGATTTTTGAAAGGTAATATTTTACATTTCTCAAAGAACAAATTTTCTGAATGAAAAATGAAGAATCTTTTTTAAGAAAATTTGGCAGACATCGTTGAAGCTGCCCCTGTACTTGGGTAATTAAGCTCCTGATTCAACTAAGCTAAATTTACAGTGTTTTTTTAATTTTCTGGCGAAAATTTGTCATTTTTTGACAAAGAAATTGGGATTAAAAAAATTGCCAATGTAAATTCGACTAATTTTGTTAATTTTATTGTTAAATTTCGCAATAATTTCGACACAAAAAAACCCAAAAAAACACAGAGCTAAAATAGTTAACTTTTGGGAGAGAAACGGAATCATCACCATCCATCCATATTTAGAACACATCCAAATTAAGGAAAGGAATGAAAAATTAAATCGATTAAAAAAGAAAAAGGTGGATGAAAAAAAGCTTGAGGGAGGGATGGAGGGTGGGTGTATGGATCTGGATTGGTGGATTTTGTTTTATTTTATTTTATTTTATTGAGGACAAAAGGCGTAAATGGTTTGTCCACCCGTTGTATTCTTGCCTACGGCATTCGCGTTCACACCTGATCCTATGTACCCACAACAGTCATCAACCGAGAATCCGCCGTACACGGATCCGACGGTGGGCGCAGACCACAACACGGACCCGGTGTCGGCATCCAGCCCATACACTCCCCCGGGTGGCCCGGCAGACCCGACCAGAACCACGCCCTTGCTAATACTCACCGGTCCGTGAGCGTAATATCCACCGGGCACGGCTGTAGACCAAAGAATGTCGCCGGTGGAAGCGTTCATGGCTACCCAAGCTCCTCCGTTGGTGACCTCCGACGACGGCCGCAGCGTGAAGTTGAGGTTCTTGCTGTTCACGATGTTGGTGTAGATTCTGATCCCGTCTGTTGCTGATCCCCACGTAGCTCCTCCCGCAGACCCTCCTGGTCCCGCCGCCTTCAACAAAAAAAAAAAGCAGCCAATTTCATCAATCCATCAATCCGCAAGCAAGCAAGCAAGCAAGCAAGAGCAGCTGCATTACAGAATACTGTACACCTTTTGTCGATTGCATGATTCTTCGCATCATCATCTTCTTCTAGACTGGGCTTTCTTCCGGTGTTTTGAAACTTGGGTGATCAATTGTGATGTTGCTAGAACTGGAGATCGAGGTAACCCTAAAACCCTGAACCTTTACCAGTTGCTGGAGTTTGTGATGTTCCTCCAAACATGAGTGTGAGTTAGGACATCTTTCCATTCGGCTGCTCTATCACAGCAGCTTTTCTTTATGTTTTTTCAACCAGCTGTGCTCACAGTCACTTCTCTATTGGTCAAGCATTGAACAATTGTAGGAACTGTGAGAGATGGGAGCACAGGTTAAGAATTGACCAATTGCAGGAGCTCTTAGATCTGTGAGTAAAATTGTGATTCGTCATACGGTGACATTTGTCAAATTTTTCATGAAAACATGTATTCCCAGATTTCCTAACATGATTAATTACATATTTTCAATGCAATTGCAGGTCTCCCGTGTAAAGCGACTATCCTGCAGCAACTAGAAATAAGGCCGGATGTCAATGATTTTCTATTAGGCTGCTATCATCAAATCATACTGTGTGTAACTATAATCACAGCAGCCTAATGGAAAGAGACTCTAATTACAACACACTGTGTAACTGTGATCACGACAGCCTAATCGAAAGTCATTGACATTAGAGCAGCCTAATGGAAAGAGACCCTAAGTACCACACACTGTGTATAACTGTGATCATAGCAGCCTAATGAAAAGCCACTGACATCACAGGCATCCTAATTATGGAAAGAGATCCTACGAACAACACAATGTGTGTATCGTACTGCGATCCCAGCAACCAAATGGGAAGAGACCCTAAGTACGAGGAGATTGAGAAAAGCAGTGTAGTGAAAAGAGAATACGTACAGTGGCCCAAATCACGGACCCATTGAGTCGGTCAAGCATCCACACCACACCACTCTTCTGACCGAGCGCCAAGACATCTCTTATGGTTTCTTCTCCATCTGCAGTCAGAGCCGGTATGGATAGCAACATTGGGCATTCTCCGAAGTCGTAATCGTTGCCGGCAAGCGGAGGACAATAGGGATGCGGAGTATGATGACAATCGTTCACATACACATCGAAACTTCCCAAATGAGTCGACCACCTGATCTCCCCAGTGTCGAGATCTAAAGCCACCACGGATTCTTGCAAGTCGCCGGGTTTGAAGCAAGGGTCAGGGAGTACTGAGTTGTTGTGTTGGGCTTGGCACGCTGTGATCTCAGGCGGCACGGAGTAGTCGTTACCAGTGGCGATGTAGATCGTGTTGTGAGCTATGTCAATGGCAGGTGAGCTCCCCCAGACTGCAGCCCCGCTGTAGAACCCGACCTCTCCGTGGTTGTCAGGAACCATGTATTGTTTCCACAAGATGGTTCCGGTGTGAGCTTCCATCTTCAGAAAACTCCCCCGAAATGTGCAGCATTTGTTCGCATACTGCTGCTCCTCATTCGATGAAACACCAACAAAAAACGATCTGCAAATCACATAGAAAACACATGATGATTAATTCTTGAGGTTTGCAGCACAAAGTCCCTTGCTTTAGCGAATTCTTCTTCTTTAGCTAGCGGCATATTTCTGGGCACTGACAAGAACCGATCGGATTCTGGTGGGGAGTTCACGCACCCGTTGTATGCGGTTCCGGACATGGTGATCTGGGCATAAGGGCTTTCTTCCACGATCTGCGTCCATGCCACAGAACCATTCCCACGGAAAAGCGCAATGATGAGGCCGGGTGCATACACTCCAATGATAAGATATTCATCAGCGACTGTTGGGCTTGATCGGGAGAAAATCCCACTCCGACCCGTCGCCTCCGACACATTGGTAGTCCAGACAATGTATCCCGTAGCCGCATTCACGGCATAGACGTTTCCATCGGTCCAAGTCGGGAAGTAGATTGTCCCATCTGCAATTGCTGGGGTTGCTGTAATCTGGTTGCTGACGTTGAAGCTCCACTTCACGGCAAGCGATGAGATTGTCTCCTTACTGATAATGCTGCTAATAGGAGCTTCCCTTCGATTCGCGAGACCGCCCCCATGGTTCGGCCATGGAGCACTGATGGGGATTCCCTGGTCGTGCGAGTCAGATACACAAATCCGAACATCTCAGTTCCAATCGGCACGAGTTCATCACCTAAGAATCGTGAGATCCGACCAGAATTTTTTTCTTTTTTGTTCAGAAGCTGGATCAAAACCCAAAACCCAAAACCTCCAGATGGGTAGTAGTAGTAGTAATAGTAGAGCTAGGTGGGATCTCGAGAATAGTTCAAGAGCATGAACTGGTGAGTACCTGTGCTGAATTGAGCGCAGTCGCAGCTGATGAAATCAGCACAAAAGCTAGAATTTCCGTGCAGCGCCTCACATCATGTATAGAATCCAGTGGCAGATGTCTCCTCCTCATCACTTGATGTTTCGATGGAGTCAGATGAATGCCCCAGCAGCAGCAGGTAGAGTGCCGACTGCCAAAGGGGAGTTCTAACTGACTGCAGGGTCCGATGCCTTCCGCTTACATACGATCACAGAGCTCTCTAAATTCTCACTAAAGAATCATTCTCCACAACAGCTAGAAAAGCTTACAATTTACTGCTCCACGGTTGGAACCATTTGTCGCAAATCAGTGAGAAAAAATCCACTGCAACGAAAATTCTCCGACAATGTACCATCGCTGCACAGAGAGAGAGAGAGAGAGAGAGAGAGAGAGAGAGCACAGTGGTGGCACTCTGGGCTCTGGAGCGTTGTTTTGGATTTGGGATAAAATAATAATAATAATAATAATTTGGCGACCCATGATGTACGACCAAAATGAAATGAAGTGTGGCTACGAAATTTGGCAAAATATACTTTCTGGACGTTATATGCTGTACTTTCATAGCTGTTCTATAGCCAAAATTGACTAAATCTCCTTGTGGATGATCACCAGTGTGATGACACCACCACAAAATTGAAAACAAGAAACACTAGTACAGGTTGGCATGTATGGTATTACCCAATTTTATTTTAATTTTAAAATTAAAAATTTTGTGATGTTGCTCAAGCGGCCATCATGATGTGTATGTATATTTAGTGTAATTTGGCAATATTCAAAAGATGAAAGTAGGAAATCTTAAGCACCCTTTCATTCATATTGTAGGCAAAAATTTGAGGTGATTTTGGGCGATTTTTTCAGTATGAAATTTTTGTTTTTTGGCAAAACTTTTGGGGCAAAAAAAAGGGAATCTGTGACAGAATATTCCTTTTTTTTTTTTCACAACATGGCCAAAAAAATTTGCCCACCAAGAAAAATCACTACTAAGCTAGGCTAGGCTAGGCTATTATGTTTACCAGTAGTCAATATGTTGTTTTGTTGGGTGTGATTGAGCAGCAAATCCAACAACACATCAATGCGTGCAGACGAGGAGATTTGACTTGGAGACAAATTTAGGTGTTGAATTTTCCCTCACCATATGACGACGAGGACGACATTGGAGTTGGCAAAATTTTAAAGCTGCCAAATGCCAGAGCTGCTGCTTGTCACATACTTTTTTAAGAGTCCCTGCGTCTACTCCACTGCACACTAGATATGTATAGAGTTATCCGTAAAGCCAGGCGATTAGGAGACGGGAACGGCCAGTAGTAACCGCATAATAGGGCAGCAAACACACAACTGGGAATTAAAAACTTACAACAGGAAATAACTGGGACCCAAACTAGTTTTTCCACCAATTTTGGTGGTAAATTGAGTTTCATCCTGTGTTTCCTTTTTTCTGAGTGCCTCCACTGCTGCTACATATATTTTCACTGCTCCTACATGTACAACTACTATAATTATTCTCGAACCTTGTGCACTAAAATGCTGAGTTTCAGCATTTCATACCCAGATTTAATCAAACTTCCTTACTTTACAGATAACTCTATTGCTTTGGGGTGATGTGTTGGAGATGGAGGAAAATCTTAATATACTTCCTACTTACCATAGTACTTAGCTTAGTTTGGCAGGCAAGGTCTCTAACTAATTAATTAGTTAAAATAAATAATTAAAATTAATTGATTAAATTAATTTTTCATTTGATAATTGATCTTCTTGGAAATTCATGTCTAAGTAATGATAGTAAAGTCATAAGTGACCATAAGGAGAGTGATAAATGACGCCCACTGACTATTTAGAGATCATTTGTTCAATCAAAATAAAATCCTCTCTATCTAAGTTACTACCCTAGTGGTTTAGAATAGTTACCATGGATTAACTAATAACCAATGACTAACTACTCTAGAGTAAGGTTGCATGGCTAGGCGCTTGGGAGTTTAAATCCTAACACGGACCCCTAGTCCTCATGTAGGTGAGGACGATAACCTACCTTGGTGGTTAGGGTTGAGGTTGTCACCAAAGTTATATAAATTTAAAGCACTTGCACAGGTGTCTCTTAATTTAAACCACTAGATTAAGAATCATATGGCACGTCACAATAGTCATCATCCAGTTAACATCTACCAAATAAGATGCACCAGTTGATAGTCATAAATGACATCCAATGGCTCATTTAAGGGAGGATTGATTTTGTTAATGTGTGATTTAAAAAAATGTAAGAGATTGTGATTCAAAGTTCATCACTTCATATTGTCATTTTTCAAAAGTTTGATGGACAAACGAATAAGTATTTGTTGAAAATTTCAACAATTTCAAAAAATAATAATTAATGCCTAACTTGGCTGAAAAACTACAAAATAAATTCCAATGACAAAACACTCAAACTTGGTGTGAGTAGGATCCTTTGTATGGTCCTCTACCTTGACAATTCTAAATGGATTAATGTTAAGATCATAGGAAGGATGATGCAAAGGTGCTTTTTCAGATTTGTGTCTTTTCAAAACCTTTTTCTTTTCCAACACCATAGTAATAGATGATCAAATTGATGAGTTGATTTACATACCTTTTTCACTAATTTGCATCTCATTTTTCTTCAATTGAACCCCAACTCAATTACATTTGAATTCAATTCAAATTGCATGCAATGTCATTCAGTATTTCATTCAAAGGGAACTTAGTTTCCACAAAAACAACTCATTTTTTTCATTATTTCAGAATCACTAGTAGTGCATAATAGCACAAAACCCAAGAAATTAAGTTGGGGGGGTAATTATGTATCAATTATTATACTTTCTACTTGGTCAACCTTGATAACCTTATGGTAACCTTGAATTGGTATTAACTTGACACAATGACCTGATAGCAGGGCCTTACCCTATACAAAATTGGGGACACACCCTTGGTTCTTGCTCCAGGTTCCCTTATTTTGGCAAAGTTCCCTTATTTTGGTCCTGGGGCTTTACCCTACATGTAGTCCTTTGGTTGTTGCTAGATACCTTGGCCTTCCCCAATTTTAGGGACAATATCCAAACCCCTAATGACCTTCACATGAAAGGTCCCCTCTCCAAGCAAGGACCTTAGGATTTTATTTTTGGGGAAATATGGCCCAAAGCTGACATGTTTTGAAAGAATTCCTTTTTGAAATTATCATATGTAGACCATAGGTTGTTCTTGCATGGGGGTTTCAAAAACTTTTTACTTTTATTTTTCACATGTAGTCAAATTTGGCGAAATCCTCTTGTGTATTTGATTGTGAGTCCACCTACGTTACCAAATTGAAAAAAACAAAACCCTGCTCACAACTTCAAGGGAGAAGTGGAAAATGAAATTGAGAAAGAAAATACGGTCTAAGTCCTTATGTTTTCATTGCAAAGGGCAAAAATATCAGTCATCAAATGCTTAATAGCAGATGTCATAATTCAGAAATGAGAATTGGGAGGTGGGTTCCTGGGGATTGGATGGGGTAGTATAAAGAGTAGGTTAGCCCCCTTGGAGTGGCGCCATGTTCTTGAAAAAGTGTTGCCCAAGGTGGTGCCAAGGACCACTTATTTCAGGAACACCTTGCTTAGGCCCATTAACGAACGTAATGCACCAGCAGAATATATACAGAATATTTAATTTTTTCATGACACAAGGAGAAAAAGAGTGTCTGAAGGAGTGAGCATTTCATTTTCCAAAACATTATGACCTTGGTGAAGGAAAAGTTCCACTCTGTAATGTGCCCTCGAGGTTCATTATTCTGCCTTTATGCATCGGTGCCTCACACCCTTTTGCAATTCCTCTGCCCTCAATTCCAAGGGTATAACACCCTGACTCTGGGCCTTCCACTATAGGGGAAAACCTGGCCAGTTTTTGCTAGTGTATCCAGAGGACGCCTTCCAAACCGAAAAAAGTCTATTGGGGTTTTTATAAGCATAATGCTCGTGGAGATGGGCACTTCATTTCCAGCTTTTTTCCTGTGATACTCAATGGGTATTTGTTAGGTACCCAATGGGTATCACAGGAATGTATGTGTGTGTGATTTTGGATAATGCATTTTCATGTGAGAGCATGCGTCTACCAATTTTGAGGGCTTGTTATTTTGGATGGTTTTGGAGCTCATGTTTTATGTTGGGTTTGTTGGAAATCAATTGTCTAGCAAGTTGCTTTATCGCAAGTAAAACATACTTGTATGGGTCAGTGACTAAAATAGGTGTTAGAATCAAGACTCAAGAGAATGGTATTCCTAGCATTTGACTTTTGTATTATAATAATAATACTTGGGATTGTGGACAGGTCTAAAGGATAGATAGGTGTTGGCATCTTGATAAGAATAGTATCACATGTTGACAAAGAAAGTGTTGACATATGTTATTAACACATTGTCACAAACATTTGTGATGATGATGTTTATGAAGACTTGCCAAACTTTATTGCAATAAAAACAGCAAAACAAGGGGAAGAAGTAAAGGGGGAGAGTGGAAGGACAAAACCCTAGCGACATGTTGTCCAAGAGGATGCTAAAATTATTGCCTACTTAAATCGGAAAGAGATGTTTGACCATATATATCAAAAGGAAGAGATTACAATTCAAAATGGGAGGATGGTTCACAAGTGTTAATGTTGGGAGGTGGCCAATCTTGTTACAATTGTTTCACATAGGATTGACCATGTTGTTATCTTTTGAATAAGATTATTGAGATTTGGACAAGGTGTGATGGTGTAATTGTTTTGAGATTATGACCTAAATCCAAACCAAACGAACTTTTTTTTATTGATAATGTGTTTGAAAGGAAAACCAAATGTGTAACTTGGAATTTGGAGGTGACAAAAGTATAGAAATCATCTGGTTGAATAGGGTGGGTGCCATTATCAACATGGGGGGCAAAGCCTCTTGGAGGAAAAAACATCATTCAAACAACAATCTAGAATCAAAGGATGAAACTACTAATCTCCAACTTTGTAAAGACAATATGGAAGCAATGGTCATAACAAAAATGAAGTTGACGCCATTGAAAGAAATGGGGAAAAATGTTGTTGATGAACTGAAGCCCGTCATGGACCATTCAGGGACCATGGGTGTACAAGTTGACCATAAATTAAAAATAAAAATGAATAAAAAATAATGGAATGTGAAAATGTTGGAAAGGGAGGAAACAACATATACATAATATGAGGTTGCATGAAATAATGAGTCAAAATCCCAAAGGCTATTTGGAAGTCTCCCTTCTTAAGGAATATGTGTGTGTGTGTGTTTGTTTTTAATTGTATTCAAACAAAAAGCTCATGGGTGAAATAGGCTATAAACAAAACAAAAAAAATGAAACATCAAAAATTAATTCCAAATTTTGCCTTGGCACATCCTCACATTCTTTGACTTATTAATACTACTTTAATTCACCTACACAATGGCCAAATCACATGTTGATAAATTCTTCATTTGAAATCTCAATCCCAAATTAATTCACTAACATAAAAAAATTTCTTTCACTTAAGCCAAAACAAACTCAATTTGATGCAAACTTCCCAATTGGTGTAAGGTTTATCACTTGGAATCCTTCGACTTCATCTAGCAACCCAACCACAATCTACATTTAGACTATTATGAAAAGGATTACCAAATCCTCCTCAAAACCTTCCACCTATTTTAACACACCTATGTGCAAGGTGGCAGCTTACCACATTGTGAGTCAAATTCAGATTGGCATTCATGTTGTTCAATCAATGTCAACATGGGGCCAATGCCTTTTAAAGAGGTGAAAATCATTCAACAAAATAATAATGTCATCATAAAATAATTGTACATTGAATGTTTCAACTTGAATGATGAAAGATAAAATATTTTTTCATTTTTTAAATCTTAAATTATAAGGTTAGTGAGTGGTTATAATTGTGTCAAATAAATCAAAAGAAAAAAAAAGGAACAAAAACAAGTGTAGAATGTAAAACCTATAAATTTTTGTTGCAATAGGCAATTATAACATGGGAAAAATGAAAATGAAAATGAAAACACACAAATATTGTCAAAATCATATCCAATTAGATGAGTTGGAGCTTTAATTTTGTGACCAAATATAAATTAAAAAATTTACTAACTATGAATTATGAATTAACAAATCATATATAAGAATGTAAAAAGATCCACATGGCTTGGTGAAAGTTATTATTGTAGTACCTTTTCAAGTTTAACAATAATTAAATTATTTTTGAAATTTTCAAAAAAGAGTGTTGTTTATTTGAAATGCTAAAATTTAAAGAAATTATTATGTTTGAATGCCAAAAAAATTGGAATTGGGCCAATTTTTTATGGTGGTTAAATTTATCACACAAGGACGAAAATATCATTGGGTGGGTCCACTAGAAATCACCTTGCCAAAATTATAGGAAAGTTGGACCCAATTTAAGAAATAAAATTTCATCTACTTATACATTGGTTTATTTGATTGGACTAAGTGGGTTATGTTTTCCCCACCTATGCACACACTCATGAAAAATAATGAACACACAATTAAAAACCTATAATATGCATTGGCATTTTGATTCTTGAACCATACCTAACTCCTTTCTTTTAAATGTTTTTACACTTTCACATTAGATTTTTTCTTGTTTATTTAATACATGCACAAGGGAATGATCCAAACTAATCATTAAAATAACACAAGATGAAAATAGTTATCATTTGTGTTCTTGACATCAATGGCCCTTTAGGACTTCACAATCTTGACTTCAAAAATTCAAAACTAAATGAAAATTGATTCAATCAATTATTTTATTAAAAAAATCAAATAGGTGGCATTTGAAGTATTCTTTAAAATTAATATCCAAATAAATTTCCAAATAAATATATATTTTTTGTGTTTTTAACCAAAGAAATCCCTTGTGTTACATTCTTCAAACTTTTTTCTTATGCATTCATTTTCCACATCAAAACACATTTTTTTGTAAATATAATTATAGTTTTGAATTTTACGTGATTTGAGTAATATTTTGATAAATAATTTGGAATGAAAAGCTTTCTTTATATGATTATGATGTTGTCCTAAAGTTGGATGGGTCTCAAAAATTTGGGGTGTGATGCTCTTAGTGGGTCCACCCAAATATAAGTTTGCCCACAACCTAACATTATCTTTGTTGTGCGTTCCTATGTTAGCACCTACCACCATCACTATCACCACACATATAACACACAACATATAAATACTGTGAATGGTACACAAAATCCAACCAATTCAAGTGTTGGGCTTGGTTTCCTGTTTTCAATGTAAGTGAATGACCATTTTGAATCACCAAAAATGCAAAAATTAACATTGTGCAAAAAACACATAAAAATTTGCATACAATAGTAGAATGAATAAAAATCATCAAAAGTGATTTGGAATCACACAACTTAGGATTATATCCAATCAACAAAATGTTTCAAACTTCATTCACATGTGAACTAATTTATAATAAAACCCATTTAACTAAGGTAACCTAGTTTATCCCTAACTAATTGGGACCTAACCATAGAGTTAAGCTCACACACTTGACATCCTTCTTCATAATGATTAGGGTTTGAGGGTTGCAAATGTAATGTTTTACATATGTAGGCATGGGTAAAGTTGAAGAAGAGAATGTTTGAAGGGGAGTCACCAAAAAAAAAATGTTATAGAAGTAAAACTTGAAAAGAGAATGATGGAAGTCAAAACAAAAAAACAAGAGTTGAAAATGCAAGTTTCACAAGTGGAGGTAGTTAAATCCATTGTTAAAACCTAGAGGTGAAAAGAATAGTTAACCTTGAAGGAAGAACCAAAAGAAGAACAACAATGCCATGCACATGAAACAACATCAAGGGAGGGCAAATACAAAAGGTGGAAACTAATTAAAAGTTTCTTGCTTCAAACAATCCAACATTGTAATGCAAATATCCAATAATTGACAAGATTTCTCTATCCTATAATTTGATGGAGCATCATTTTTCCTCACATTTGCAAAAAAGAATAAAATAAAAATAAAAATGTTCCAAAAGGTCTCATTTTGTTATATAGGTTTAAAATCCAAAGAAGTTACCTATATTTGTTGCCAAACTTTCATAAATGATTTTTTTTACCACCATAATGGATTTTGAAAATAAAATAATTATCATTTAATAGCTAGGTACATGAAAAGGTCCCATGGTAATAGGCCAACCTCACTATGACAATTTGAGTTTAAATTAATGACAAGTTTGGATCTTTTGAAACCTCGTAGAGATTCATTGTCAAAAGAATGTAATCACAATTCAAAAAGGGAAACCCTTGGGACCTTTGGCATCCTAGGTTTTGTTAACATAAATATTCAAAAAAAGAGTTTTTTTGGTAAACTAACAAACAATATTGTTTTTAATAGAAAAAAATTCTGAAATAGTTGTAACTTTTTCCTTTGCTTCAAATTCTAAATTTGCAAAAACTCATATGGAGGTTGAAAGGTCAATAAGTTCCATTTTGGTTGAAGTAATGACATTAATGGAACATCCACAAAGATAAAAATTTCATGTTTGGAAAGGAGGATCTTGGTGTACCATTGGGAGGTTTAAAGGGTGGATGAAAAAATATATTTGCAATTTTTGCAAAACATATGGAATTGACATCACAAACAATGGAGGTGAAAAAATTGCACACTAAATGATACACATGGATCTAATATGATAAATACTATGGGCATATAATTTTCCCATGGAACTATTTATATGTGATAACAAACCATAAGAATAATTTGTAATTTCATAAATGAAATTATTCACCACATCATAAATTACTTTTCATTCAAAGGAATACTTAAACTCTTTTTCTTTAATTGAGAGCAACTATGGTAAAACAAAGCAAAAAAATACTAATACACATATGTATCTAGAAATTTCCATATGAAAAGAACAAAGTAGCATTGAAATGGGTGAAAATACAATAGAAAACCCATTTTGTCTCATCTATTACATTATAAACATCTACTTTCAAAATATTATAAACAAATAAGTTTTGCAGGTAGACAAAAAAAATATTCTCATTTATTCGATACAAAATTCATACTTGCACATTCAACATTATTTAATGAAATATACTTATACAAATTTAAGATATAAAGATCAAATTGTATGAACTCAAAACAAGACAATATAAAAAATTATACTTTCTATTTACTAGAACCTATTTTTATGTAATGTGAAATCTAAAAATAAATACACAATAATGAAGAACTATATTATTTTTCATCATTCAAGTAAAAACATTCTATGTACATTTTGTTATGATGGGTTCATGTTATTTAAATTCAAGTAAGAAAATGAGGCAATAATTTTTTCCATTTTATTTTTCATAGACTAAATTCCTCTTTTATATGTTAACATAAAATCCAAATTCAAGATAAAAAATTTCTTGTTCATTTCAAAATTATTTGATTAATTTTTATATTTATGTAAATTTTGTGAGAATTCTAACAAGTTAAAAGATCATTTATGTTTTCAATATGTGATCCTACAATGTTAAGAATTTATTAAGCATGAAGGCCAACAATGGGAATATTTCAAAAAGGATAAGCTTTTATGAAACATCATAATAGCCAAGAAATGAAATTTTACATCTATTTGCATCAAGCTTTGTACAAAGATCTTTGATATATTAGAGTAAACAACATAACCAAAGATTAAAAAAAGACTAAGAAATGTGAGATGTTAATACCAATCTTGTAGAAAGTAAGACCATTAAAAAAGTGAATATGAGAACAATCAATTAAACCATAACATTTCTAGTATGAGACTTGAATAGTTTCAACCCAAAATGTGAAGTTAAAATCAATAATGTGGAAAATATTACAATATGCACATTATCAAGTACAAATATATGACATTCATTAACAACATTTTTTTCATGTGTATATAGGGTGCAAATAGATTATGTTTGATACCTTTGGTGAATAGATTACATTGAGATTTAGTGCCAATGTTTTTGCAATGCCATGATTATTGTGAATAATTTGAATAAGACAATACACTTAATGTGAAAGTAGCAAAATATTCTAAACTTGTCTTCAATGTATAAGATAAGGTATAAGGCATATCGATAATTTTGCAAAAGAGAAAAAAAATTCATAAAAAAAAAATGACCTTGTAAGACCATGTAAACATTTGTATGAATAGAAACACTAAGTCTATTCACAGGCAAATTTTCAACAGGCTTGAACATGATATGGTGGGTGATGAGACTTTTCCAAAAGTGCAAGATTCACATAATTTGAAAATAGAATTTCAGAGCTTCGAGGTTTGAACAATTTTTTCATGTTCCATTGAATGAAACATATGATGATAATTAGTTTAAAACGTATAAATGGGGGTCAAACATCTCCAAATCAAGTCAATTCAATGCAAGTCCCATGAGGAGCTATAGAAAATTTATTTTAGGGAAAGTACCATAGCCTAGTTTCATATTTGACATTAAATAACCCATAAGATTTTAAGATGAAACTTTTTTAAAAGAAGATGTTTAGATGTTGAACATTTTGATAATTTCATTTAAGATGATTAAAATTGTGGATGAAATTTCAAAACAATGTTGACAATTTTTAAAAATCGGTCAATGTGAGTTGTGTGCCTTCTTATATGGACTAGAAAAAAAATTATTTAAGATTATTTTGTATGATATATGAAATATTACAATTAATATATGTTATTTTCATAGGAAGGGTCAATTAAACAAATGCAACCAAACAAAAATGGAAAAGAATCACAATTCCAAATAGGTTGAATTGAAATGAGCTATATGTCAAACCATGGTGAGAAAATGATGTGCACATGTATTTCAAATTGATATAAAACACATACCTCTTATTTACATCAAAGACATTAAATATCATTTCTTTCTAACAAGGTCTTTCAACTTGAAGATTTTCTTTATATCATTAAATGTTAGGTCTAGTAATTAAATTTTGTAAGTCCTTGTACAGACTTTGCATTACATTATAATTCTTCTCTCTTTTTAAGGATTACATGGTTGTTGTCCTAGTCAATTAGATGTCAAATCTTTTTTTTTGGGTAAGATTTAAAATGAGAATAAAACTTTAGTAACATTCATTTCTAGTGCTTATATTTGACAATTTGGATTGAAGATCTAAAACTTGGGCTTGTATTTTTCCATTTATTCTTCTAAATCATGTTTATTTTTTCACAAAGTTGTAACCATGCATAGAACCATGAACAAAATTGTGAGGTTATATTGACATTAGAAACTCCCATTATGGATTTTCACTACGAGGAATTTATAAATCAATGACTAGATTAACAACTAATTTTTAGTTATAATTACCACATGCAACTACTATAGGATGTAGTTGCATTAAATAAGTTACTGAAAATTCTAATCACAAAAGATAATACATGGCACTAAATTAGAATGGGATTCCCATATGAAGATGCGATTTACATGAACTTTTCATCCATTTAGACCAACTTATGTGGCATCATCATTTTGCAACTACTTTTACAATTAAACAATGTCCTTGCATTATTTATATTTATATTTAAATATTTAAATTATATATTTGATATTTATATAATATTGGTAATTTCATTAATTTCAACTTATACCATGTTGACATGTGTCATTACCTAGGTTAAACTTTTTAAAACTATTTTAGGTTGCTATGTAAGCCACTTATTATGCCTACTTAAGTCCAACTAGTAAGCACCTAGCTTATGATAAAAATTGTATGTAAAAATAAATTATATATTTTCACATCTCAAACTTATGTTTGATTTGAGAAATTATATTATAAAATTTTGCTTATAATATATCATAAGTGTACAAAGAAAGTGTAATTTAAATGTATGATATATAATTTAAATTCATTATATAACTTTTATAAATGGATCAAAAATTACTTCTATTACATATTACTTAGCCTATTCAATAAATAAATTACATTACCTACTTAATTAAGTAATAAGTTGATTAAAAACATTATCACATATTAATTACCCCTACTACCTATTAGTTATTGCACATACATACTACCTATTACCTATCTTACTTATTGCCTATTTAGTAAATTAATTACATAACCTACCTAATTAATTAATTACACCTACCTAAACCCTAACCTATTTAATAAATAAATAAAATAGGCTATTTAAGTAAGTAATTAATACAAAAACATTATCACATATTAACACATTGATCAAATATTTATTATTCAACCCACATACATATTGCCTACTATTTACTACCTTAAAAATTACAACTTAATAATTGATCAATTACTTAGCCTAATTAATTTAATTAAACATAAAATTATTTCATTCAACACAATAAAGTACCTATATTCACTAATTAACCTACTTACATGTTACCTAATACCTTGCCTATCTACTTGATTAACTGACTAAAAAACACTATGACATATCAACATGATAAAATATTTACTACTTAGCCACATAAATATTACTTATAACCTAGAGCCCTATTTATTATTTGCTAACTTTTACCATTTGTCTACATGACTAGTTGTAAAATAAAAATATTTTCATCCATCAATGGATGCCCTAGAAAATGGATGATAAATTTTCATTTTTCACACGTAATTACAAATTATGAAAAACCATATAATGTTAGAATTTTCAAAATGGTTCATTTTTACCATTAATTGTCATGGATCCTTGAAATTTTCACAAACCCACCAAACCCTACTATAAATTTAATAGTTAGTTCATTGAAAAAATTTAAGGGAAGAAAATTAAACTAGTGAATCTAGCAATTTCATTGGCCAACTCATATATTTTTTCACATTCAATTACATGTACATTTACAACTAGGATTTATAGTGGTAAATACTTATAGTTGAAAGGGTGCCATGTGGTGTCCAATGGCCTATGAACCATTTTTCAAATCACAAAAACAACTATATTTTCATCTATTTTGGGATGTCTCTAGAAGTGGATGATATAAATGTATATTTCATCTTCATTTTCATCAAAATCAACATTAGTTGCAACTTTAAGACATATATGCAACTACAAACCACTTTGTAATCGTTTATGTGACTACAAATTGTTTTTACTAGATGCCATGGAAGATAGTCACAACTATAGTTGCAAAAATGGATGATTTGGACACAAGTTGTAAACACATGGGTTGGAATGGACATAATTCCTTGTAGTGTTTTTTGTTCAATAGTTATTGCTTGATAGTTGAAGATATTCACATATTGGAATTGCTTTTTAGAAGACTGTTCAAGTTGCCATTAGAAGATTACATCTACATGGTCTAAAACTTCCCCATACAATTTGAAGGTATAAACACAAACAAACCTATAGATATGTTGACATCATCCATTGTATGAATTTGTTATTTAAAAAAAAAGTACCAATGATTAATGAATCAAATCATCTTTTGGTTACTTTGCAATTTTGATTCCTACATTTGATCCTTTTGGTAAAAGACCAAAATTCTTTTCACAAGCTAATGTTGGCAAGTTTCAAAAGTGAACTAATGATTAGCATAGTAAATGAAGCCCTATTGCCAAAAATGATACATTTTCTACATTTTTTGGAAGGGGGCATCTTGTTATTGATCTTGTGAAAATAACTTATAAAGTGAAGAGGCTTCCATTAACCAAAGATGATATGACGACTATAATTTTTGTGTTTATTTCCCCAAAACATCTACATGTTTTTTTATTTATTTCATCTCCCATTTTTTCTCCCATGTTATATAAGATAACAAATCAACATCCATATAATATGTTATTGATTAGTACTAGAAGGATGTTATATGTCCTTATAGGATACAGCACCGTGTATGACATATTTATCCCTTGATTCATTTAGTTTGGTGGGCATTCTTGCAATTGTAATAATTGTTTTATGAGGTGAACATAATGTAATTATAATAATAAATGTCTCACCCATTGTAATGTAACCTTTGATGGATCATTTAAGAATTCAATTCAACTACATGTTCAAAAAATCCATGGATGACAGATGAACTATGGGTCATGAAATGGAGTTTGCTTAGATGTTCTCATGTTTCATATTAAAAATTTAAATTGTTCTTTCAATTATGGCCTTCACACAAATATTGCAACACCTTGCTACAACCCTATGAAAGTGGTACCTCTCTCTATTGATTTTTGAATCCTTGGTTTGAGTTTTCCACCTATTGTGAAATAGTAGTTTTAAAAAGATATGGTACAAGCCTTGTCAAATGAATTTACAAGTTCATTTGGTTTTTGTCATAGGTAGTGCAAAACACTTGTTAAATTCTTATGCCTTCCCAATTACAATCTAAATCAAGGGCCAAAGACGTGGAACAAACCAAGATGTGTAATTTTGTTTTTGTTCTTAGGCCTTCAATTGTTTATCTCTTTATCATTTTCTTATTTGATATGGTTGTCAAATGAATGTAATGTAAGTTTCAACTAGGTGTCTAGTTATTTTCCTTGTGTCCTTTTGCAAATTATCTCAATTGCCAATAATTTTGCTTCATGAATTGTTCATGTTTTTCCCTTCCAATCTACTTAAATTATTTGGAGATCACGGTTAAGCAAGCCATAGTTCTATTTACCCATCACTCAAACAAACACAATGATTCAAAATGTAACAATCGAATGGGTCCATGTACAACACTATGAAAAAATCTAGCAACATCCAAACATTACCATCACTTGATCCATAGATCTTCAATGCATAGTTTCTTAGAACAAATTGTCATTAAAGTTATTTCGAGATATAAATTGAAACTTTTTTTGATCTTGAAAAAAAAATTAAACATAGTTGTGTCATCACACATATATTTAATATTTTTAGTGCGCACATCCAAAATATGAGGATTTCCAAAAAATTGAAAATTTAAGTTAATGAGCAATACAAAATTTTCATTATATGGAAAGGTAATTACTTTGTGAATATAATAATTCATGTTTGCAGTGACAAATTTGAGGCTAGGGTAAAATAGCCTTCCTAAAATGGTATGGGTATTGTATGAGTCTCAAAATTAATTATGCTTAATTCACCATGATGAGTTTAAGGGCGTAGCACATTTAAGTGACACAAATAATTGTTTGAAGAAGTTCAAGTTTGTTAGATAAAAGGGGGGAAAAAAAAAGATATGAGAGAATAAAAGCAACCATGATTATAGCAAGGAACTTAAGCAACTAATTGAAACTGCAACAAAGGAAGTGAGTCCATAAACTATTGGAAATTCATAAAGATCATTCAAAATTGGTTTTTTAATGCTTGTTTTAGTTTATTATAGTATTTTATTACATCATCAATTATCCATGTTTGCATCAATGATTAATTGGTTAACTTTAGTTACAATCCCTCATGAACTATGTTCAAGTTGATTACAATAATACAATGTTGAACTAAAAATTATATGCAAATACATACATAACAACAAAAGAACAAGATGCGATTGTGATCTAGTTTAAATTGAATGACATTGTGAAAAGTAATGTTTCAAAAAAATTGCAATGAATTATATAGCATGGAAGAAAACTTCTTAGAGACCCATGGTGAGCTATTCTATCACCACTACAATAAAAAGCTCACAAACATTGTCATAATGTATTGAAACCACTTTTATCTTATATAGTCTCCTTCTCAAGCTAAGAATTACCTTATGGTTCAAGGTCACTCCAAAGAAAATCTTTACAAATGAAAGGCCCTTCACTTTGGCCCTCCCCTCATAGAACTAATCATGGACATTTTCATAGCATACTTAGACCACTTATTTGACATAATCACCATACCGGTGTTTTTTTTTTTCATTTTTGCAAAGTAGCCAGTGTGGCCATCTCTAATGTATAGTTGGTGTTATTCTGACTAAAAGCAAGCTAATGTAAGAGTTTTATGTGGCCCCACTAACATATTATTTATATAAACCTAATTGCCTTTTCAATTTTCAAGGTGAGTTATTTGACCCCTTCACAAGATTGTCAAAGGTGAAAAAAACTGGATAAAATTAAAATGAACACAAAGTTTTTTGGCTATTAACAATTTTATTTGGAGCTTATATGGTGAAGTGTGAAATGTTGTTGTCAGAATTGAGCAACTACTTGGGGTAGACTATAGAATTTTCAAGGATATTGATTAATTTGAATGCATTAAAAACAACTCCTAACATTAGTGAACATAAGCACTTGCAAGGAATGGAACCCCTAAAATTAACCTTTCAAGCACATGACCTATAGTGTCCATCAAGTTAGCATATAATTCCAATTTCACAAATTAATGTAAGAAGAAAAATAATTGCAATTGGAGTCGAAAAAATTGGTAGACTTATAAAACAACCATTAAATTCAACAAATGAAACAACACATTGAAAAGGGCCAAAAAACATTATGCATTTACATAAACATAGTACACAACTTGACAAACCACAAAAATATTTGTAGTTGTAGAAACACTACCAGTAACTCCACAAAACAATTGCACCCTAACCATCAAGCAATAATGATGTCATGTTGCTCCACTATTCAATAATTTAGCATATGGGAAAATTTCCAAAGTGTAGAATTGTTGTGCAAACATATGCACAACAATTGGGAGATAAGTAGTGAACTTGTTGTAGAACTTTGACTTCATAAAAGCCAGATTTGAGAAACCTCTCATCTTCCACTTTACCTATTATTTGTACCACGGCCAATTCAACTAATTTCACATACTCAAGGAAGTTGGAGACCAATTGATATCCAAAATGTTGTCACAAGGTGCCACATTTTAATTAATGGATTAATGTCAAAAAGGGGCACCATACAAGTTGTTGCATTTTGATTTCATTGTGAACTTGAACATGGTTTGCTAACAGTCAAGATCAGTAGCATTCAAAAGCTCTTGCACCTAAACCTCTTGTTCATCCACCTTGCACAATGTTTTGCCATAACAAAAGGATGTTTTTAGAACTTGAAGGTGATTGGTAAAAGATGCATCATAGTTTGATTACAACCAATACTAAGGATACACAATCCTAAGAGCATTCATGACACCATGGGTTAGAAACCTAATTTTTAACTCCTTCATCATATTTTTTGCAACTCCTGCCAAACCACACAAAAACCATGGACTTACATAAACAAGAAAGAAACAAATGAAAAAAATCAACAAAAAGAAACACGAAAATAATGGAAATGTTTTAGGGCATTACCTTTGCACTGGTTTTTCATTAGCGATTCAACAACAACAAAAACATCTTCTATCACATATGATGGAAAACTAGTCTCCAAATCTCGATGCACTACCTAAATAATGCTAGTTATTTACCTCAAAGGTCAAATGTTGTCAAACACTAGAATTCAAGTTAAATACTCATCACATCTAGACGTTTTCATGCCTGAACTCTAATAGTGATTTGAAAGCCCAAAAGTTGTATATTGTGAACTTTGAGGTTTGATCACCTTAACATAATTTAATAGCTACCACTAGATCACACACATAGACATCTTTCAATTATGCAAATTTAATCAGGGCATGGATAGATTCTAGCAATGGCAGGATGTAAGCAAAACAAAGCAAAACTTGGAGCTCACACAATTTTTCATAATTTAGTTTAACTTGTTGATTGGTAGGACTGTCCAAGGCCATTTTCACCAATAGAATCTTGTATTCTGCCATCACTCTCTTGGCAAGGCTCAACATAGAAATCCATCCGGTTTTCACATTCTAGAAGATTTTATTTCCCTTTGTTTGCATGAATTTCACAAGTTTTATGAACTCCAACTACCTTTTAGGTGAGTGGACAAAGTATGAATGCAAGGTTTGCAACAAATTTACAAATCGTATCACCAGAGGCAATCTTGATAAAGTTTACACTACCAAATTAATACAATGGGCCATACAATGGACCCCAATAGAATGAGGAACATTATTGTCCATGATTTGCTTTGTAACACCACTCTTGGTGCCTTGAAATACATTAACACCATTTGCCCCAAAGCAAATCAACTTTTAGGCAATTTGGCTTCTGGGCACACCACCACCTATCATCAAAGCCTCCATAATCACCTTGGTCAAATTATCACTCCCCAATCCCTCAACAACTTAGTCCAAAAACATCATAATTGAAATCTTTACCCAATTTTACATTACATAATAATATGCATAGATAACCAATATTGGTTATCCACTATAGAAACTTCATCACAATTGAGAGCCACATAGTGAGTTGCCATGGTTACCTTCAAAACCTCTTGATGCATGAACTCTACCATTGTCCAACTATAGTTATCATTCCAATGTTTTTTGCTATTTTTCAACACCTGCAAGAACTTAAATAAAAGCTTCAATGCTTCATATTCCAACATAGGACATCCTTGTTGCAACAAATACAACATAATGACCACTTTCCTTGCATTTTCTCCAGCCACACCATGTGCAACTTGAATAAAAATAGATTCACAGCCATAAGAAAGCAAACAACTTCTAGTTCTTGGCATGCCTGCAAACTTTAGAATAATACCAATCCCCTTTCTTCACATCAATCCCAATATCCTTTGGAACCATTCTATGACATGCATGCTTAGCCAAAAAATCTCATTAATTAACAAAAAACACCTTATCTTTCCCTTCCACCTCACTACAAATTTTGCACTTGACAACGTGTAAACTACCATTTAACCTTACACATAGTTCTGCCCAAGGAAGCTTAACAGCCCATGAATCTTGAATTTTTTGGTTGTGTCATAGTTTCGTTTTTCGATTCCTGGTTTAAACTTGATAGTATGTTGACCTTCTTCAAAAGGGTGGACATTAAGTAGATCTTCTTTAGGGGGGGTGATAGACTGTCTAAAGAACATAACACCATCATCATCATCTAAGTTTGACATATTAAAAGTACTAGGAGAAAACAATGGAGGAGATGATGTGAGAGGACCATGAGAAGAAGAAGCACCATTTTGATCACCAATTAGAAAAGGTACATCCATAGTAGTTGGGTTTTTACTAGAATAAAAAAAATTGAACTTATAAGACTATGGTAGTTAAGGAGGCATTGTCACACCTTTTTGTGGAACCCTAAATTGCACCTTTGGAGTTTGAACTTTTATAATTTAAATTTTTTTTAAAAAAAGTTCGAGAATTGATTTGAAAGAAGTTGAAAATGCAATGTGCAGATTGCATAAACATAAGCCAATAAAAGCTATATCAAGTTGACAAGTAACCAATAGCCAACAACATATGACAAAAAGGGAAAGGGGGGGGGTAGAATTTAAACCCAAACTGATCCTAAACTAGGTTCTAGACTTTCTATGAATGAACCGATTTGAAAGAAGTTGAAAATGCACTATGCAAACTGCATTAACACAAGCCAAAAAGGTAAAATCATAATTAAAGGAGCCACCCAAGTGAATGGACACTCCTTAAAACTACATTTTTGTATGTTTAATTTAAAAGATCACAAGGGAAACATAATAGTTTGGATCTTTTCGTAAATGTTTTTGGAAATTTTTCCATTAATTGCAAAGTTTACATGCCCGAAACTTGACACAGATCAAAAATGTTTGAATGCATGTTCAAAGCACTCAAACATCGAAAGTGAACATTTTCAAACATCTTTTTTTCTACCAAATGTGGACCATTTCTTTTGAAAATTGAAAAGGATTTTAACATTGATGATTAGAAGGGCAAAATGACTTGAACTAATAAAAATTATTTTTATAACCCATTTGAACACATTTGGTTCAAAAGTGTTTTTGACCTTGAAAATTATAGATTTTGAAAATGCAACTTTAACAAAAGTTGTTCATATATATGTGATAGAGGGCATGAATGCATAATATACATAATATAAAATCAATTTGTAGTCAAAATGTATTTATATCTAAAATGTAATGTTGAATGGGGTATTCAAAATATAAAATTTTAAGTTATAAATCAACACAAAAATGACACATGTCATGTGTAGTCCTTGGAAAATACTTTTACCTTGGTGCCCCCAACTTCTTTGACCATGATTTCACCCAAAAGAAATTAAAGCTCATAAACAACCAACACTAACAAAATATGAAAAGGGGGGGAGGGGGGTTGAATATTTATCCAAACTAAAAGAAGTGCAAATGTGGTTAATTTGGCACATCTTAATTCCCCACCAAGTCCCCTCAAAGTTCATTGGCTCATAATCCCCTACAATGGTGAACATGGAAGCATGGACTTTAGACCACTAATTGATTGAAAATCACAAAAACACACATGAACAATTCTACAAAATCTAAAATACAAAATCTTACTCACCTCACACCTCCCATGGAGATTCAATGAAAATTTTGACAACAGTCTCATGGATGCTCTTGGGATTTTGTAAGACTATGATGCGCAAAAAATCTCCAACAAGTCTCATTAAAGAACACAAGCACACCAACCTACACATTGCAATGAAGCACAAAACTACTTTGATGATTTGATACAAAATGCACAAAAGGACTTCAACAAATAAATACAATGGCTTTGGAGGAAGAAATACTCCCTCTATTGGTAAGAGCTTCAAAACAAACATCAATGCCAACTCCAAACAACACGAACGAAGCTCTATTGTTTTCATGCACATTGAAGAAACATTTCATCCACCACATGAAGACCTACCCTTTTGGCGAGCACAAACAAGGCTCTGGCGACAATGCATACACTAAAGGAAAGACTTGACAAGAACAAAAAACCAATGAAAGCTCCTCTTGGCGAATTGTTGCAACTCTTGTGCAAAACAAGCCAGCAAGGAAGAAGATGACTTCCTCACAACCCGGCTTTTTGGATGGTTGAGATCTTGCTTGTTGGTGAGATCAACGACTATTGTCATTGCTACTTGGTGACACCCTAAAAAGGTTTAGGGTTTAGATTGGTGAATTGAGACTGTTGATGCAGTGCAATCTGGCCCATCACATTTAGTGCCAAATGTTTTCTAGCAAACTTTCATGATTTCCCCCCCTTTTTTCCTTTGTACAAGTAGCTATCCTTTTTATAAAATAGAAATTTGGCTATTCTTCACCAGGAAAAAAAAACACTAACCCTTACCAAGAGTTACCTTATGTTTCCTAAGGTCACTCCAAGGTTTGAGGAAAATCTTTGCCAATTTTATTATGCATAAGTGGAGGGCACAAAGATTTTCATAGTGTACTTGGACCACCCTTATCTGACATTATTTCCTGTTCACACCAAGAGTTACCTTATGTTGCCTAGAGGCGATCGAAGGTTTGAGGAAGATTAGTAAGGTCATTTCAAGTTTTGAGGAAAATCTTTGCCAGTTTCCTTATGTACTGGAAGGGCCCTTCTTTATGTACTAGAAGAGCCCAGAAGGGCTGAAGAACTTGTGACTTTCTGCCAAGGCATGAGATAACCTCATCAAAGTGATACTGGACTGCTTCTGGTCTATGTGAGTATAGCCTTTAGACCAAGCTGAAGAAAATCAAGAGCACCAGAAGAGCCAGCCGGAGCTAACTAAAGGCATAAAGCACAACACCCATGAGACCTGGGGACGAGGTTCATTGAAGCGGATGACTACAGGATCTCAGGGAACGGCCATGGTGAACCAGCACCAACATTGGAAGGTTTGAGGAAGGCCCTCTTAGTGGCTATGTTTGACCCTGGAAGTGTTGTATTTGGTCTCGGAGACACTCTGATGTAGTCTTTAGGATGGGAACATGTATAGGCAATGTGCTTAGAAGCAACCCAAAAAGAATTGGGTTGCTTTCACTTTACTTTTGAACTCTTGTGTATGCAATTTTGTGACACCTACATAACATGTCAGCTACACTGTACAAGCCTTGTATTCCCCCTTCTCCCACTAATGCCCCTGTTCATAGTTCTTTTGTTATGGTAGTAACATGGCAAAGTTCAACATTTCAAGTGATCCTATAATTATTTGTATATTTTGAAGATCCATGCCCAAAAGTAAATAAAATTGAAGCATTTAAAAAAATTCTCTCTTTCTGTTCTTTGAAAAGAATTCTTTTTTGAAAATTTTCTCATTTCTGAAAAATAATATAATTAGTGTCGAAGTTGCCATTGTACTACTACAATATAGACAAAAATGGTTTATCTTTTAGACCCTTCCCAGGCTCCAGCTATGGATTTATGAGCTGACTGAGCTGCTGTAGGTCAAGAGTCAGGAACTGAAATTGTGGAAGGGTCTACACAGCTTACAGATACACACACCCTTCTCCTCTTTTCAAATCTGCCGGCCTGATTTTGATGACAGACTGCCTGGGACCTTACAAAAGATCCAAGGCCCTGTACAACCTGGTGGGGACCTTACACCATATAGCTTGTCCTTAATATACACTAAAAGCAAAATCTGACAGGTATTTGAGGATCAGACCAGGTGAGATGGGACCAGGTGGGGCGTCAGCTGTTTGCAACCCACTCATCATTTTTCCAAGTAAATGACGCTGCCTGAATGACAAAATGTCAGCTGTGCTTAAATAAGCAGATACCGGGAAGAGTGCAGATTTGTCCTGATTCAGGAGTTCTCTATATATTATTACAAAATGTGGGTGTAGTTCATTAATTTCCATTCATTGGACCAGTGAATTCACTCAAAATTTAATGAAATCATTTGACATATAAACACACTTTTGATTGTAATATATATATACACCCACCTGCTTCATGCTAACTCTTTTTTCTAACAAGTGCTTACATGTTTTACATCTAAAGCTTTTCTCATATGTTGTTATAGATGGTTTTCTTCAGCATTTAGGTAGCCTTGCAACTAGAATAATCACTCCTAAACTCTGTACTCTTATATCAGGACAATGGTCTTATAACCTTTATTTTCGCTTTTTTTTCTCAAGATCACACACAAATTGCCACACTAGCTGTGTATTACCTTTCTCTGTGTCGAATGCACATTGGGTATCCGAATTCAGAGTACCAAATCATAAAATTGTTGATTGAGCAACAACCTAAACCAACACAGCAAGGCACAAGCAAGCCTTTGATCATAATCAGACCTGCGGTCTCTTACTCATGACTTCAAAGGCTGAGATGTTTAGTTTTGACTCCTACCATCAGTCTGAAAATATTGTGCATGAGCATGTTCATGTAAGCATAAAATACGCCAGTTCTAATCTTTCAACTGAGTGTTTCTCCTAGTTATCCCCAACATCATCCTGCCCCAATTTTGCCATTCTTTCCAGGACTTCAACGGCCTACTCCATGTTTACAACTGTTGGGTCGGGGTGTGTATTTGGTTTTGTTGATACCTGTGGGTTCCAGTTCATAAAAGATTTCACAATCAAAGAACCATCAGTTTTTGGAGAAAAACAGATTAGTATTGAAGAACTATAGATTCCAGTTATTTCATAAAGTCATAAAACTGCCAAGTTCCATGAAAGAATTGGTAGTTTTATGGTTAGTTATTTGATTTTTTCACATTTTTGAAAACTGTGGTCGAGAGGTCGGTCAGAGTACACTAAAGATACGGTTTCTCACCATTTTTGCAGGAGGGCCCATTGTTTATGGTTTCCAAAGAGTAGATGGAGCCCTCCTCTTTGTGCATCTATGGCACTAAAAATCAGCAAAAATGGACTGGAGGCGAGAAAGTTATGGCCCTCTGAAGTGGGGGGGTCATTTTTACAGGAAATTTTTGATCGAACAACTTATAGCCTATTTTTGAACCCCTCAAAAAATCTTTAAATATTACTCTGTTGCCTTCAAAGTTACAAGATGATTTGCAGAGCTTAAGATGGTGATTTCAGAGCGGTTTAAATCGCTCAATTTGAACCAAAAAAGAATGAGAAAGTTATGCACTAATGAAGTAGGAGGGGGTCAAAATGAAAAAAAGCACATTTTACAATTCGAAAAAACTTATTTTCTTTACTGCTCTTTTTTGGGCTGCTCCTTTGGCTTTGCATTTCAAAGATGATTTGTAAGTTTGAGAAGGCGCTCCTTTAAATAACTCAAAATGGAGAAGAATTGAGAAAGATCTGTCAAAATGTTTGATGATAGCCTAGTGTTCAGTGATGGGCCAGTTTACCCTATCACAACTGAGTATTTGAATTTTTTGAGAATTACAATTATAAACCTTAAGAATTGCCTTGATGCCTTGCACATGGTTTTGGTGCAGTTTCTCATACCCCACCCAACATACATACATATTGGATTATGTGTGTGCCAAATAGTTCACCACATTGTTATGTATTATCATCAGGCCAATATATTGATAACTGTTCAAAGTCAATGGGATTAATGGTTGCTTGTCATGATGAAAGTCTATGGCATTGTGAGTGGAGAATCACAAGGTGTTGAAGACTTTCTTCTATTCGATTGTGGTTGTTGGCTCTACTTCTAAGAGTAGCTAGCTCCACCCATACCCTCTTATTTGGGCCTATAGTCATGTATATGACATTCAACATAGTGTACCATTATTTCTCAATTCCCACCCATAAACATGAAAATGGTGATAGCATTTTCCATATGAGATGAGAGGTCACTTAAAATCAATCACTTAGGCTAGGCATTATAGTTGACTAATTAAAAGTAATAATTATATTGTGCAATGTTTTTATGAGCACTACATCTTGTATATATTTATTAGCCCATGCTGCAAGTATTGACTCAAATCAGCATAAAAAAGCTATATATATATATTCTTAAATGTTATATTTTATTCAAAATATGTTGTGCAAGCCATTGCCGAGCTACTCTACAGGAAAGAGAGACTATGGAATGATCAAGGAATGAGGACTAGTTCTCATTTGGTTTAGGGTTTAGGGTTCACATTGACACTTGCTGAACATTCTTCATTTATGTTCAATTTTGGAACTTCATGGAATGTTTCCTATTTTGATTGTTGCTGCTTTGAACTTGCCATAAGGACCACAGCCATTCTGAGATGAGGCAATTGTTTAGCTTGTAGCTTGACGATTGCAATCGGCAAGGAGTTGTCATTGTTCCAACATAGGGAGGAGTGTATGTTCCCACACCTTTGTGGGTGATTTCTTTCTCATATTCAAATGCTGTTCATTGGTTTCCAGGCTCAGCTGGGTTTATGGTCTGTGTCTCCAACCAGGGATATTTTTTTCCCAATTTTGCAAGGTTGAAAAAATTGGCAATTTTTTTTGTTCCTTTTTTCTCCCAAAACTAGCAAATTTAGGTGAAATTAGATTACTCTGGAAACACAGATTTGGTCCAAAATTTTTGTTGTGATGTTTGTTGTTAGTAACAAAATCAAGTGCTGTGATTTTTGTTGCTAATAAGAAAATCAAGTACCCATGCAGGGTACTTGATTTTGTTACTAACAACAAACATCACAACACTAAGTATTCTGAGTTTGTAGCTAAAAGCCACACATGGGCAGAGGAGATTGATTGAGATCATACCATGCAGCCCATGTTTGAGGAGGAGATTGATTTCATGCCACTGCGGTGCAAACATCACCCAGAACATGACATACTGGCCTGTTTTTGACTACGGGTGGATGGATGGAGCTGCTCTTATATATATCAAAACTTGTTCTCTGATTTTCTAAGAACAGCGGTTATGAGATCAAAGAACCACCGCCCTGATAACCCAGCCAGGGGTTTCATGCTGTCTTGGATGACACCCGCACAACACCTGTATTCACTATTCACCTGGGATGACTATTATACATATTTTGGGTGCTAACTAATAGGCCTGTTTCTCATGCTGGCTTGATATCAGGTTTCACCTTTGTAACCTATCCTGTGAAGGATATGTCCTGTAGGTGCATAGTTAGGTAGGTTGGATAATAGGTAACTACTAGGCAAGTAAATGCATATAGATGGTTTGTAGTTCATACATCTGTAAAGGCTAGTGGGCTGTTAGTAGGTAGGTAGTAAAAGCAAATGCTCATCTAACCAGCATGATTAGCTAAGGAACTGGAACACAACGAAAAAAAGTTTCCTGTCCACCCACCATCCATCATCCCTCATGGTCTGCTGGTGGGCTGTTGGTTCACTGAGAGTAGGCAGTTGGATATGGAATATAACTATGGTGTGAATGTCCAAATGAGGAAGAAACACATCATCTAGACGGCCCCTAAAGCTGGTTCCGCACTAAAGAACAGGCTCACAGGATATTCCCAAGTGTGCCTTCACTGGATCAAAAATAGGAATTGCTAACATGTCTATTGAGCAGCAAAGGGCCACCTAGTTTCATGAGATTTCCACCAAAGGCTCACAATGGAGATTCCTATATTTTTTACTATCAGGAATGAAATGGAGCTTACTCCGAACTGCACACAGCTAAACGCAGTACACACTGGAATTCCAAATTCAAGACATTTTCCATTTAGTGCAAATATCCTGTTATGGATCCTGGTCCTGCTGAGCCAATGAATAAGAATCAATGGAAGGTGCCAACAAAGGCATGTTAATTTGTGACCTATTGTTTATCATCACTTTCTAATCTCAGAATCCTCTACCATGGTGTGAACTACCCCTGAACACAAAGTTTACAAAATCGACATGGTGGTGGTGGGGAGTATTGAAGGCGTACCGAGATCTGTTGGAGTGTGATGCAAAACTGTTGTCTTATAGAATGCGGTCTGATTGTGAGGGTAACCTTTTGAAAAAGTTCATGGGTACAGCAGGCAAGGGGTCACGAAACCTTGGATGTCGCAACACATACACACCCAACAGCACTGCAACCACTTGGAAGGGTGTCACATAGAGGATAATTGCTGTAATCAAACAAAAGGTTATGAAGATTGCAGTTGCCCTGCGCATACCAGCAACAAGCACACGCAGTTTTTCCAATCAGACGTTGGTCCAATGTTGCAATGTAAATCAAACACAGATGAGAGTGAGAGGAGAATGATAGTTGTTGTACCTCGGGTCTCGCCAACTGAGAAGAGCATGTAGACGCTCTCCCATTGTGGCAAGTTCACCAAGTGCATTCTGGATTCGACCAGCAACACCCCGTAGCCTTTCATACCTTCTTCTCAGCACCTGTACATTTTCTCAAAAGTTGTCTTCAGGAAGGTGTGCAGAACATTGATTTGAATATAAACTCAAAGATTGGATTAAAAGAACTGAAGTTCATTAGCAAGAAGGATCTGTTGCTTGGCCAAGGATATAAAACTGATTACACCTTAAAAATTGTCTGGCAATAGTGTGGAGTTACTGACCTCTTGAGCCCTGCTGGCTGGGACAACATTGAATTCTTCCTCCAGTTCATCGAGATCACCAATGTGCTCACCCTGTGAAAGCTTGGCATCCATGAAGGGAGGTGCTCGGGAACGGAAGCGATAGTTCCAGGCCCCAATCAGGAACATGTAAAGAAAAACTGTCGGGAGCAAGAGCTCAGGGTACCACACAAGAATCAACAGAAGGATATGAACGAGCACTGTTGTGACTGGGCTTTTCCAACTGCAAATGTCTGAAAACCAGTTCATCACAGCCATAACACCATTGAGCACACCCTGCACACAGGAAAAAGGAGAAACCCTCTCTGCATTTTAGTGTATCTGATGAATTGAAGTCAATTATACTGTACCCTCTAGGAAGGAACTTTCTAGCATTAGCACCCAATTTAGTGGAAATGTCTGAAAGCACCGAGATCATTCTCTACAGGTAAAAATACAAATATTAGCTCACAAGTCCACAAAATCACACCATGATACGAAAATAGTTTGCTTTGCTCCTTCGCATACTCCACCGCTCTGCTTCTGTGTCAAGCATAAATTGAACAACCTCTTGCCTTAATGGAGGCTCAGATCTCATTAGTCTCAAAGCCACTATGTTCATAGCAGCAACTCGCAAGCTTTCCAACTGCTTTGCATCAAGAGGGTAGAAGTAATGCATTCGTGGCAACTGTGGCTGCAGGTAAGCAGACATAAGATTCAATGTAGAGGCACATGATAGCCGTACAGCCAGCTCCACCTCCCCCATTTTCTTCACACCCTGGGGTGTGACCACCAGCAATGGGTATGCATTGGTATAAACACGGTCACTCTCCAGTGTTGACAGACGAATCCGTACTTTGCCAACAGGAAGATCCTTAGCACCAGATGGCTTTTGATCAGGTGCCAGGAGATTATATGTATGGCTGCAGAATCAATTACAATAAGGTCAGGTTATGCTGCACACTGCTATAGGGATCTTCCATTCCTCAAGATCAAGACTATGCCCAAAAGTCTCCTGACATGCCTGCTCTTGGTTTCACTTAAAGGCCTGAGTTTGCAAGGCCACAAAGAAATTTCTACTTGTGGGACACTACAAGTGATTTGAGAAAGATCATTCCATTGTGCCTTTTGGAAGCCTGCCTGCATATGAGCTAGATCAACAGCATAAAATTGGCCATGAAGAAATAGCCACACATAGTCAGTATCAATATGTTGAGAGAAGGTAAGTATGAGAGAAAGTGTCTGAGACTTGAATTTGGAACCCCAAGTCTAAGCCATGGACATACCGATTGTCAAATACACCAACAGTCAGAACAGTACAAGGATCATCAACCTCCCATGTATACTGTTCATTCCAGCGAGGATTAAAGCTGTCAAAAATGGTGCGTGTTCTAATCCACTTTGGCCCATATTTTGCAACACAGTAAGCATCAGTACTCCCACGACTGTCCTTGGTGGACTTCATTGGGAGTAGGTTGTTGGCCCCATGGATGCCCAACTCCAATACACCCAATGAAGGTTTCCAGAGTCGCTTAGCACTTGGACGTGTGCTGCTAAGGTAGTTAGAAGACTCATCCATGACGTGGTACCCTCCGTCAAAGCAGAGTCGCAGGTGGATTCGCCCTAGAAATCCCCCACCTTTTCCAGGCTCCTTTTCCAGTATATACCACCTGGTTGGTAAAAAAATGATATTGAGTATGTTCTTGATTCTCTCCTATAGTCACTGTGAAGTGGAGAATTGCTTGGAATAGAGTGACAGACATTGTGATTCAATCTTCCATGCAAAAGCACATCTCACTAAGAGGGAAAAGGTAACTCAAACAAAATGTGAATGGTATTAGTATGAAAGAGTAAAAGGATCACCTTGAAGCAACAGGACGGCCATCAACACGACTCTCAATACTGCCAAGAGGGATCCGCACATGACCCAAGATATCCTCCTGCAGAAAGAATTGATCTTAACTCAAAATATTATTAAGTGACTTGAAATTATAGGGGGAACAACCAACCATTCCAGTACAAGTTGATGAAATCCATTTCACACCGTGCAATGATGAGGCACAGCACATTATCAGGGCGGAATGCACAAGCTTGATGCAAAACCAGAATTCTTGTCTATCCACACTTACTTTGCCACCAATTCTGTCTTCCACGAGAATGTGCAGTAGGTCATCAAAAGGCTCTGAAACAACAAACATTAAGTCTTCATTCCAGAAAGGGCTGGCACTCCTCACAGTAGCAAATCGTGATCTCAAGGTTTGGTAGGGAGGCACATGTACCTTCACATACTGGACACAAAACCACCATCCAGACATTGACTTAAAGCAGTGTCCCAATCCAGAAAACTTGCTTGCCTTCCCTAAACATAGTCTATAGCAACATTTGCACCTCAAACTACAAGTGAACAATCAAACCCTGAAGATATGGTCAATCCTCTCAAGATGTGTCCAGTTTGTCATCATGTTTCTCTTCAGTTAGTGAAGACATGATAAGACCTGACACCATAGAGGTGGACTAAATTCTCTCAATCCATGAATCTTGTTGCAAACTAGTCTTTATCCCTAAAATATTGTAGCATAAGGTTGAACACGTACAGGTTCAGGCAACCGCCCTTTGTCAAATGGGACTAGATCTTGAGCTTCAATGATAGTCACTCGCAAGTACCAGAGCTTTGGTGACAGGTACACCTTTGAACGAAACTGCGCATGGCCACCAGTGTCAGACTGCCAGGCCTCAGGAAATGCTTCATCTGCCTGTGTGCCCCACCAGATTGCAACCAAAATCTGCCCTGAAATGCCCAGAGAAAGCAAAGGAAAGTTTAGAAAGATGGGAAAAGTTCACTTCAAGGAGCAGGAGAGAATTGGTGATTGTATACAGGAGAAAATATGTACGGCTGGCAAATTGACCAGACCCTAGTTTCTGGTTTAGTAAATTCCTAAAATTGTTGCCCTGGAGCAGATAAAGACCTTAATGTTGACTCAAATGGCTCTTCATAGTAGGATTCAGCAAGCCTCAGCAGATCTTTCTGGAGCAGCTTCACAGTTGAGGATTCTTGATCAGAAATTCCCTCCTATGTGTACAGCTAGTTCACTTCTATTTCATAACAATGCCCATCAAGCAAATCATGCTTGATGTGCTTGATGAGCATTAGAGTTCTCAGGGAGTACCTCTAACTCTTCCCTTTCCATTTTTTGCCTCCAGCTTATACCACTGTGGGGGCAGTGGGCTCTCAGGAGGCTTCCGTTGTGGAACTTCAGATAAGTCAAACATGAGCCCTCCAAGAAAATCATCTGCTGAAGCCTTATCCTGGAGAGACAACATCAATGAACCATCTGTCAAAAAAAGAATTGCTGAAAGAGAGCAGCACAGGATCCATCAAAGCTCAGCTCAGGCTCTATATAGTGGAATCAGCATTTGCAGATCAGACCACTCATGCTTTATTTGTTTTCAAGAAGAGAGCATCATGCATTTTTTAAGACTCAGGAGCACCTTGCAAATTGTGGGTCAGACCACCATTAAGTAGACTGCTAGATGTCACCAACAGTGCTGAAGACACTGGGCAAGGACCAGGTCAACCAGTCATCGAAAACCCTGGAGCTCCTCAGTCCTTTGTATTCAGGCACCACTTATGGTGGTCAGAAACTGGGAAAGGATGTGATCGCCCTGTGGGTGAATTGACAATGATTCACACTTGTCTGCAGGCAGCGAACCTGTTTTCTTCTTCCTTATGGGATTGACCAACATCAGTTGTTTTCCATAATTGCAAAAAGAGGAGCAGAGTATTACCGCATCCCAAACTGAAAGTTCAAGCGTTCCCCCATGAATTTTATCTCTCCCCACTGCAAAGACCTGGTTCCATTCTGGATTGAGCTCCTGCGGGATGATCCTGCTCTGCGTTTTGACTGCTCCGACTGTCAATCTCACATACTGACTCACACAGCAAAAAATTCAAGGAAAGGATTAGTTGAGAATGTTTTAGGTCAAAGACACAATGTACTTGCATGATATTATATGTTGTTTTACAGCTATAAATGGTCAAGAAAGGTTCCAGTTCAAGATGCATTCACAGAAAAGGCCAGCATGGTGTCCATATATCCAGAAGACTTAGCCAAAAGAATACTTAATTTGAATGGTACATACTGGATCACTTCTTAAATTAGCATCTCTTGGCAGGAGATCACGAGCCTTCACCACCCGAACAAAGAGATAGGACATCTGCTCCACAAGGTCATAGTGCGTTTTGTAATCCACTGCTTTTCCCAAATCTGGATTTGTTTCCTTGACTGTGAAATCTGCCTCAGGAAGAGTTCTAGGGATTGGCCTAAGGAGTTCTGGCTGCTGGTCTGCCCTTGCTATCCTTCTGAAGTCCCTGGGCATTTCCCCTCGTCCACCACCCCCACCCATGACTCCAGGATGCTCCCTGGCCATTCCTCTTTCTTCTCTTCCCCCACCTCCACCTCCTTTTGCTCCCTCTTTGGATGCCTCTTTTCGTCCTTCATTTGGTGCCTCTTTTGGGGCTTGCTTTGTTACTTCCTTTGCTACTTCTTGTACTAATTTTTTCTGTTCTATTTTTGTTTCCTCCTTCTCCTCCTTCTTCTCCTCCTTTTCCTCCCTCTTCTCCTCCTTCTTTTCCTCCTTCTCCTCCTTCTTTTCCTCACTTTTTCCCTCTTTGGGTGGCAGAGGTGGTAACTCCATTACATACCAGATCCTTAACCTACAATGCAGCCATGGTTCAATCACAAGTCGAGTCAGTGCTCTCAACAAAGGCAGTGATTTGTTAAGTCCTATTGAATATGACTTACAGGGTTTGGATACCAAAAACCCACCCATGCTTAAACAGAATGCACAGATACAGGACCAATTCACAGAGTGGTGGAATTCACAACAATTGCAAATGGGGGACTGGAAGTGGTAGAATGCACATCATGTGCAAAACAATTGTGATGTACAGTAGTGGCTACATCTTCAGTATTTACACCCACATTCCTAATACAACCAAAAGCCAGTTGTCCTCCCAAGAACACAATGCAAAGTAATCAAAATCTTACTGTGCTAGTGTTTGCACTATCCTGTAAATTACAAGCATTCCACGAGCAGCACTGGTTTCATAGCAACCAACAACACAAAACAGACTCGAACTGGCAATACTCAGAAAACAGCAATAACTAAAAGTTCTTCGTGCAAATAAGTAGAGAGTTCGCTGCCTGAAAAACCCCTCTCAGAAATATAGCAGCTACCCATAGAAAGATTTGATGTGGTGATGGCAACCAGCCAAGCCATCTTGACAGATGGCTGTGGGGCGGGGAGAAACATGGTGGAAACAAACAGCTTGAGCTCTGGATAACAAAGAAGACTAGAATATATACTTTGCCCAATTTTGCATCTTATGAGCAGAACTGGAACGATGGGTGTGTGGAAGAAGAGAGAGAAACACTCACCCTAAGTCACCTTTGATGTTAGAGAAGAGACCTCGTTTCTGCAATGGATACCATCTCACATCACTTGGAACGTTGGAAGCCAGGATGACAGGAATGACAACCTTTCCTAAGAAACTGCTCCGCCTTCCGGTACCACTTCTTCGCTCATTCTGAACATTGATCTCCAAATCTCCAGGCATTGACGGATCCGGTATGGGAAACTCAAACTGCACAATTTCAGCAGCAGAAGAAGACTAGTACACAATCAATCAATCCATCCATCCATTCATATCCTATAAGTGATATATACCTCAACCAAATTCTTGATTGCTATAGCTAGTCATTCAGACACACAAGAAAGGGGAAGAAGAAGACTGATGCATGAGGTATCAGAAGACAAGGAGCTTCCAACCTTTTCATTCCATGTTGGATCCAGGCTTTTAGGTATCACTCTGGTCCTCTTCCGGTTGTTATCATAGTCCAGCTGCAGCGGCAGGCAGAAAAAAGAAAAAAACTGGAAGTTGTTATTACGCTGTTTGGAAGCTATAACTTCAGTAGTAGCGAGGAGTTTGCAACCTCCGATCATTGTTTTTTTCCTCTATTAGAACCACCAAACAAGCCATTGTAGAGAAAGAAAGACAGTTCTACTATTGCAGAAGAAAGACGGTTCTATTGACAGTTCTATCGTTGCAGAAGCAAGACAGTTCTAGTATTACTTGGCGACGATGCGGAAGACGATGTAGTCCTGATACAAAGACACGATAACATTTCTTCCTATTTGTCTATTGTAGACTAGTCATTGCTGAACAATACAACGTCGTCACAGAGCTTCTTAATCCTAGCGTCGGCGACGACGACTACGGCAGAGCTTTCCAATGCTTAGTATTCCGTCACCCCCCGCACAAGAGCAACACAATAACACAATAACAAAACAACAACAACAATCGTGACCAAAATACGTCTCCAAATTTCCCGCTGCAGGCAGATTCAACAAGAAGCTCAAATAGATATCCAGTTTCGCAAAACCAGTTCCATATTCATCAGAAGGAAGGTAACACGATGCCAATCGCAAACAAACAAACAAACACAAAACAAACAGACAAAAAAAAAAACACGTGAGCAACAACAGAAACAAAGAAACTACTACGCACCACGCAATAAGCATTGGACGAGCCTTCTCCATCTTTCGGCATTAAAGCTCTTGCAGACGTAATCTCCACAATAAGCTTCCGTTCACCCGAAGCCATATCTGTAAAGTCCCCAAATCTTGCTCACTCACCTTCTCTTCTCACTGCAAAACTATTTTTCTATATTTCCTCTCTCTCTCTCTCTCTCTCTCTCTCTCTCTCTCGTCTACGTCTCTGTCTCTCTGTGCTTCTCTGCGTCTGCTTCTCTCTCGCGGCGGAAGAAGCTGGTGTCTCCCTCGCCACAGCGCCCTGCAACAAATAAAAAACACACAGAAGACACAGCCCCAGGAAGATAATGGTGAAATTGTACGAGAGAAAATGGGTCCGCGCCAACCCCCCACATTTGGCCTTCATTATTATTACTGTCTGGACCTGCCTGACCCCCCCTCCCCTCTTGATTGGAGCTCAGCCAGCTGCAGACAGGGACCGAGGGGGTGGAACCGTGGACCGTCCGTTGGCACTGGAGAGGGAGGGTGGCGGGGGGAAGGTTTAGTAAATTCTCTCTAAGGATTTTTCTTTTTGTTTTCCTTTTAAATAATTTCTTTCCAGCCCTTTTAAATAATTTCTTTCCAGCCCTTTTTTTGGGTTGGCTATATATATATATATATATTTCTCCACAAATTTATATTAAAAATTAAAAGTGCTAAAATTACGTGTTTTTTGAGATTTTCAGATCTCCAGATTCCCATATTTGGTTGAAGTAAGTGGCTAAAAAATACAGAAAGGATAAAAGATTATTTCTTTTTTAAATACACATTTAATGTATAGCCAAATTTGGCTAACTCTTCATATGGATGATCACCACTTGGTTATATCACAAAAAAACCACCCGAAAAACATATTTGAATCTAATTCCGAAGAGGTTTCTATTATTTTTTTTAAAAAAAAAACAGCTTCTCGTCAACAAATTGTGCACAAATTGCCTCACATTTTTCTTAAATTGCTCCAACAAGCGGAAATATTTTATGATATTTCCAAGCCACACGTTCAACACACTCCCCGGTGTGTTAGCCAGTCAGTCAGTAGTTGATGAGACATCCGTTCAAAGGTCGGTCGGGTATGAGAAAAGTCCTTGTAGGCAATGGACAAAACCAATAGCCAAATTTTTTGACACCATTTGATTTGCAATAGCCGCTTTTAAGTGTACTTCTTCTTTTGAGCTTTGAATTGTTTCAAACTTTACAAAGGAACTTGCAAAAGGCCCCATTTAAGGTACTACGTACACTTTTTGAGAGAGAGAGTTTTGTTACATATATTTTCTTTTTGTTTCTTAGGATTTGGCATCAATTGACCCGTCCATTTGGAGAGATTCGGTGGAATTTGTAGGCAAACCACAATGACTTTGTTAGTTTGAGAATTCACACATTGCCGGACCATTGCTTCAGATGAGTTAGTTGTCTTTTGTTAGCTCCATTATTCACTACGTACTCGCAAAAGGGGTGGCTCCAATACCTTAATAAAAGGTATGGGGTTCTTTTGAGAGATTTCCTATATCCTCAATAACCCCCGAATCTATGTACTTTGTGAACAAATTGCATGTATTGTTCAACAAAGTTTTTGCATTTGGTGGATGGATGTTGCCTACATTGTGAAACTTACGAGTTGAGTTGACGAACCCCCCAAAAA
>Ga0209611_10000732_pt1 | contig 51462 bp, 45 predicted proteins | sample S1TSphgellanicum_3_FD_187693 | JGI IMG/M metagenome (GOLD analysis project Ga0209611, IMG submission 187693) | Host-associated microbial communities from peat moss isolated from Minnesota, USA - S1T2_Fc - Sphagnum magellanicum MG (SPAdes) (version 2) | ecosystem: Host-associated > Plants > Peat... | reverse complement strand
CCCAACTGCCCACAAGTTCTCAATGGGTTCTCACCATTTTCCCCAAGTTCCTAATGTGTTCCTCAATGTGTTCTTAATAGCACGTCACTTTGTCCTATATGCTTTGCCAAAGTTGTGTTCTTAAGACCTATATACATTGGTGGAAAATCAAACATGTTTTCTGTGTTTGGAGTCAATACTTTTATATCACGGAGTCGTCAAAGTTTCAAAGTGTTCTTATGATGGGTCAATCAAAGAGGCTCATCTCAGCAAAAACAAAAAAAACCTCTGAACTTGGAAGGCACCCCCCTCTAATTAACATGAATCACACAAATTGTATGCTTGCATTGATCTCTCGATCTCTCAATGCTCTGTGTAGTTCTGCTGTACTGTCCCTAATTTCTCCAAATTCAAACAAAACACACTCCCTTTAGAAAAGTAGAGCACTATTGAAATGTGTTTGGAGTTTGGACCAGTGTTGGGCGGTTCTCACCCAAGGGCTGAAAACCGTGGCGGTTTTCAGTCCCGTACTCAGTGAGAACCATGGGTGAGAACCACCAATGAGAACTGCCAGTGAGAACCTGACCAGAGGTTTTCACTGGGGCTGAGAACCGCCTGGTGAGAACCTTTGAGGTTCTCACCAATTGTAAAACCTGATAACCAGACCAGTTCTCACATTTGAGAAGGGTCCAATTCTCAGGGTAGTAAATAGTAAGTAGTAAAACCTGTCAATGTTTAGTAAATAGTAAAAATTAAAAACCAAAATAATAAGAAGATAAGTAAACTAAGAAAAAAAAATTTAATGTAAAATTTAATAATAATAATAATATATAAATATAATTTTTTAAAAAATAATAAAGTAAAGAGTAAAGAAAAAATATAAATAAAAAGCATAAAAATTAAGTAAAAGTAAAAGGGAAGAAAATCGCGGTTACCACATTAGGTTTAAGGTTAGGGCCTAACTATAACCCTAATGAAAAGGCCACCACCCTCATTAAGGTTAAGTTAAACTTTGAACCTAAATTATAAAGTGGGTCCAAGCTCACGTTTTTTTCTTTCATACCTTGCTTCTCTCACAATTCTCTCACTCTCAAGCTGTTTGTTTGAAGTTGTTTGTTTGATTTTGCATGTATTTTTTTTGGCTTTGTCTTACTATTGCACAATGCTATCATTTTGTCGATTATGTTACTCTGTTTTGCCACAACGCCTTGCTATTATCGCTTTACTTTGCTACTTGCCCCACGTTACTATTGCACCTTATTGTCGCTCCACCTTGCTATTATTATGAGCTCCACCTTGCTACTGCTATGAGCTCCAGCTTGTTACTGCTACAAGCTCCACCTTGCCACTGTTATTCTACCATTGTTGCTGCTATGCCTGGCTTTTTGCCTTATTGCGTTGCTGCTCAACCTTGTTGCTTCTCCACCTTTGCTATTTCTCTGCTTGTTTCAAGTACCAATGGCGTCACCTAAAACTCTTGTTGTTGCCCTACCTTATTGTTGTTTCACCTTACTATTGTTTTGCCTTGTTAATACTACTTACTTCTTGTGTTTCCCTAGCTAGTACTTCCACTCTTCCCTTTTTCCTTGTAGGTTTTGGTTTTTGGAGCTTGAAGAAACAAACAACAACTAATTAAAGTTATTTTATTTTATTTTTTCATTCTTTCATTCTTTTCAGTTGTGTTTGTTTTTCCAATTGCTAGTTTAAAAGTTTAGAACATTTTTCAGTTCTAATTTTCATTTTTCTTTCATTTCTTTTACGGGGTAAGAAAAAAGGAAACCTTCTAGCATTATAAATTTCTCTCAACACAAGTTCTGTTTTTCAATTTTTGTTTAATGCTTTTATGTTTTCATTTGGTTGTTTGGTTGTTTGTTGTTTGTTTCGATTATTTTTTAATTTTTTAATTTCTTTTTGGTTGGTTGCATGTTAACGTCTTGCAAAAAGAAGTTGGTTAATCGTTAGTTGGTGGACAAAAAATGTTTATAAGCATTCAATTTTGAATTCTTGCATGTAATGAAACCTAGAAATGAACAATCTTTGTGTTTGTAAATGTTTTTTCCCCCTTGGTTATATTTTTTTTAATCCTTCCCATTTTTACTTTTTACCCATCTTTTCATTAAACAACCTAAAATTTGGAAATTTGGGAACATTTGGAAATATTTAATCATTTTTTCTCTCAAGACCAATTTTGATTTTCTATTCATTTTTGTTAAGTTTATTAATTTTGCTAGCATTTTCCTGATGTTTTCATTGTGCTACTTTTGTTAGTTCTCTATTTACAATGAAATAGTTTAGTGGGAATGAAAATCTAGGAATACTACAAGAAATCATGGTTTTTTTTACCAAGAATTTCGGTCAAAAAAACCCTCCATATGGTTTTTTTGCCCACATGTCTAACTTGACCAAAATGCCATTTTGGACTAATTGATTTGGACCCAACCATTTTGACTAAATCTTTTTGGTTGGTTTTTTTAACTAAACCACCGTGATAATAATATAATTTGGGCAACGACCAAAAATATATATTATTTAAATTATTTTATTTAAAATTAATATGAAAATATTAAGTAATTAATTACCCTACCTACCCTACCTACTTAATAATTAATGCCAAAATTTTATTTATTTAACTACCAACCCTATGTCCTAGGCCTAGGCTAAGCCACCTAGTTTAATCACCTAGGCTAGACCAAGCCATTTAGGCTAAGCCAAGTCCCTTAGGCTAGGCTAAGCCCCTTAAGCTAGGTCCTCAAGCTAAGCCAAGTAGCCTAAGCTGGGTGGTCTAGTAGCTTTTGCAACCTAGGCTACCTAATTAGGTCACTTAAGTAGCCAAGGTAGCCTAGGTTACAAGTGTGAGGACTTGAACTCTTCACCTCCACATTGAAGAATCAAATCTTTAACCATTGCACCACCACCCCATAAGGTGATTGTTTTGAACAACATACTTGTAATGAACATGATTTGGACCAACATATTGTAATCAATTTCCATGAATTTTTTTTTCAACATGCATATTGTACTTAATGAACTTGAATTTTTTACACTACTCACATAAATAAATAGGTTATAGGTAAGGTAGCCTAAATAGGTAGGAAGTACCTATTAATAAATGCATGTACCTAAGTAACATGTAATATATAGTCTACTAAGCTTTATAGGTACCTATTACACTATGTTTATACCTACCTAGTAAACTATCTATGCCTATGCTATTTAATAGGCTATGTAGGTACCTACTAACATATTAATAGACCTGGCCTATGCATATTAAGTAGGTAGCCTAGCCTATTAAGTAGGTATAGGCTTAAGCTACCTACCTAATAGGTGAAACTACCTACCTAGTAAACTTAGGTGTCGCAACTTAAATTAACTACATACCTAGTAGGCCTAAATGGCCTAGGTGGCCTAGGTTATTAACCTAGTTAGTATGATAGGCTACCTATAAATAATTAATAAAAATAATAAAAAATGATTGATGAATTACTATAAATAAATAAATAATATCAATGATTATTAATTAATTATTTCCTAGGAATTATTAAATATTAAATATTAAATAATAGTAATTTACTATTAATTACTGATTATTGGTTATTTAGTATTAATTACTCATTATTGATTATTTACTATGAATTAATAATTATCAATTAATATATAACAAATTATTATTAACTAACAAATTAATTTAAAATAATCACTTATCAATCATTATTTACAATTATATATTGACTACTATTAATCATTATAAATCATTATCAAATATTAGCCAAAATTTTAAATAAATTTGATAATTTGATAATAATTTATAATCAATTAATAAGTTGATGGATAAATTAATTATTGATTATTAATTAACATTTATTTGGTGATTAATTAACTATATAAAATATTAATCATAAATTATTGAGTACTAACTACCAATTATTAAATATTAACTAATTAATGTACTAAGTTCAAATACCTACATGTGCTTAAAGGTAGCATGTAAATATACCATTAAATTTTATAAATAAATACTAGGTCTAATATGCATAACCTAAAGCCTATTAGTTATGAACTTAGGTTTGGTATGTACCTTATGCAAAATAAACTTATAGGTTAAATGACCAAATTAATATGGTTGATTTGACTAAGTGTCAAATCAGAATGGCCAATTTTACTAATTATAAATCACAATGGCCATTAAGTATGGTCAATTTGATTAAGCCCTAGTGATTTTGATGGACCTTTGGCCTTATTGACCAAATGTTTAATTTGTCACATGGTAAAAAAGGTCACTTTAGTCAAATGTATCAATCCAAAGTAACTTGTGTCTTTCATGCCCCAAGCCTTTAGCCAAAACGACCATCCCCCTTGGTCAATGTGGACATTTCAGTCAAATTAGACCTTTTAAAAAATCATTTTTTCTTATAATCGAATGAATGTTAGAATTGAAATATTTGAGAATGAAATGTTAATGGAAGATGAACTAATAACTAGAACATCAATGGAAATTTTAAGTTTGCAAACCCAAGTCAATAGTGTCAATCAAATTGATGATGAATGAATGAAATAAAACCTTTAACAATTGCATGCGCAAAGATTATGATGGAAAACTCATGGGAGAAATGCAATTTGTTGGGCTTTTTACAAGGTAAATGAGCCTTTAGATAGAAAAGTTCTTTAGATCATGCAATGTCGTTTGTGCTACAAAACTCCTATACCTTTTAATCCTAGAACAAAATTATGAAAACAATTGATTTCATACTATAAGACAAATGGAATAATAACATTGCAAAAACATGTGGATGCAAAACATTTTTTGCTTACAAAATTTTTTGACAAGGAAATGAATAGTCAAATGAAAAGTGAACTTGAAAAAAAACTTACTAAAAGGAGGAAAAATGTATCTTCAAGTGAAATATTTGAATTTTTTACTACCAAAATACCTTATAAGAAGGAAGATGCACAACAAAAACAATTTTTGGAAGATTTGATTTTGCTAATTTTGTTAAAAATCACCTACTTGTGCATTTTATGGAAAGTCCTTGGCTGAAGAGATTTGTAATGCAATTAAATCAAATTATCTTTCCATCAAAAAACATTTTTTCATAATATATTATTCCTACACTAGTCTAAAAAACTAAAGAAGATTATGTCTTACCTGAGCTTTCTCAATGTGTTTCTACAACTACCAACTTTGATTTGTGGATGTCAAAGGGAACTTATGACATTTTTGCCTTGGTCATTAATTTCTTGGATGGAAACTGGAAACCCAAAAATGTAACAATTGGTTTGTTTCAAACGACTAATAGATGTGGATTAAATTCCTACATAATTATTTCACATTTATTATAACAATAGATTAGTACTACAATATTCACACATTCATTGACGTGCTCCCAAGTCCCTAATTAGCCCCAAGTTGGGGCTAAATCACTCAAGTTGCGGAATTTCTGGGACTCGGAGCACCCTCCCAGCTTCCAGCACTACAGGGGGTGAGAGGGGCGTGCTAAAAACTTTGGGATAGACTAGGAAGAGGGACAAGCTTACTCAATTACACGATCCTGCATCCAAATCCAACCAACAAGTTGGTTAAAACTCATTCTGCACCCTTTTGGTGTTGGGATGAGCCACGGGCTACCCTGGACTCACTTGACTCATCACGGCCCGGACTCGGGGGAAGCCAGCACCTTCCCCCATATAGTATTCTCTACAACTCTCTGCCGCACTTACATCCAAATGGCTCTTTTTCCCGGGACTCCCAAAGTGGAGTCCCTAATCTGTCCCAGTTTAGACTCTTGGGACTTTGGACGCGCATAACTTCTCGCCCCAAACTCGGATTGGGACAAGGTCTAAATCAAAGTTGTAGCTCTCCTCGAGAACTTTCTAACGGTGTGTCGCATTTCACCTGCACGCACCGAAATCGGGTCGATTCCTGACTTTTAGTGGTGGGGAGTCAAATTGCCAATTTGATTCCTGACCCTTCTTTCGACCATAACTTGTGCTGTATATGTCCAAATGGCCCATGTGAGGCCATTTTGGACATTTTCACTTCAAGACCTTTCCAACGGTATAAAGAACGCCTCAATGTGAGGTGTTTTGACCCCTATAATCGCGCTCTGAGTTTTCGGGAGTCCCGGAGGACTTCCAAGTCCCATTTTCACAAGTGTGAGTGACGACCTCACAACTCCCTCAAAGTGGGGTTGCGACATTCACAATTTCTACTTTGATTCTAAACACACGTGTTTACAATTCATTAAAACACCATATTCATGGTTATTTCAAATAACCAAAATCTATATTTCAAAATACAACATAGAAAATCAGAATAAAATTACAATTCATTTCATGATATTCTTGATACAATAGATAATTCACACAATAATTTGAATATGGAAATCATTGTAAAAGTCTATACTTCCCTTGTTTATTGAAAACTTCCATCAAAATACAACAAAAAATTACATGTTCTATTGAAATGTAATCAAACAACAAGATTAAATCTATGGTGTACCAAAAATAGAATTTGTATTTTCTATTACAAAGTACCTACCTTTATTTCCTTATTTCAAAATTGTGTGTCTAAGAATGAAAATCACTTCCCCAAAACTCCCATCTTTGGGCAATCCCTAAGTCACCATCAACATGAATCAAAACTAAATAAGAATTCAAAATTTAAACCTCCAATGTTCAATGATCAATCCCTATCCTTAAGGCCTTATACATCCAAAAACAATATAATATGCCTACTCCCTTATTAAGGGGAACCTTTGTTAATTTGAATTTTGAATTCTTGTTGGTTTTGAATCATGGTGATGTGACTTGGGACAATCCAAAAAGAGAGAATTCTGGAAAATAGGGGGATTTTTTAAACATAGTTTTGGGAAAAAATAAAAGGAATTGTAGGTACTTATAGTAGAAAACCACAGATTGTATTTTGATATACCACAAATTTTAATTGTTATTTGGATTTTTTTTCAATAAACCATGGGGATTCTATTGCAATTTTGATTCATGTTTTCAATAATACATATAAGCATAAACTTCAATGTTAAATGTTGCTTTTCCAATATATGTTATGAGCAAAACTTTCTTTTTTAAAAGGTCTAAATGAGGATGTCTATTATAAAACCATATCAAAGCTTGAATTAAAAGCATTAATGTGAAAGTTTTACCTATGCCAACACCTCCAATAATGAATAAATGAATTGGTTCATTTGGATTTTTTTTTTCCTATACATGACATCATCAAATATAAGATGTTCATTATTCATTTTTTGAAATAATGAATGGAATTCATGGGTAGGCATAATTTGGTCTTGAATATCAATATTGGTTGAATCAGGAATAATGGAGACACCTATACATGAGTTAACAATATATTCATTATAAATGTTATATGGTTCCACTCTAGTATAATTGATAATATTTTGTGAAGAAAACCCAATATCTGCATTAAGAAATTTATCCATCCATATGTTAGTGTCATTTTTGTTGCTAATTCAAGAGCTTGTGATTCTATGTTTTCCCAATTTGTGGTGTATGCATTATTATTATCAAAATGATATATAAATGTTTTTCTTAATAAATTGATTTGTATTTCATGCATGTTACATGTCGCATTCCATGTGGAATGGTCACCTTTGAGAGCATGTTCGTTATCAAAAAAAAGGAATAAATAATAATAATTGTTCTTTATAGTAATTTTCTAGGTTTTGATGTTCATTATAATGCACATAATGAATTATATGAGATTTTTTGTTTTTTTCCCTAAGATTTATAATGTCATAATTTGCAACAAGTTCAATGAAAAAAATGTTAGATAAATAGTTAGGTCTTTTGATGTATTTATCAATGATTAATAAACATATAATATATGTAGAATCCAAAGGAAATTTTTTAATGATGCACCATTTTTAAACGCAAATGCACGTTCTTGTAATGGGGATGTATTAATGAATTTAAATGTTTTAAATACATGGTATAATGGTATAGATAACACAATATATGTAATTAATTGTGTTGACATTTGTTGAACATTAAGAAAAACATTTCCCATCTTTTGAATGTGAATATGTGCTTCAAATTTGTTTTCATTACAACTAATAATTATATTTCTCAATTCTTTTGTGACTATTTTGTTAAATAAGATGTGCAATAAGTAGTTGCAGCATAGGGGCCAAGTATGAATTAAACATTTGTGTTTGTTTGCCAAAGATTTCCAACATGAATACCAAAAGGATGTGTTCGTATGTCTTTACATAATCTTTGTAAAAAACTTGTTGGTTTTTAGAATTTTACTTGTAATGCATTGATGTATGTCTCTTTATCTATAGAAAGCAATTTTAGTAATGCATTAAATGACATAGATATTGTTTGTAAATCAATTTTATTAACATCCTCAAAAATTCTTTTGTTAATTTCACCTAAATGAACCCTTTTTGAAGGGGTTAAAAATTCCATTGGGAATGGTTCAAGAATTTGTTTTTTTTCCATAGGAGGCCATGGAAAATTAAATCAACAAATGGTTTGATTTTTCTTCCTACAAGTTTTTTTGTGATGATGTGTTTGAACTTCATGAAAATTGGGTGCTAGTTATTATTATCACATGATGTATATTTGTCCACAAAGTTTTCAATTGCATTGTTTGAATCCAAACCATAAATTGGTGCATAAAAGTCCATTGTCATGTTGACTTCCATGACTTTGAAATTTTGTAACAAAGAAAAAATCTAATGAATTCCAAAAAATGGAATTATCTTTCATACACAATGTACAAAAAAATCTCATACAATGATCATAATATTGTGTACATGTAATAGGATCACATCATATAAGATCTGTAACATGTTTGGGTTCTAATGTGTCAAAAGGAATGTTAAATATTAATTTTTTACTATTTAAGTCATATAAAAATTTTAATAAAGGAAGTTGTTTACTTTCAACACTAGTAAATGTAACAAAAATGTTGGGGGGCTTAATTATTGAATCATTGCAAATACATTTTTTCTTAATCAACTTAAATAATCAAGTGAAGTAAGTAGTCTTGAAAGATCCATATATCCTAATTAAAATGTAAAATAACATCCAAATTTAGTCTATTTATAACATCACGTGCTTGAAGTTGATGTCCAAGGAGTTTCCCTTTTCATATGTGCACCCAAGATGATGAAATAACGAAATGAATCAATACTGTAATAACTTATGTGTGGCAAAATTATGATTTTTATGTAAGAGTTCCCATTGAGCAATCATTTGATAAGACATTTTTATTCCTTGGTTGTTAAGAGATTGTCCAAAAAACAATGTAGGAAAGTTCAATTCTTCAAAATGGGGATCTTGAAAAAGGCCCAATGGTTTGAAATCTTGACCTGGTGCCACAATTACAACATTTTCAAAATAATCATATATATTTTTGGAAGATAATATGTTTTGCACCATTGTATCTATTAATATGTCTTTTTGTTCTTCTTCAAATTTATCTTCATTATTATGGTCACATGATTTTCATCATCATTTACGTCACAAGAAACATTAGTATTGGTTTGCATTAATAATGTGAACATATCAAGCCAACATGGATGAATTGTTATTCTAGAATTTCATATAATGTTGTGTTGAAAAGATCATGTAAAGCCAACATAATGAGGTTCAGATGGACATTACTTGTTAAATATGGTGACTTATGTTCCATTCATCTTTTTAATGATAGACCAATTGTTGCTTCACCATGATGAAGATGGGGTAATATTGATTGGGTAGAATTGATATTGGATGGAACATTTATAATACTTCTTTTTGTGTTATATTGTCCATAACATTGGAGTTGCCAAATTTAAACAAATGCTTAAATGAGGTGATATTAATTGTTCTTCTAACTCATTTAGTTTTTTTTATAAAATCTATGTCATTGTTCAATCTAATATTTGTAGGAACTAAAGCTTTAGTGTTTTATTTTTATTTTAAAAAAAAAACAACTTTTACACAATAATGGATTTTTTTCTTGAGGTGGAACATGTAAAGAATATTTTTGAATCGTGGATTTTAATATTTTTCTTGTTTATTTTTTAGAACACAATTAAGGACAACATACACATGGATGAATGCATGTATTCAATAATTGTTGGAAATATTTATCATGTATTATATTTGAAGTCAATGTATTATGAACATTAATAGTTGAAAGATGATTAGTTAATGTGCAATGGTTCCACTGGGTTATTGCATGTCAATATGTCAAATTGTGGATTTTCATGTTGTTAATGGGTTTTTATATTCCCATTAAGGTTGTTCAACTTTTGATTTTTCCAACAATAGGTTCCTAAAACAATGAACATGTACATTTAAACTAACAAAACTAGAACTATTTACAATTCTTAAACTAACATGTATTCAATTTACACATAGTTCCAAAAAAGATATTGCTGAAGTACCAAAAATGCTTTCATGTTTTCAATGAAAGAAGAACACAAAAACAAATTAACATCAAAAGTTTCCCACTTGATGCAATTGTCCTTTCCTAAATTTTGAACATGTGCAAAGTATTCAATGCTAACATGTACTCTAACTTGTAATGAAAATACAAAATTGTATTAAAAAATCAGAGTTTGTACATTAAAGATTTCAAAAAGTATGGAAAATAGAGATTTGATGTCTCTCATGTTCTACCATCCTTCCTTTATATTTTAAATTTGAACTTTGAAATGCCTCATGCAAATCACTTAAACATTAACTAGTTGATAAAACACCTTGTTCTAATCAACTAATAAAAACTAGCTCGTAAAACTATAAGAAATAGTTATAATTGTTGATAAAACTCCTTGTTCTAATCAAATATTAAAAATTAGTTAGTAAATATATTACAAACAGTCAAAATTTTCAAAATATGCTACTTGTTTTATTAACTACCTATTTTGCCAAGTACAAGTTTTGTGGACCACTTGTTTAACAGGTGTCTTCAGTTCAGTTACTATCGGTTCAATAGGTGTCACGAGTTTAATTATTGCCAATTCAACAAGTGTCACTAGTTCAATTATTACAAATTCAACATGTGTCACCGATTCACAAAGAATTATGGTTAACACATGTGAATGTTGTTCAAGAAAATGTGTTTGTGGAATGTCATTAAGGCCAACATTTGTATTTGTTAATGTTTGTATGTTGTTTAAACAAAAGTTAATTTTTTTACAAGATTTACATTTTTTAATGAAAATGACGTAAATGAAAATATACTTGAATGAATTTTAATTTTAAGGTGGAATTGTTGATAAGAAATTTGTTTGCTATATAATTTGAAGTGGAAAATGGAAATGTAATCATTAAATTTTCTAATTGTTCATTGTGCATGGGTTTCCAATGGAAATGTTTAGGTTTTTCAATCACATTTTCATGTGATACTTCAAATTTTTATTTTTGTGGATGCATATTATCATCAATTCCATACAAAGATAAATATTATTTTTGACTTCATTGTTTAATGGGCATTGCTGTTGGTTGGTTGGTATGTTTTGTGTCGCAACCCCACTTTGAGGGAAGTGTGAAGTCGCCACTCACACTCCCGAAAATGGGACTTGGGAGTCCTCCGGGACTCCCGAAAACTCAGAGTGCAATTTCAGGGGTCAAAACACTTCACATTGAGACGTTTTTTATACCCTTGGAAAGGTCTTGAAGTGTAGATGTTCAAAATGACCTTGCATGAGCCATTTGAACATCTGCAACACAAGTTATGGTCAAAAGAAGAGCCGGGAGTCAAATTGGCAATTTGACTCCCGACCATTAAAACTCGGGAATCGACCTGATCCCAGTGCGTGTAGGTGAAGTGCGACACACCGTTGGAAAACTCTCGAGGAGAGCTACAACTTTGTTTTAGACCTCGTCCTGATCCGAGCTCGGGGCGAGAAGTTATGAACGCCCAAAGTCCCAGGAGTCCAAACTGGGACAGTTTCGGGACTCCACTTTGGGAGTCCCGGGAAAAAGTGCCATTCGGATGCAAGTGCGGTGGAAAGACGCAGATAATACTATATGGGGGAAGGTGGTAGCTTCCCCCGAGTCCGGGCCGTGGTGAGTCAAGTGAGTCCAAGGTTGCCCGTGGCTTGTCCCAACACTAAAAGTGTGCAGAATGAGTTCTAACCCACTTGTTAGTTGGATTGGGATGCAGGACCGAATAACTAAGTAGCTTGTCCCTCTTCTTAGTCTAATCCTGGAGCTTTCAGCATGCCCCTCTTACCCCCCTTTTAGTGCTGGAAGCTGGTAGTGTGCCCCGAATTCCCGGCATTTCCGCAACTTGAGTGACTTAGCCCCAACTTGGGGCTAACTAGGGACTTGGGAACATGTCATTTTGATTATGGTAACATGTTTTGGTCTACTTCCCATGAGGCATTGTAAAAAGTGATTGGTTCATAATGCCCATTTCTAGCATTTACCATGTCATCATGATAAAATAATTGTAATGTGTTATTGTTTATGAAATCATCACTCGTTTGAAAACATATCACACAATTTTTTTTTGACCAAACATGGATGGGCCTATGTAAATAATTCGCCAAACAAAGTATGGCACGATTATCACCCCATAAACCTCTAGAATTAGCACTTATGCTCATTTTTTGAATGTAGGTTTGTAAAGAATTTATACCATGATCTTCATATAATAAAGAAACATTGAAATGAATATCAATCAATTCTTGAATTTGGGGTTAATGGGTTGTTGAAGGGATTGTGCAAAATGGATCATGCATTGAATTCGGAGTTGAAATGAAATTTGGGAGTAATGAAGTAAAAATGCTAAAGAATCAAACAAACAATCACTATGGACAAAAGGATATTTTTGAATTTGTTGAAGATGATGATCATGAATCACAAGATCAATGTTCATTATGAGGTCAATAAAACATAAAGGAAAATTAAAATATTCTTGTGTTTATGTAATTTGATTAATGGGAGAAGCTTAATGTTTTTCAACAAAATAATACTATGACAAACCCAAAATAAAATTAAAAATTAGTGGCTAAAAAACTAGTTAAATGTTAATTAACTAATGTGTGAAGCAAAACCAAGAAGAAGAAAGGAAAGATGTTGAGGGGAAAAAGGACAAAAGAAAAGAGAAGCCTAATCCACAATGTTAGCTAAGTAATCCTTGAGAAAAAAACAGAAAAATAAAGAGAAAAAAAGGGGCAATGGCCCATTACTAACTAGTTGATACATTACCAAATGCACTATTCACCAAAATGCCATTAATTTGGAAACTTCAATTTCACAAAATACTTTTGAATTCTAATAATGGTATAGTTTTTGGGCAAGATAATGGAATATTGGAAACACAAAAATTGGGGCAAAATAAAAACCCCTAAATAATAAAGATAATATGGAGTGAGGTATATGGTGGTATGTTGGTATGTGGAATGTGGTATGTGATATGTTGGTATGTGGGTATATGATATGTGATATGTGGGTATGTGATATGTGGTATGTTGATATGTTGGTATGGTGAGAGGTATTGAAAATGTGGATGTTTTTGTCAATTTTTTGGTAAAAGTTAGAAATGAACTAAAAAATCAGCAATAAGGAAAAAATATGGTCATATTGAAACTTTAAAGGTGTGGCCTTACAATATGTAGTAAAGACCTATCTACATACAAAAATATTGAACTACATACAAAATACAAAATATTTTGATGAAAGCAAAATCCCAAAAAAGTTCAAGCACAAGAAGAATTTCCAACAACTTTTCTAACAACCTTTACAACAATTTCTTGAGGTTGGAATTTCTCATTGTATCCAACACGTTCCCCAATTGGACTCAAATGGAAAGTACCAAAAACTTTCAAATCTCCAAGGAGTTCGATCATAGACACTTTTTCATTGGAATACTTTGCCATAAAATCCTTTTCTTGGAGTTTGAACAAGGGTAACAACCAAGGAGTTTTGATATGGGAAATGCATGGTGGGCCATCAACAACTTCAATTGTGGTATTGATGTGAATATCAAAAGCGCATGTTGTAGCAACTTTACATAAATTGCAAAAATACAACCCATTAAAAGATTGTCGGTAAATATCACCAAGTTTGCATTTGGAGCAAACTCATTTATAGAGCAAAACGGAAGGATTTGTGACCGTCAAACACCCATTAACCTAATAAAAAAATCAAGTGTTAGAAAGTTGAATATTTCAAATCAAATCAAAATGTTAAAAAGTTATAATGAATTAAAATAGTTCAATTCTAACATATTAAAGTACAATGAAAAAGAATAAAATGAGACTAACCTTGCAGGTTATGGCACAATTAGGTTTCATATGGAGATTGAAAACCTCTTTCAATTTTTTTTCCAATGAAGTTGATAGTATTGGAACAATGATGGATGAATGATGGTGAGCAGATGCACATCGCCCTTGTTGTTACAAACAATATTTTTCACAATGCAAAATGTAAGTATTCCTTTCCGAAATTGTTATGCCAAATCATGGAACTTAGCATGAAACGAGACAACAAAACTCACCTACAACAAAACAAATGCACCATAAGTTCAAGTTGGAAGAAACCAAAAGCAATGTTTTTTTAAAATTTTGATTTTCAAAAACTTACAATTTGAATGTCTTTTGGATTGCTCCATTGTTAACAACCAAAAATTCAAAGTTGCTATCAATCTTACCATCCACTCCAATAATAATAAATGTAATGGTGGTTGTAAGTAAAGGGTTGGAGCATGTGGTGATAAAAGCTATGAATGGTGTCTTTTGGTAGAAAATGCAACTTCACAAGAGGATCAAATGTTGGAATGATTGTCACTTTTGTGGCTACGGAAAGTTCAATCATCCAATCAGAATCTCCTTTATCATAATTTTTTTTGGCCTTCTAAAAAAAAATTCCAGCCATAAAAAACGACCATTTTTTGTGAACATAACATGTGTTTTGATCAAAATTCCTCTAATGTTGATAATAATTGTGGTGGTACCCACAATATTAATGACATTTACATGACGATATGAAAAAGCCATAGATTCAATATTTAGATGAAATCATGAGTTGCCATTAACATTCAAAACCAAATATTCAAAAACAACACTGTGAATTATATGATCAATGTCTTCGACTAGAAGAACTAGGCGCTCATTTTTTTTGCCATTTGGACGTTACTAAATCAAAGTCTAACAATCTCAAAACAAAAACTCTACTTGAGCACAAGACTGAAAACATGAAGAGATATTGAATTAACCTTATTTGAGACCCATTATCTTTCAATGGGTCACAATTTCTAACCAAAAGTCATTTAATTGTTGTAGATTGAAATACAACTTGATACAAGAACCTTATATAACCACCCTATAAAACCCTATAAAACTTTGGGCAACCATAATAACAAAAAACCCTAAATGATGACCCGAACAACTAAACAGGGGGAAAAGTCAAAACCTATGAACTAGAAAAGTGAAGAAATAAAACCTTTGGGAATGAAAAATCTTTTGAAGCGACCTCCCATTGCAATGAAAAAAAAAGTCACTTGAAGTGATCCCCCATTGGTGGTGAAAAAAAAATCATTTGAAGTGACCCGCCATTGGTGGCGAAAAAAAATGACTTGAAGTGGCCTCCATTGGGGGTGAAAAAAAATCACTTTAATTGATCCCCACTAGGGTGAAACAACCCACCATCAGCAATGAAAAGAAAGTGATTAAAATTACCCCACTTGACACAAAAAATTTCATTTAAATCACCCGAGGGTTGTGAAAAAACATTTCACTTAAGGGGACCTATTGCGAAATTTTCTTTCACATGAATTGACCCCATTAATTGGAGAAAAAAAAGATTCACTTGACTTGATCCCCCCACCTGAACGGCTAGTGGCTGACAATTAAGGTTGTTTTTTTATAAGCAATATCCTATGTAACCTAGGAGATTTGAACCCACACCCTCACTCTTGCTCCTTGTTAAGTTCTCTCAATGTATATTAATAAATCATTTTATCTCAAATACATAGTTGTTTATTTGTTTAAACTTGTCGGTTTGCTCTTGTGGATTTTGAGAGTTTTTTGTTTTACTATTTTGAAGTTCTAAAGTTTTCAATTTTTCTTCCTCATTTTGTGGGTCTTCAAAAAACATTGTGTGAAATTTCACAAGGGGGGAGAAGGGGTATTTTCCTTTCTTTTTGTGAACTTTGAAAGGTTCTTGTTATTGTATTTTGAAATTTTGAAATAATTGTTTTGGCATTAAAATTCTATTTTATACATCTTCCATAGAACCAACGAAAGTCTTTTTTTTCCTTTGGAAAACAAATGGAGTTTTGAAGTTGATGTGATGAATAGATATCCAATGGTATTAGGTTATTAAAATATAATAATATTAATATTAAAGTAAAGGATCTAAGTTGTGAATGTATGAGTTATTGAAATTTTGAAAGGGGAAAAAATCAATTTTGAACAAATCGTTAAATTTTTTTACAACTGCTAGTTCTAATTTTTTTACATTTATCTATCCTTAATTTAAAAATTGTCCAACATTGGAAAAAACACCAAATTTCCAAAATCCCATCTTACCCCTCCTCTTATCAAAATGTCTTGTTCATATTTTATTTTCAATTTTGAGAATTATTCATCACTATTTTAAATTGTAATAATTTATGTATTGAATTGATGAGCTGAAACTTGAACAATGTGTTAGACGGACCAAATGAAGTAGCCACCATTCCATAGTCTCTTCCCCCTAGGGGAGAGCCAATAAAATAATCGACAACACGAGTTTTAAAACTTTAATGGGTATGCGCTTCTACATTTTGCAGTGTGAACTATGTAAAGTTTGTTTTGTTTAGTTATAGAACAAATGGACAAACCTTTAGCATGCAAACATGGATTACTAGAATGGCAAAGTTGCATTGCGACATAAACCACATGTCACAAAAGTGACAAACTAACATTAGGAGGTTTTGATGGACCTTTTTGTGACCCCCAAAACTATTTGTGTGATCTATAATGTTTTCCTATCATGACAATTTTAATCATATATATATATAATTTTTATAATTTGTATTTTTTTGTTGTGCACTTACCAAACTTTTTTCCAATAACAAAGTGAGATAACAAAGATTAGAAAAGGAGGCATCCCTAAGTTACTTGCTTTGTTCCAAATTTCAATGACTGAAAGCCAAATCAGAAATGAATGTTCAACTATCAAAAGCATGTAAAGATATCAGAATTGTACCTGAAACCCTAAACCCTACTACTCATGTGCATTTTTTTTTAATGTTGCGAATCCGGCATCACTTACTCATGGATGCCGATGTCGCGCAACATGCACGTGTGCCCGCATGCATATGCATGCAACCGAAGCATCGCGACAAGGTAGTGCTAACTGACGCATGTCTCTCTCATGAAGCGAAAAACTAAAGACTTACTCGAGCACAACCATCGGGGTGCGGATAGGGTAGGGTACGCCTTATGGTGTTGGCCCTCCTGCATGCCATGGATGCCATGCGGCTGAACATGGGCGTATGAGAGCAGCAGGGTGGGAGACACAGAAGGAAGGAGGCGATGCGACCAACGCGCGTACAGCGCTCCAGCGATCGGCAATGGAGACGACGTCGCCAGATCTGGCGTCTTCTTCCTCCAAGGCTGTTGATCTACGTGACTCCGGTACGTTGCCAGCTTTTGAACGATATCTTTAAATCCGAATTGGCTGCATTTTTGTTTTCGTGTGCTCATCCTTCCTTAAACCCTAGTTCAGTGAATGTTTTTTGGGGTTGTCACTTCATCGGTTTCTTCAGCTCCGATGTCTCTGTGGGGACCGAAAAGTTTCGAGGTCTCCGCCTTTGTGATGGATTCCATGTGCATGGTACTTGAAAGGTTATTGGGGCCAAATTTGTTTGGGTTGGTCACCAATTTGCGCTGCTAGCTTAAACCCTAGTTTCGGTAGGTAGTTTGCATTTTATTTGCCGCTTATGTGTCCGCATGTGTCTTTCTTAACCGTCGTCTTGAGCTGCAAACTCTCAGAAGATGCTGAGGAGTAGTTCATCTTTCTCTAGACCAAGCTGGAGATGATGTCGAGGTCGATCGGCATGTGAAATTTCGAAGAATCCCAACCAAACTCTCTTGGAGATGTTCTTTTCTTCATGGTGGATGTTTTTCAGATTGTCGAACTTAGCGAACTAGTCAAGTATTTTTTTTGTGAGGTGGAAGATTGGGGGTGCCACGTCCACTTTGCTAACAAATGTACCCTTGCTTGCAGAGAACGCAAGTACCGCTCCTTCCAGCATCAGGTTTCTGATCTCAAACGTGGCAGCAGGATCGGTGATCGGCAAAGGTGGAGCCACGATTAGCGACTATCAAGCTCAATCAGGAGCTCGCATCCATCTATCGCGAAATCATGAGTATTTCCCTGGAACCACAGACCGGATCATTTCAATCAGCGGCATCGGCTCTGAAGTTTTGACGGCACTTCATCTCATTCTCAGGAAGATTCTCAATGAGGTCCTTTTCCATGTTGCTTTGTTATTTGCCAAGGTTCATCAAACTTTTACTTGTTATCTTAACCTTGAGAGTTCATCAGTGCCCAGCAGATTCAATGCTTCATACTGCATTTGTAGCATCTATACTAATGCAGTAAGATCAGTGTGGAAGAATAACAGACTTTCTGTTTATTCTTCATCCCTTTCATTGGCATTGGTGAAGTGAGAATTCATTTCTGAAATTAGCAAAGTAGCACCAGTGGCACAATTGAATAGGGATTTGTTGACACATCATGATGGGAAGATGGCAGATGTTGCTTATAGTTCGTGTATCCACATGCAGACTGAAGAGGACCATGAGGGACAAGACCTCAAAACAAATCAGGTCAAGCTTATTGTTCCAAGCAATGTGTGTGGAGCTATCATTGGCAAGGGTGGTGCCACTATCAAGTATGTTCTTTTTCTTCAGCATCATAGGTGTCCTTATGCCTTATACTAGCCTCCTGGAGGCTTGTTCATAACGAACCTTCTTTCTTTGTTGTTCAAGTATGCAATTTGGTAGACTAATAATCACTCTTTCTTTTTACTGAGGGATGAAGGTTTTCATTGTATGCTACAGTTGAAAGGAAGTGGACAATGATGCATCCTTGTGAGATCACCTTAATTACAATATGGTGCTTTTCTAGTTGCTTAGTAAGGATTGGGGAAAGAATCATGTGAATTGTGAGTGGCCTGCAAGCAGGATGTTTGTTGAAGATTCTGGTGCAAATATCAAGCTCTCTTCACAGGACCAATCAATACCAGGCGTCAGTGATCGAATTGTTACAATAACAGGCACATTAGAGCAGCAGCTCAGAGCAGTTGCCCTTATCCTCACAAAACTTATTGAAGATCCAAACTACTCTCAATATGTGAATACACCTATCTCATATCCAGGTAAGACATTGATTGTAAACTTTTGCTTAATTAAGGTCTACTGCTGGTTTTCTCACATTCTTCAGGGGTTGTAACAATCTTTTGAAGCAGGCACTGATTTTTTTTCCAGTAATTGGTCATTCCAATCAAAAATATTTGATAGAGGCAGGAAACTCAATTCAATTGGTAATATTTTTTGACATGACCTCAGGATTGCTCGGTTTGCAAGAAATCAGAAACCGTTTTGCTGCTGCAAGCATTTCACCTACTGGATATGGAGCTGCACCATTTGTTTCTGGAGGGACAAGTCCGCGCAGCAAGGTGCCAACCCTTTTGCCACATTTCAACCATTGACCTGGGAGTTAAGACTGTCCATACTCAAGAAAGCACATTTTGTTGAAGTCTGGATGAATTGGAGGTTATTCATTTCTAGAATACTTTCTTCTTATGCGGACATTCATTAGACCTCATTTTCATGTTTGTTTGTTTCTAGGGTATAATGTCTCCAGTTGTTGCTCTTCACTCACCATTACAACTCGAATTGCCAGTAGTACAAGCAGGCCCACTCACCACATCCATCACTATAGCTGTACCTGATGAACGAATTGGAGCCATTGTGGGTCGTGGTGGCAAAATCATTATTGAGATTCAGCAGGTCTGATCTGTTCACTAGTCCTGCTTGATCTGAGATTTACTTTTTGAAGTTTAAAGTTATGTTTTACTGCTGACATTCTGTTGCAAACCCAGTGTTCCTATTAGCTTATCTTCAGTGTTGTATTGATGGGGGACTGGCTCTCTGTGGTAGGCTTGTGGCGTAAAGATCAAAATTTCTGATCGAGGTGACTTTATTACTGGCACTAAGAATAGGTATGTTCCAGCTGTATCAGGTCTCATGGACATTACCTTGTAAGCAGTCAGAGCAACAAGTTACTGCAAGGGATGCAATTATGGACTGAGGAACTGGTTCCTTTTGTATGCAGTTGTGGCCCCTTATGTGTTTTCACCACCAATGATGTAGTCAAACCATTGACAACTAAAATTGCTCCTAGAATTTGTCCATGTATCTTATTCAGGGCTTTTAGGGCCATGACTTTTCTACTTTTGAGAAATCAGAGCCTTCAGATAGTGTTTTATCTTGTCAGTGTTAAGGTATTGTTTTGTAGTTTCGTTTTCTCTGCCTTGTCTGTCCACCATTTGAAGTGGCTTTCCTTCAAATTGCAGAAAGGTGACAATTGCTGGAACTGCTGAAGGTGTGCGCACTGCTCAGCATTTGCTTACAGAAAAGGTTCGGCAAAGTATGTTGTCAGACTATGAGAGGTGACTAGCTCTCTTATAGGCTCTGCATACAAAGAAGAATCAAACTGATCAAAAGGAACAAGAAAGAACTTGTAGGGTATAGGAGGTTCTCATTACAGGGTTATCCTGTTACAGCCACTTTTGCACATCCTTCAAACCCTTAGGTTTAGGCATAGACAAAATACTTAATTTTGATGGACTGTATTTTTGGTAGCAGGAAAAGTTTTAAGCAATTTCTCTCTTTAAGTTCATACCACCCTTGATGCATTTTGTCCAACCTTTTGGGCTCTGGCAGTGAGGCATGTGCTTCTGGGAGAAAACCCTGAGACCAAAGCCCCTGAACAACTTGGTTTTTTGCACCCTATTTATGAACAATCCCAAGACTAGTTGTCCAAATTTTTAGAGTTGTCTTGCATTGGCCAATGTTGGGCTAGTTCAATCAGGTTTCTAGATACAACTACTTGAGCATTCCTATGTATTTTGTAAGCTTGATGTATATTCTGCACTTGAGTTGTGTCTCTAGGATTTCCTAGTGTCTAGAAAGAATTATGGACATATATTATGCCTATGCTTGTGGTTGCTCTTTATAGATTGGATGTGGGTTTCCTTCTCTGAGATGACTTTGTTTGGCAATTGATTTCATCAAGCAAAGCATCTGCAGGCATTTCACCCTCCAAAACATTGGGCAATGTAGTGTGGAGACCTGGTCTAATTGATGGGTGGGTTTGTGTTCTTGTGTTTTCATCAGCTGTTGCCCAGGACTGTGCAACAAAAGTATGCATATGCATGAATCAACAATGTGCATGGAATTGTAAAGTTTGTGGGACCAAAAAAGTTAGAATTGTCCAACACTTCATTATAGGCACAACAAAGTTCTGGTTCTTATTTATTAAGGAGGAAGGTCAGATTTACCTGGGACTTCTCAGACTTTAGGGCCTTTATTTCCAAAGATTATGTTAGACACTCCTAGAATTGCAACAGAAGTGATGCTGGAGGTTTTGCACACATAGCTTAGCAATTGTGAAATACACCTAGAATGCTGGTATGAACATATGGAGGGTCTGTAAGCACTGTGGATGATGATGATACAAGGTAATATTGAATAATTTGACCTGGTCTGTTTGGCATATGGCAAGTTACCTCTGGAGGGGATTTTCCCTTGTGACTGAAGTGTAATAGAGTGTGCAGAATGGCTGATATGGGGCACAAAACCCCATTTCTGACAATTTGCCTTTAGATGTACATATGGTTTGGTCTTCTGTCACCTCCCTTGTCCCTGTGTCTCTATTTTCTACCAAACCTCTGTTCTGCACACAGCTGCACATGAGTTCTATCCATCTTGGGTCCTCTTGACTCTCTCAAATTTGCATGGTCATCATGCTAGTGTCATGGTATACAGCAGGAAAAGACTTGTAGATCAACAGTTGATGCCGCACTGTTGCAAGTTGGGTCCATTGATCTTTGCCAAAAATGGATCAATGCGCACCCATAGAAGTGAGAATATGGATGCAAGAAGGATTGACCACACTATCACAATTGTTGGGGTTCGATTTTGCCGACCCATCAATCCTTTCAGAAAGGGGTATAAGTGCACAATAACCCAAAATGCAAAGAAAAGCTTTCCAAATAAAGGCCCCCATGATTGGTAGCCATTGTTGATAGCATCTGAGATGCCAGCAACAACACCCACTAGATTGATGATCAGAAGTGTAGTTGGCGGAATCAGAAGGGATGTCCACTTGAATGCATAAAGCTCCCCAAAACTTGCATCTTCTGAGCACTTGGATGTGACAGTGAAATTTGTGTCAATACCAGCAAAGACCTTCAGTAGGCCTTGAAACACTGCAAAAAGGTGAGCAGAGACACCTCCAATAACCCAAAACTGCTCATTTCTCCACCATTCATCTATCCCCACTCCTGACCACCGCATCTCCAAAATACCTGTGGCAAAGATGGAAATAAAAAGTGATATAAACCAGAGACTGGCAAGATTGGTGATCTGCACAAACAGAAAACACCATATTAGTCAACAATGCAACAACAGACTTTGTGATGTGTAGGAGAAAAGACAAGGACTGAGTCATGTCCAAAATGCAGCCAAATAATCCTAGATTCCACTAATGAATTCAGTACTTGTGAAATAAATGTGAGAAGGAGCTCATGAAGAAAAGCATCTCATGGTTGATGAAGCTACAAAGATGTCCAGGTCTAAGAGCTTCTGGATTGTAAGTGTCAAAATGAAAGGGTAAGTTGCAGAAACATACAGTGGGAATGATGAATTTTCCAGTCAGCAGACAAACAGCAGGCAGTGTGCAGTAGGCAATCAGTGGCAGTGACGTGAGAGGGTACACTGTGGTGTTTATGTAGGCGAGTCTTTCTAGGCACTTCAAACCCCCTCCATAGCCATACCATAAAGGGCAGTGTCGGCTGAGACAAATCTCCACTGAACCAAGTGCCCATCGAAGCACTTGATTCAATCGGTCAGACAGATTGATGGGTGCTGATCCCTTGAAGGCTGGCCGAGGTGGCATGCAATAAATTGATCTCCACCCCCGGCAATGCATCTTGAAACCAGTGAGAATATCTTCTGTCACTGACCCATAGATCCAACCAATCTACAAACAGCATTCATTTTGTCATTACATTTGCTCGGATTGGAAGAACATGTCATCAAAAAAGAGTGCCTTGAAGAGACACACAATAATGATCTATTGGCACCCACTTCAAGGGAAGGAAAGTCCTGAATTATGAGCTCACCTCCTTTCCCCATTCTGACTTATCCTCATACCCACAGCTAATCACATGAACGGCCTCCTTGAGCAAGGAGCCTGGACCGGCTGATTGTGGAACTCCCCCATTGTCAAGATGTGTAGATGCAACAAACACAGGTGACTGGCCAAATCTCTTCTCAAAATTCTTCACCAACATCAATGATGATTTTTCTTCTTCAATCCCTGTGTTTGCCATAACGTGGATCAGTCCACATTATCTCTCAGAAGCACATGAATTCCCTGTTCTCAAACCTCAATGTCTAGCTATAATACACTTGAATACTCAGAAGAAACATTTACAATACATTATACAATTGATGCATCCAAGTTTGCAATCACAATGCAAACTTCTCCCACCTTCGATCTCTTCCTCAATATCTTCGAGGCCCAAGATAGGGGTGTTTGATCCTGTCCTTGACTGTGCCTTCTTCATTTGAGGTTGCTTCCCAGACTTGGGCTTTTTGGAATTTTTATGAGAACCACAGCACCATTGTAGAAAGCAGCTGCAACTGCACATACTTTTTTTGTCCTTTACTGGTGGCTCATATCCATACAATGCTTGTCTCCTGAACACGCATCCAGTACCCACATATACTGGACCCTGGATTCCATCCAGACCTTTCATATTTATCTGCACCAAGACTTTGGAAGTGTAAGCACAATGACAAGACCAAAGCTAGAAGTCTCTGCAACCAGAAATCCTCCCAAGTCTAGGCCTACCATGCAAACAGAATGTTCAATAATAGTTACTAGTAAAGGACAATAGAATGTGAACAGTGATGTAGATTCTTGCTTACATCAAAGAACACAGTATTGTGGTTGGCATATCGATCATTCCGATCAATACCATCAAACCTTTGTGGAAATTGCACATAGCAGACTTTTTTCCCAACAGTTGGATCCATCATGAAGCACATGGCCTCACGGATGGCCTTACTGTTATTGATGTAATGATCACAATCCAAGTTGAGAAGATAGGGAGCATTTGTGAGAACTGCAGACACCCGCATCTGGACCAGAAAAAGTATCATTCTTAGATTGTCAGTAACAGACCAGGGTCCTGGAAGATCTTGTTCTCTCATGAAGGCTCCAAAGCTACAGTCTTTCATCACTGCAGGAAGCTTACCAAAGCATTCATGGCACCAGCCTTTTTATGGTGGTTAAAACCAGGACGTTTTTCTCTTGAAACATAGACCAAACGAGGAAGCTCATTTCCATCAGTGTCACGTCCACCACTATGGCCCAAAAAAACCTGCAATATCACTTCAGGTGTAAGTGCTGAAACATTTCAGGACCAAATCCCAACTCTACTCCTGAAACACATGCAAAACAATAGATCCTGATGGTAAAACTTGAATGCAAGGACCAAGAATCTAACCTGGATCATTCCAGGATGGTCCCTGGTATTGTTTCCAGGCCATGGTGTTCCATCTTGCATTGTCCACCCTTCTTCAGGCACTTTCTGAGCCTTAGCAACTAAGGCATTGACCCTTACCTTGAACTCCTCATACTCCCTCTGGAAAATCACAAACAGGTAGACCACTGTGAGACTGAGGTAAGACTGTCACATGGAAAGTGCAGGGGACACAAGCAGATGAAAGTATGTAACCCACCTTCATGGCTCGCCGTTCTTTAACAAATGTTGACTGCACTTTGTCCTTGAGATAATCGATCTTTTGAGCAAAGTACATCTCAGGGGCACGGGGCTCAATACTGAATTTCTTGCAGAAAGGTACCCATTTGCGGGCAAATTCAGATGTCTCTGAAAGGACCTCAAAGGTTAACATTGCTGCTCCATCATCTGAAATGTAGCAGGAGACCTTGTCTACTGGGTATTCAACTGATAGAATTGATAGAACAGTGTTGGCTGTGACCAGTGGTGGCTCCTTTGTAGGATCCACAGTACTCACGTATATGTCCACATGAGCCAGCTGAGATGGTTCACCTTCTTTCTCATACCTGAATGACACATATCAAGTCAAGTGCATGCTTGATAGATACAAAAGTCACTTCACACAAAACTGAAATGGATTATGCAAGTCACCCAAAGAGATATAGAGGTCAGAGTTAATAAACATCACCTTAAGGCTAGTCTGTCTAGGTATGTTTCCCGGTTGATAGGTAACCACTTTGGAAACTGGTCAAGAATCCATGACACGGCAAACCAGATCTCACAGATGACAGAAACAAGCCAGAGGCCATAAGCCTCATGTACAGGGTTTAAGATTCGGTAACGGAAGAAGAATGCAACAACCACAAGACGAATCACTATCAGCATGCGGTATGGATTGATTCTGCTTGATGGAAATGGCAATTTTCTTGAGAGAGGCTGCCTTGACTCATCCATGCTGCCATTATGCCACACAAACCACCACAGACCAACACAATCACCCACCATGTGAGTTACACAACTATTGATGCCATCATAAGACAATCACATGAGCAAGCTTTAAATTACGGTGTGAATATCAAAAATCTCCTTGAAATCTATTGGAAATCATGCTGTCAAAACTTACCTAACATTTGTATCAGAATTCGGTAAGCTTAAGAACCAGAAATTTCAAGAAATAGGTAGGCCAAACATACATGGGTAGATCTGGACCACCAGTTCCATCCTCAGCTGGGTCTCCACCCTTTGCAGTGGAAATGGCTTGACCACTTTCAGTCATCATCACCTGCATCTTTTCCTGTTGCTGCTTCCAGCTTTCAACCCTCTCCTTCCATGCCACACTCCCATATCCATATGCTGCCAAATCCTTTGTTGGGTCCATCGGCCGTGCTTGCACTGAAGTAGTGAAGCACTCATGATCAGCTGCTAAGACCAAGTTTTAGTGCAATTTCCATGTCAAATTACTCCATTAAGATCCAAAAGAACACAAAAAGAAAACAAAAGATTCTGCTAAGAGAAACCAGGAGAAGTTTTGATAATGTCACAGAGCAGAGGATTGAGGAATTTTTTAACAGTTCACCTTTACCATCAAGGCCTGGGAGAGTGTGTATTTGCTTCCCGCCACCCAGGTTTGAAGGAACTACAATTGCATGAAGCTGTGGGGAGACAGACTGTGATTCATCATTTACCTGTTGTGATGGCAATGGTCAGGAGTCAGAAGACCAAGGGGCAACCATGATCTCCTATTGAAAAATATTTCTGTGTCTTTGATTCTTCAGCAGCAAAGTACTTACCATCTGGTCATTTGTAAGGAGTGGAAACTGTGGCTGCAAATGTGACATGATGACAACATGATGATCATCCCTCCTCTCATTCCTCCTCTCAAAACTGGCATGCCCATGTAGAGTTGTCTCCGTGTCTTGCTGCTTGTCTCGCGGATTGTTCAATTCAATAAAATTGAACTCATTCTCCAGATCATCTACCTCCTCTTCTTCCTCATCACCATCCACACGTGGACTCCCTGCTTCCCAAGGCCCCCCCACCGCCGTGCAAAGAATGCGACACAAGTGTGAGATGAATATGGCATTTGATGTGAAAGAAAGAAAGCAGGTTCACGAAGGACTGCACAAACTTGCTGCAGATCAAGAGAGAAACTTGGGAAGAAGAGAGGACTTAGAGAAGGTACGTAGAGAAGAGGAAGAGGAGGTTTGAACTTTGAACCTTTTAGGCGACGGTAGCGTGTCCTACACTGTGGACACGACTGGTTTCCTTCGTTGCGCTCGTATTCGTAGCAGGGGCGGCAGACAGGGAATGCGCACTCGTTGCATGCGACAAAAAGCTCGCCCTCCAGTGTAGCACCCACACCTTCCCCGCATATCTGACATACATGGCCGTTGAATTGATTCGAGGGTTTTGGCTGCGAGCCCACAAAGTTCAAAAGCATCAGCGATAAACACAAGCACAAATTACATCTCAGTTTCTCTCCCGCCTGCATTTGCAATTGCAATCGTGTCCTGAGCAGAGTGGATCTGCGACCAAAACACAAACTTGTATCTGGTGTCGGAAATTATAGAAGCGTGAGCTTACTCCATCACTCTCAGACCGAATTACGACAAGCTCATTTCTGTTGTGGGAGCCTGCTACCAAGCCTCTAGTGGCGGCCTCCATGGTCGGCGTCTGACCAATCTCGCCAGGAGCTCACAAGCTCCTCCTTCTCCTGCTCCTCCTATGCGTATGCAATGATACTACAGTCCCATGCGCTATAAAGAACGTCTATTGTTCGAGCGCAATTCATTGTCGATCGTCATGCGCAATATATATGATGTCCGTTTGTTCAGGCTTGCGCAATTGTATAATGGAACAATTCATTGAAATGTAACTCTTTCTTTCAGATGCTAATTGCAGCTCTGTGCATCTGAATCCCCCAATCGAATTCCACGTCTTGCACACGATCAACTGCTCGTACATTCCCGAGCTGGAAATCTTTTTCTGGTTCTCAGACAGCTTAATTACGACAATGCCTAGACTGCTGCTGCTGATGCTGCTGCTGCTACTGATGCTACTAACATCAGGCAAAAGTGGGAGGAGGAGGAGGAATCGGTCGGACTAGCAAAAGCTGGACTGTTCAAAGCTTTGTGGGCAGTCAAAAGACCTATTAAATCAACCGAAATGCGGTCTAGCTGCAGATTCCTGCCGACGACGACAACACAAATTGATCCAAAACTATCAAAGTGCGCTTCATGAGCTGTAGAGCCAATTATGTAAAAAACGCAAGACGAAAACAGCAGCGAAGAATCAAAAGGAGGAGGAAGAGGAAGAAGGGGAAGAGGAGGAGGAGGAGGAGGAGGAGGGAAAAACAACTGCAGCCATTTGAATCCGCCAGAAAGCAAGCAATGTATTATTTATCTGCTGGGAGAGAGGAAGAGAAACATAGCCTGGGTCACTGCAAGAAAGGGAAGAGGCGACTCAGGAGACGAGAAGCTGGATGAAAGTCTGTGGCAGGAGGAGCCAAACAGAAAGCTTCCTTGTTGTTCAAAGCGTTTTGAACGCCTGTTTTCTTCGCTTGCTGTGTTTCCTGGTGATAAACGGTTAGGCTTTTTAGACAAGGCGCAATTCCGTTTGTTCTTTTTGGGGGCTTTGGTTTGCTTTGGGTTGCCTTTGGTTTTGGAATTTTGTTTTGGGATTCGGTTATGGGGCGGAGGTAGATAGATGGGGTTAATTCAAGTATCCACATGCCTGTTCTATATATGAGTTTTTTTTTTAAAGCATTTACAAATCATGCTTTGAAATCATCTTTGGCTTTGGATTTGCACTTCAAAGATGATTTGTAAAGCTTGAGAAGGTGCTCCTATAACATTTTAAATCACTCAAAATGGAGAAGAATTGAAACAAGGTCTGTCTATCAAAGTGTTTGGTGATAAGCTACTGTTCGATGATGGGCCAGTTTTACCTTAGGGGGTTTTTGAAACTTTAAAATCAAATGGTTATGAACCTTGGGGTGGGGGGTATAGTGCCCGGGTCTTCAATCAATTCCTCCTCTAATAATCCAATTGGGTTTTTGACAATATACCATTGTTTCAACTATTTCAGTCCGGTTCTATATTAAACTTCAATTCTTACATTGTTGCTGATCTTTGAGTAGCGAAGCACACCATTGAATGCCCAAACAAACTCCAGGCCAATCAAATTCTTTAAAATTTGAGTCACATGTGCAAAATATACACAGATGAAAAAGCAATCGAAGATTTAGAGTTACATTTGTTGGACTATCGCATTCCATCCAACTTTGGGAAGTTTTACCTTATTACAACCAGTTTCACATTAGGTGAACTAGTTTTTTTGGTGAAAGTGTTTAGACTGTTTACATTGGAATGGATTTTTTTGGTGTTCAGAGTGTGGACACAGTAGGTAGAGATGTACAACATCTGATCTATTGGCAGGGCCAGCGTGTTTGTGATGCCTTGTTTATTACAACAAGCTAACAAACTACACAAGGACTAAAAAATGAAATGAGGTTAAATTGAATCAAATTGTCGATTTTGTCGAATTTGGTTCCAGCATGCAACAATCCTCTTTCACACCCTTAAGCTCTCAGCTACCCCAGAGATAGGGTTAAGCATGGGTATCACTTGCAGATATTTTTGAGCATCAGTTAAGGTGATTTTTAAATTCACACCTTTTTTGGTTAAATTCACATCCTTTCTTCGCGCGTCTGATTATATGCAGATTAAATTTGAGTGTGTCTGTCCCACCCCCTGCCTTCACTTTGAATACGTGGAAGGACGCAAGTGTGGGGTCTGTGGTCAATCAGGGCACAACTCGAGAACTTGCCTGCATAAATAATTGAACTGATAAAGGAACATACAGTTAAAATTTAATCTGCATAAAATCGGACACGTGAAAAGTGTGAATTTAACCAAAAAAGGTGTGAATTTAAAATTTTCCTCGGTTAAATGTGATTTAGATAATCAACCTAATATAGAGTTCTAGAATAATTCACACTTCTCCGTGGTAGAAACTATACCACTTTTTGTGCAAGTTTAGATGATTAACCATTGTATTGGCTTATTGCCTAGTGTATGGCATCAAGTCGACCATTTTATTGGCTTATTGGCTAGTGTATGGCATCAAGTCAACCATTGTATTGGCCTATTCACTAATGTATGGTATCAAGTCAGCCATTGTATAGCTCATTGTTGGACAATGTGCGGCATTATTGAACAATGTATGGCCTTTATCAGCCAATATATGGCAATGTTGACCATTGTATAATGCCAAGGTGCGAACAACAAACAGGGCTAACAGCTAAACAAATATCAAAAGGGCCATACTGGAAGCAATTTCAGTTTGGACCTTAAGATAGTTTTGTTTGGCTCAGGGTTCAACCTTAGGACGTATTTTTAAGATGCCTCCAAGACTAAGCATTGCACACCCCCCAAAACATAATGAGAGTGGTTTAAGATTAGATTTTTTTTCCAATTTGGCTTAGGCTCATAATGTTTTTAAGGATTTTGGCTTATGGTTAGAATATTTTTAAAACTTTTTGATCTTTGGTTAAAATTTGACTAATGTTTAAAATAATTTAAAACAATTTAATCTATGATTAAAATCTTTATTAATAGTTTGGTTTAGGATTAGAATATTTTTAATTCTTAGGCCTAAGGTTTAAAAAAATTTAGGCTTTAAAGTTGGATTCACACCTTGATTTTCCCCCTTGATTGGGAAAGTTATAAAGGTTGAAATTTTTCATTTGTGCCCAGAAAAAAAATGGGTACTCTGGAAAACTCCTGATGCTAAAACATTTTGGGCATTTGAAGAATTTTTATTCTACCAGATAACCTTATAAATGTTGAAAAAAGTTTTCATTTATGCCCAAACATTTATGCCCAAATAATTTATTTTATATAGGTGATTTTAAAATATTATATTAAATTTTTTAACTTAATTGATTTTTTCAATGATGTTAAATATTTTATGTAGTCGCACAATCCTACAATTAGTTGATGGATGCAAACTCCTTGTAATCAAATATCAATGTGATTTTACATGCCACATGGAGTTTTTTGCAATTAGTTGTCTTCTGCCACTTGTCCAAGGTGATTATAATGTTTGTAGTTGCATATGTTTGTTACACTTAGAATTTTGTCTTTTGCAACTAAAATTGTAATTTTTTATTTTCAATTTTTTTTTAGTGTTTGGGATGATAGTGCAAGTGGTAAACCTTATCCAAATCAAAAAATATATTGTTGAAAAGTTAAATTTGAAAACATAGATATAGAAAATGAATTAACATTATCCATTTGGAGTTATGAATTAATAATTAAATGATCAAAAAAAGGGTTGAAAGTCAAATTGGCAGTTTGATTCCCAACCATTAAAATGCAGGAAACATGAATCAATTAACCTCTAATGGAAGCATGTAATATGGCTTTGGAAGGTTCTAATTTAAGTTACAACTTTGCAATTTGAAGCTTTTCAATTAAGGCTTATATCACAGAATATGAGCCCACAAAGTTGTGAGATTCATAACTTAGGAATTTCAAGTCCCACTTCTAGATTTTGGCATTTCAAGTCCCACTTTTAAACTCAAGCATTTCCTCATTTCAATGTAACCTTCACCACTAATCACAAAGTATACTATAAAGAGGAAGGTGGTGGTCTCTTCCCAAGTTTAAATTGTGTGAGTGTAATGAAATCAATGTAAATTTATGACCCAAAATTGGCTCCATTTGCATTAACCACCTACATTGTTTGGCTTGTGCAAGTGATTTGTTTATGAGGTGCCCAAGATTTTCAAATTGTCCCATCCTAGATCTCTAACACACTTTTTTTTTTCCAAGGTGCAAAAAGCTAGGAAGTGTGCCCCCCAAATTCTCCTTTTCTTTTTATGCTATCATTTCAAAAGTTTATTCTTAATACTTGTGTCAATTTTGCTTGAACGAACTAAACAATTTCCAAGAGTCAAAAGCTTCATCTAGTAAATTTAGTGTTTCACTTCAAAATTCATCCCCCATGCACAATGAATGAATTATTTTAACTTTGACATATGGGTTTGGACTATGGTGCAACTTTGTAAGTTGATACTACTAATTGGCTAATGCTAGTACTTGAACATCATAAGTTCATATCTTTTGGCAATCACACCTAACTTTGAGCAAGCAACAATGGTGACAAATTCTTTTTCATGGGTTATGACAATTAACGTCAATGACTAATAATGTGAGCAAGATTTTGGTGGAGGAAAAAGAAAGTTAATACATTAGTTAACCTAAAGCACAAGATGTCATGATCTAGTGCCCTTTCAAGTTCCCATTTGTGGTGAAGGTTTTAGGGTTTACACTTAAAGTTTTAATCAAACAACTATCCTTTTACAAACCTACCTTTGAACTTTTCTTTCCTTTTTTCTCCAACCTCTTTCTCCTTTGGAATGGGTGAATTTGTTTTTTTCTCTCCAACTTCCCTTGCCTTTGGAATGGGTGGATAATTGTTAAATCCTTTTCCTTGTTTACTTCACCCTTTCTTTGAATTTTTATTCTCCTTTTGAACTCCCTTTTCATCTAAAATGAATGGAGTACGTCCCCCAACCTCCAATAGGGTGTATGTATGGCTCACTTTTGTGATAATTTTTGGGTTTTTTATAATACCCATCTTGTTTTGATGTCTCAAGTCGCAAAAGATATAATCTTAAAATTACCAAGTGAGATTTGGTTTTAGATTAACTTGGTTATGACAACATATTTTTATAAATTAATTTGTGGAAAAAAAAAAAGACGTTCACTTTTAACAATGAACTTTTGAAGTTCAAAAATATGGATTTGGTGACTAATTGGAATGATAGAAAATTGAAAAGTTCATATTGATTTTCATTCCAAATTCCACATAATGACTGTATATGTGATGTAACATGAAATGAAAAATGTTTACATGAAATTCTTCCCTTGAAAATCATAGCCAGTTCTAACTTTAAAAAATTTGAATGGCCAAAATTGAACCATATTTTCATAAGTCCTTAGTGTAATTTTTTCCCCTCAATTTTCAAATTTCCTTTTTCACAAGTTTGTACTCTTGGGATCTTTACTTCGGCTTCTATTGATATGGAATTGTTTTTCAATACATGGACTTTATTAATTACAATTTAACCAATGATACTACATTAAATTACCAATTTAACATTGTAGAATGAATTTTGTGTGGAATAATTTGTCTTTTAAAATGAGCTACTCAACCAAGCATTCACCCAATAATCCTCTTCATGAGGAATGAGATGAAACATATTAAATAATGACTACTAATTATTTAATGATAAACTAAGGCTAGGCTTAGTATGCTTCAAATTTATGATTTTAATTTTAATACAATGATTTCACATCTAAGTTGATGAAATTTCAACATGGTAGCTTTGTGAGAACCTTCCTATGACATTTAGGGGGGGTAAATAGGGCTTGCCTCATTACAAAAGAATGGGAAAGGAAAAGATAATAGTTAGTAGTTTAGTATATTAGTATGCAGTTAGTTATATTAGTCTTATTTTATTTCCCAAGGAAGGAAGTTTAGACTTCATCTTCTTGGACCTTTAGGAGTGTTGGGCATTGTACTCTTTTGTGCATTTGAGTTTCTATGTTTGAAGTTGTCTTTTGGCTTCAAATTATGTTTTCTAAATTGGAATTTTGATTAAATTCAAATGGTAGAATAGGTATTTAACTAGGAAAATGTTTATTTAAAAAAAATCTTGTTATTTTTTATTCATGATTCAATTTAGATATGTATTTTAAACATGTTCTCAACATAGATTTTGTAGAATTAAATACAAACTAGGAAGTTACAACTTACCAAAGAAGTTACTAAGGCCCAAAACTTGCTTTATATTTATTCCACAATCCATTATAGGTCTCTTGGATTTCACAGAAATAATGTTTAATCAAGTCAAAGCTTGTTATAATAGTTATGAAAATCAAGGGAATATTATCTTGGTCATTATGGAAGTTAAGGACTTAGAATTGCATTATTGTATATACATCCAATATTTCAATATGTATATTCACATTATGAAAAATTTCAAACGAATTGAAAGTTGGAATGAATGGAAAGTATAATAATTTTGTTATGTAGAGAAAATTTACGTTTGAAAAAAATTAATTATTTTTTTTACATTGACAAAATTTGAGGCTATGTTATAGTATTTAAAAACATCTTCAAATTTACAATGCATGATTTTCCAACTTTTGTTTAATGATAGGACTACCCAAGGGTGGGAGAATGTTATTAAGGCTAAAAGACATGACACAAGATTCAAAAAAAGGTTGAAATTAGATTTTACCAAAAAGTCTTTTTAAGAACTTCTAAAAGAATTAAATAATCTTAGATGACATGTGAATATAGTCTATTGTATATATGTTCTTCCAAAGTTTTTGGCATTATATATGGAATGCTTGGGTCTAAAGAAAGTGAATATAGTTGAAGTTTTCAATTGGTTGAATGAAACAAAGTTGAAGTGAGGTGGAGGTTGTTGAATTTCAATCTTAAGGGGATCACTATGTGTTAATGTGTTTCACGACATGTGTAAAAGAATGTATTTTTTTGAAGGGTATTATGTGAAGGTGTTTTGATTTCTCCCACCCTATTATTATCTTCAAATATCCACATATTTAAATAACCCTAAAATTAATTTAAATTTTATGTTTGCATTGAATTTTGACACCATATATTTGTTTGAATTTCTAATTTTAGTTGAAGGCATGAAGAGCGATATATTATGAGAAATCACATCTACCGAAACCACACTACCCTGCAATTAAAACTCAAAAAATAATTCATATACAATTGTTATGCAACTATTCCTTGGGTATTACAACTACTATGCAACTATCCCCTTAGAAATATGGTGTATTAATAAATAAATTGTCATGTCAGATATTAGTTAGTCGTATTATAGTTACAAATGAGTTGAAAATGGGTCTTCTATACGATAATTTATACACATCATACATACATAGTTAGTCAACCATGTTTGACTTTTTCAAGAATTACATTATAATTGCATGTGACAACTACTTCAAAACTATTATAAATGTGTCACTAAAACAACAACTATGTTGCAACTAATGTACAATGTACATACATGCGATCATGCCATGTGTCCACATTTCCACCACCCATTATGGGACACATTTGCAACTAATTTTCAATTATGATTCCATTGATACAATTAGTATGGCCACTAATGCACCACTACAAAAGTATTATTATTCAACTATGTTGTGACTATAATCAATTACTTATAACTTAATGAGTATACATATTCATTAGTTATTTATATTTTCATCATATGTGTTTCATTTTGAGTGATTTAAAATGTTATGGGAATGCTACCTCAAGTTTTAGAAATCATCTTTGAAGTGCAAAGGAAAATGAGTAATGAAAAAATAACAAGAAGAGAAATAAGCTTTCCAACTTACAAAACACGTTTTTTTTTCCTTTTTTTTCTCTTTGGACCCCTCCTACTTTCAAAATTCGTAACTTTTTTATTTCTTGTTAATTTTAAACGATTTGAAGTGTTATAAGAGCACCACCTGAAGTTTTACAAATCATCTTTGAACTTTAATAACAACAAAGCAACATACAAGGAATTTTGTTGGTGTTTGGGAATTGGTATTCGTAGCATTTGATGGTTTGTTTTTTTGAGTTCTTGACCCCCTCTACTTTGAGGGGCCATAACTTTTTCAATTTTATTCCGTTTTTAATTATTTTTAATGCTTCAAATGTGCCAATAAGAAGGGTTCAAGTTTGGTTTAGACACCAAAAAAATTGGAACCTTCCCCTTGGATCTAGCCTTCCTTGAGCATTTAAGTGTTATAGTTTCAACTCAATTTGCAACTAATGAACAACTAAAAGATTTAACCCATATGTTTTACTTCAAATCCCATGTTACAAACTATATAAACAAGGTTTGTTTTTTTATGTTCTCGCATTAAAATACATGTGCCATTTTGGGATGAACTCTTAAAAAATTAAACTAAAGGCAAAACATTTTTTTTAAAAAAATTATTCATGGCTATTCTTTAGTGCACTTAATCTTCTACTTTCCTGCCTATTTACCTACCTAGGTAGGTAAGTAGGTCCTACTTTTCTACTTACTTATGTATGTAGGTATGTAGGTCTTAAGACCTACCAACCTACCTACCTATGGTTATGTATAACCTACCTAGCTAATAAATTTAATTTTTTAATTTTTTCCAAAATATGATCAATGTGGCAATTTTTGACTATGCCATGTGTCACAATCTCGGACCATCATTAACAATCATAATGGATGATGGAGATCAATATTTTGAAAAAAAAAAATTATATCCAAAAATCTTCATAATGCCACATGTTAGATTTTAATAAATGGATGACAATTAATGATGTCAACATGACATTGTGTATGCAGTTATAATGGAGTTGCATAGTAGTTGAAAACAAATTATTGAACATGTGAATTAATTTGAAAAATATCCAATGAATAAAAAACTCTCAAAAGTATTCATTAAACATTGTAATGTGTGTTTTTTAACACTAAAAGGACTTATAAATAAACTTCAAAACTTTTGAAAATTACATATATTTTGAAATCTTTTATATAAACCTTGTCATAATAATATTAAGTTTTTAAAAAAAAATTGGAAGACTTTTTTGGAGACTTTTAAAATAATATCCTAAGGAACATTTCTCCAAAAATAGTCCCAAAAGCATGTAGGTGCAGCTCATGTCATCCTATTTGCACCCACGAACAAATTTTTTTAGGATCCTACTTACCTTCCTACCTAAGCTTATAACCTAGACCCACTTAACTATCTTAAACCTACCTACCCCAATGATATATTAGGAACCTTACTATATAAAAAAATCTTACACTCTCAACACCAAATTAAATTACCACTTCTAAACGTGAAAAATTAATCACATGTTACATTTGTTGTGGCTCCTATTGTGTGATCGCACCCTTGTGGTAAGCTTTTTTGATTGGTTCATTCCAATATCACATGCCTTTTAAATGTCTATAATGCATACCATGAACAATCCTTTATTTCACTTAATTATATATAAAATAAAAAATTCAATTGTAAACAAAGGATATGGGATAAATTCTAATGAAAGGGAAACACTACAACATTATCTAACACTATAAGATCCTTTATTTCGTGCATAAAAACATTATTGCACATTGAAAAAATAAAATACTTATTATTTAACCTATTTAAGAAATTATTTACGTAAGCTACCTAATTAATTAATTAATTAATAAAAACACCATCACATATTTAAAAAATGAAATACCTACTATTTAACCCACCTACATACTACCTACTATCTATCCTACTTATTACCTATTACCTAACCTATTTAATTAATTAAGTACCTTTCTACCGTAAGCTATTTTAGGTTATTCTTGATTATTATAAGCTATTATAGGTTATTCCACCCCATGCTATTCTAGGCTATTTTACCTTAGGTTATTCTTAATTATCCTAAATTATTATAATTTCACTTTAGGCTTTTTTCAACTATTATTAAATATTCTACTCTAGGATATTTTTTATTATTTTAAATTATTCTACCCTAAACTATTTTAGGTTATTTTTTGTTATTTTCAACTATTCTGCCCTAGATTATTTTAGGTCATTATTTGTTATTCCACCTTAAGATATTTTAGGCTATTTTATGTTATTATATGTTAATTTGACTTAGGTTATTTAAAGTTATTTTAGGTTATTCTAATTTAGATTGTTTATTTTGGCTATAACACCAAATTAACAACAACAAAAATGAAAAAATTGTAATTTGTGTAAAAACCTTATCTATAAATATTTATTGCATTGAAATGGTGTTTCATTCTAAATAATTTAGACAAAAAATTCAAAACACTAAATCCAGCAATCCCATTTGTCTAGAAAAATAAATATTTACACTTACACATGTCCCTATTATGTAGAAAATTCCTTTCTACCTTTTTCATTGGTCCTTTGAAATTTTCACAAACCTACCAAACTTTATTATACATTTAACTATTTATTGATTCAAAATAATTAAGGAAAAAAAATTAAACCACAAAATCTAGTAATTTCATTAGCCATAAGATATTTCATTCACATTTAAACACATGTACATCTACAACTATAATATGTATGTAATTGCAATTCAATTTGAAAAAGACCTCACTTGGTGTCTAGTCACTTATGAACCACATTACTAATTATAAATACAACTAAATTTTCATCTATCATTTTAATGCCATTAGTTGTTGGATGATATGACTACATTTTTCATCCTCATTTTCATTTAAATCAACAATAGTTGCAATTCATAATCACATATGTAACTTTAAACCATTTTCTAATTGCATATTCTACTTTAGGTCATCTTTACACAGTGCCATGAAGGATAATTGCATCAAAAGTTGCAAAAATGATTGATTTAGACACAAATCGCAAACACATGGGTTGGTATGGACATGATTCCTTGTAATGTGTGAAGCAATGTTTTGCATTCTCATTAAAAGCACATAGAAATTACTAATGCAAAAACTTAATCCTTTTTAGAAACACAATGGGCATCAAAAGGCAACAATAGTGATTAAAATTATCAAATTAGGTTTAATTGTTATTTCTTCTGAAAGAAACATTTTTTTTATGGTCTTTTATATGTGCAAAAGTGTTCAAAAAATATTGTGGAGCAAGCTATTCAAATTTTTAAATAATTAAAAAGAAGAAAAAAACTAATTTTGTTTGTTTTGATTTTTTATTTGTTTTCCCAAGGTAATCTCATGCATAAATATGTGTAAATGCAAAATTTGTTTGCCTTCAACCACCCTACCATACATTGGAGGGACTTTGTCATGTGGGAAGGCAAATGCCATGCACCAAAGTGTGTTGAAAGCCACAAAAGTGGTTTTTCAACTTGAAAATTCCTATGTCCATTGTTGTTGATGAAATAACTGCAATTGACAATTAGAGCTAGATTTTGGTGCATTGTTATGCGATGGTGGATCAATCTAAAATAACTCCTCATCTTATGTATCTTGGAACACCTCATAGAAAGCAATACTAGCATTAACAATTTTAAGGTTATATATGTTGTGATTTGTGATGATATATGGTGGATTTTCAAATGAATTGTTGAACACCTAGTTTGCCTTTGGCTTGATCAAATATCCACCTTCGCCTTTCACATTAAAGTTACAACACAAATGTGAAACCAACAAGCCTCCTATTTGATTAGGATCCATTGCATGCCCCATTGGATGAATATGTTTAACCAAGCTTTGTATACCTCTTTTATGAATTTGAAATCAAAGCACCTTCTTCAATCACAATATGGGTATTTTCTAGTTGCTTTCAACACCATCTTGGTTTACCAAACTTGTTCAAATCCTAGAAATAAAAGGATTGCAAATATTGAAGAATGTGAAAATAAGATGGATGAGCATGTAAAAGCCATTGAAATGGGTAGGCAAATGAATGAATCCTCAATTGTGAAAAATGGGTGTCCGTGACAACTATGTTGCATCCAATTCCAACTTGTTTAACTTTTGTGATATTTATATCATCCATGGTCTTTTTTATTTGATCTCTCTATCAAAGTCAAGCTAATGTTTTAATGAAATTTCTTCAATCGCAAGATTTTTTTGTTTATTTGCACATAATTGTTATTGAAATTTCCAAGATGAATACAACGTGTATAGTGACTCTAAAGCCTCTTGTAGACTAGAAGAATTCCTTGACTTTACTTATGTAATTTTTAATACCTTGTTTCAAATGACTCATGATTGGATCATGTGTTAACCTAAACATTGAGACAAAACACTAGCAATTTCAATTGACGGGGACATCAAACATGGTTCACAAGATTGAACATGGAGTCACATCTACCTCTTTGTGGTTGAGCTTGAAAGGCACTTTCCAAATCATGAATTCATGAATGCACTTGGCATCATGTATAATCAATATTAATTATCCCCAAGATGAGAAAACCCTTTCCCAAGCGATATTTCCATCAATATGAAAAATGCATTCATCCACCTGTCAACAAGGAACTCCTAGAACTCCAAGCCTATGTGTTCAAATTAAATATGAAGACCAAAGCTCAAAAGGTTAAGTCTAAATGTTTTGACTAAAATTTGATCACTACATTATGGCAAGAGCACCAATGGCTTATTCTTGAACCATCTTTACAAGTATGGAAGGTTGGTTAGAGGATTCATTGTTGAAATTTGGGAAACATGGAAGATGACATCAAAATGGATGTGACAAATGCAACATGACAAGTCATGACATTGATGACCCTAGTTTTAATGAGCCACAATTTTGATGAATTATGATTATGGATTTATTGATTAGTTAGTAGAAATTATGGAGTAAAAGTGAATGTTATTTTTAGAATTAAATAATTATATAGTTAACGAATGGTAAGTAATTATAAGTAGGTTTGTAAGTGGGTAAGTAGGTAGGTAATTAGTTAGTGGATAATTAATTAATTAGGTAGGTAAATAGGTAGTCAATTAATTTCCTCTTTACCTATCTAGTTATATAATTATATAGTTTACAAAATAAAAAAACAAACATAAAACATATGGGAGAATATTTGTAGTTGCAACTCAATTTGCAACTGAGGTGCAACTAGAAAATTTAACCCGTATTTTTTTTCCTCCAATCTCATCTTGGAAATTATATAACAAAGGTGCCTTCTTTTATGTTTTCACTTGTAAAAACATGTGCCATTAAGGATGAACTCAAAAAAGCTTAATCCTAAAAGCAAAACATAAAATGAAATAAAAATATTTACATGCCTATTTTTTAGCCCACCTACCTTCCTACCTACTTATTACCTACCTACCTATTGTAGGTAGGTAGGTAAGTAGGTACATAAGTTTTAATTTCTTACTTACATAAATAGTTAAATAGGTATGTCTTATGTACTTAATTTTATCTACCTACTTACCTACATAGGCCTATGTACCTATGTACCTACTTACTCAAATAAAGGTTCATTTGATTTTTTTTCAAAAATATGATCAATTTGCCATGTGGAAAAATTCAATTGCCCATGTGTCACAATCTAACATCATTTAAAATGAATGTTCATGATGGACAACCAAGATTAATGTTTGAATAATAAAAAAATCTTCACACAAAATTTCTCATAATGCCACATGGTGGATTTTGGTATTGCCAAGTAGCACCATCATAAGTGATTGGAATTTGATGGCATTCAACATTTAAAATCATTGTTTAAAAATTACTTTAATTTAAAACGTGGCAAACAATGTGTGGATACTTGATAGTTGTAAAAATAGTTGCAAAAACAAGATTTAATTACAAATGTTATATGGATGGTTAAAAGATGAACATGTATACGTTGATTGTATGCATCATCCATGGTCCATTTGATAACATCATGGTGAGTCATTATTTGCAACTAGATGTTGGGTGTGACTTCACATATGTAATTATGGCAATTTTAATTAAATTTATTGTTGCAATTATTTTATAGTTGGAAATTGAAGTTTGCAAATTGGCATTTTTCTTTTAGTGGAAGGGGGTGGATGGATCTAGCTATAGGAAAAAACTAAACACAAATGTAATGTGTAGCAATTGAGTGGCATCCACACATTTGGAAAAGAACACTTCAAAATTTGACAAGGTAGGTAGACAATAAGAGGCCGGAATCGCAATTATCCTCCCATCATGTCACAAATTCCTATCAACATGTGTGGGATAGATTGGGAGAAAATTTTTTATTTAATTTTCTGGAAAACGTCTATATATACCAATCGATAGGTGATGCATACCCAAGTTTCCATCTAACATTCAAATTGTTTATTTAAATTTGAAACTTGGGTCCACGATTTTTCAATAGTTATCTATATTTTTGACATCACCATTCACATGGATCCTTGCAATAACATGTAAATGTTTGAATGGGCCTATTGCATGGGGATTTGATTAGAAACATTTGGATCTTTCCATACCTTTGACTACTAACATAGAAATTTGGTGATTAATGTAAAATGATTAGATTTTGTTAAGAAACAACATTTTAAATCTTAAGTTTAAAAAAAAGGGAAAACACCAATCGCCAACCTACAAGAAGCATATTTCCATTGGCAAATTTGAACAAGGTCAATCTTCTACCTTTCAAGTTTTGTATTTCAATATACCTTCCCCCCCCCCCAACAACAAAGGGTAGGTGGGGTATTTTTTTTTTAAATAGTGGGCTCAAAGTACTATCCATTATTTATTGATTATTGTGTTTTTTCCTCAAATTTTGAAAATGAAAAATAAAATTTGCAAAGAAAATAGGTTTTCCTTGCCTTTTCAAATCTTTATTTTATTTTAATACAATTGGAAAATAAAATTAAAGAATATGAAATATATAAATATATTTTTATTATATATTTTATTTATTTATTTATTTATTTATTTGTGTCACCAAATAAAATAATCATTGAATAAATATCCAATAAAAAATGTCTTCAACATATATATGGTACCATATTTGCTCAAAATGGATGTAATAAAGATCCATTTCAAAGGATGGAAGAACAATAGTTACACATGCAACCTTTTTTATTTAGTTGGAAACGGCACATTTTTTTCTAGTGATACTTGCATGGTTTTCCTATTCAAAGTTTTTTAAATGCAAGGTTGGGTTCCACTTAAGGCCAACAAATGTTAATTTCAACATAACCCCCCATGTAGGTATTACATAATTAGAATTATATATATTGTGTGCAATGCTTACATTCATTTGTTCTTTTGCATTGTTATACCAATTTTGGCTCGATGCATAGATTGTATTTTGGGGTCAAAGTTCCACTTGAACTAAAAAATGAAAATTTTGCTGCTACAACAATATGCATGTATTACATAAGGGTGTTTTCACACTATGGTGACCTTATATGGACATCACAATGGCAGTTTTTCTTATATTCCTTAAGTACAAGAAAATAAATAAATAAGATCCATTGAAATAAATTTAAAAAGGATTCACTTATCTAAAGCTATCATAATCAACCTTTCAAAAATGAAAAAATCAAATCAAAATCATGGATAGCCAATAAGTAATGGACTTTTGAATTTTGCCCACATTTTTTGTCACACCTACAAAACTCATGGATATGGACTTTTATTTTGCAATGTGTTAATCTTATCTATTTGAAACTTTGGGACATTGGATGAATTATGTTTAAGAAACTAAAAATCCATTAAATGAATGGAATGTGATTTTAATTTATTATGTTATGAACCTTTTAAAATTTCAAAAACTATAATTATTTTATAATATTTTATAAGTATTTTTAAATAATTTCTTTTGATATATATTTTATATTTCTTATAACATCATGATTTGAAATTGGAAATGAAAAAAAATGTTATTTTCAATATCATCTAAATATTCATATTTTAAGCCAATTTTCAACTACACTAGAAAAGGATTTTGAAAAGGGACTCTAGTCTGTCGAAATTGTGACACACTAGTGTGCTTTTTGCCCATAAGCACAATTCTTTGTTTTCAACACAATACCTATGTCTAGGTATTATTTTCATGCATAAAAACATTCTAGTGCCCATGAATAGTATGAATGATTTCATGAGTAGTTATAGTACAATAAATTCAATAATGTTTTACAAATACAAATTGGAATGTTGCTACTTTTGAATGTCTACTTGGTGCCTTGGAATGTACTTGTCATTAAAGTGAATGTCAGGAAGTTATGTTTAATATCTATTTGGAGATTTATCCCAAGTACTTAAAAGCAACGTTATAAAAACCTTTTTTCCAATGTCTAACTCATAATGCATGAAAAATGCAATTTGTTTAAGTTAATCCTCTCTTTACCTATCTCCATGCTGAATCCAAAATTTGACTATGGTTATAATTTGTGTAGTGTGAACACATTGATGAGATCATTGTTCCTTCAAGATTCCAAAAACTTGTGGACACATAGATTAGTTTTGATACAATTTTGCATATGTTATGTTACTATGAAGGATTAATGTGGCTCCATGGTCAAAGACTATCTAATTTCATGAATAGTCGTGATACAATAAATTTACTAATGTTATTACACATACACATTCCGTGTTCACTTCTTATGAACTTCAACATCTAACAAACCATTTGTGTCATGTGTAAGCACCCCTTGATGCACATATGTTATACTTTGACCTAATAATGGCTAATTAAGTTTTTTTTTAATTTGTTCCTAAATTTAGACTTTGGGATAGCTTGAAATCATGATCTTCCTAGCTTCTAAAACAATGACAAAATCCTTTATAGTTGGAGAATATTGTGTAGACTATTATTCCTCTTGGGCTTTGCCATGGACAAAAAAAAAATGTTTTATAGAACATGGATTCTCACATGTGCACTTTCTACACATTTTCAAGCACTACATAGCTATGGATATGGTAATGTTTAATGTGTTTATTTTCCAATGTAGCTTGGCATTTGACTTTGTTAGAAAAATGTGTAGAGTTTTAATATTGTGTAAAATTGTGCTACAAATGCTTTGAAAGTAACTAAATTGATCAATTGGCTTTGGTTTATAACCTCATGTACCTATCCAATGTGACTTACTCAAAATCCATTATCTACAATCAACAATACATGAACATATGCCACCTAGCTTGCCCTACGATGTTTCTTTTGCATAGTTGTGGTTTTAGTATTCAAGAAGATATAGTAACTTTTATAACATATATCATTGGTTACATTTGAATTGGTTGGAAGTCAAAAGGATTAGGGTTGGCATAAATGGTTCGTCGGCTATTATAGGTCATTAATAGTGTAAATGATATTCTTGTTGTACTAAACATGATAATGAATTGATGGAACATGAGAATATCATCTTCTTACCTAACGTCCTTCAAGGAGCATGATATTTTAATGTTCTATTACTATGTTCATGTTTTGTTTGACTTCTAGGGAATTCATTCTAGATGATTTACAACAATTCAAAATCCATGTATGTTAAACCTTATCCTTTGAATTTTAAAGTGAAGATTAATTGGAAATGAACATGTCCCCTCTTTAGAAGATTTTTACATTATGGAACCAAGGGATAAGGGTTACCCTAAATGGTTCGTCAATTGCTATAAGTCATTTAGAATTAATTTTTCATTTGATTTTTTACAAAACATGTTAGACAATTGACAAAACATGATATTATGTTAATGGAACATGATAATTTCATCTTCAGGTTCAATGTTCTTATATGCACATTATATTTTCATGTTCTATCAACTAGCTATTGTGTTTAATACAAAATCGAATGACAAATTAACGTTAGATGATTTATAATAGTTGACAAATCATTTATGTTAACCCATATCTCTCTATTAAGGTTTGTAAATTATTTTAGGTCAATATGATTGAATTTCATATTCAATATTTGAACGTATTTTATAATTATTTTCCAATTTGGACATTGGTATAGCTAAACAATATGCAAATATGGTAACTATTTTGAGAAACATGGTTTTTGTAACTTTGTTATTCCTTATATATGTTTTCATATAGATGTTATATGGGTTCCAGAACAAATTGGGTGGAATATTCATTTATTGCCATGATAAAATTTAACACTTGGGTGAAAGCTTGGTAAAGTAGACCAAAGAATTACCTTGCAACATAAATGGAAAGTGGCCATCAAGTAGGCCTTGGTATATTGAATTTAAAAATATTATTTACTTTAATGTTTTATTTTTATTTTTATTTTGACTTTGCTACAATTATATTTTAAAACCACATGTTTAAAATAGGTTTGTATATATTCATCAAAATCAAGCAAGTGTCACAACCTGTAAAGTGAATTAAAATTCAAGCACAAGTAGATCAAATATTGGATCTCTTTTATTTTAAAACAATGGCATGTCAAATATACTAGTGACCTTCAAAAAATTTCATAGTATAATAAAAATATATGTTATTTTTTATGTAGAAGTAGGACAACATTAACCTATTAGTTTCATTCCTACTTGTTACCCATTTTTATTGTACTATTTTTTTTCAAATTTTGTATTCAACTCATAAAAATTCAATGGAAGCATGGAACCTTCCATAATGAAATTCTAAAAAAAATTGAACTTACTTTCTTATGTTGATGTTGAAATTTTGCCATATTTAAAAATTGGATTTGGGTGGATGTACTTTTTAGTCCACTTTACAATGCTTGGACCCACATGGAACCATTCATTTGAATGATTAGGCTTCAAATAGACATATGTGTATTGTTCCCCAAAACCTGATTGTGATGTTTTCACATTATGAGTAATATTTGCAATACTTACATATGGGTTCCTAACCTTCATTGGACTTTAGTTGACCCCTTAATACGTACATCTTAAACCCTAACCTTCACTAGAAATTTGGCCAAACCTACAATACTTGCATCCTAAACACTAACCTTCACTATACATTTCATTAGTAGAAAACCCCTTTTTCTAACCAAAAGTTTTCAATTACATGACATTTGCAACTATGTTTCAACTAGATTTTTTTAATTTTTAAATGCAATTATGACAATTACCAATTAAATTGACTTGTTTACAATATTGGTACATAGTTGAAAGCATTTTTCAACTAGGTTGTCATTTGCCAAATATTTCGGGTATCAACAATGTCTCCAAGTTGAACTTCCAACTATGTTAATAAACAATGTGAAACATGTTTCAACTAAGGGGTCATTTTGAAATATTCTTGGCATCTGAGGTTCTTTAGTTGGCACACAGTCAAAACATTGACTAGTGTTCAACTATTTTGGATGCTAAAATGTACTAAAAGATGGATGAAATACAATCTTGTTTGCAACTATTTCTTTCAACTAGGTTAAACAACTAATAAGCAACTTTAATTTTAAACATATAATATTGTAATATTTATTTAAAATTATGATAACGTTAAATTACATGTAAATTTTATTTGTATAAATGAATGGTTTTTTTTGTACGTATAAATATTAAACTCTAATTTCAAAATAAAGTTTAAGAAAATTTTAAATATATGTTAGTACTAATTGATGTTTATGTTCAATACACATGTAATTTATTATTTCTATGTAGATCATTACAACATATCAAGTAATGATACATAACTAATAATATTGTGCAACTATAATGTTTATTCATTTTTATACTCATAATATTTTTATTTTTTTAAAATCTATGATAAAAACTCATTAAACACTAATGTACCCTATGTCATTGGCCCAAGTTTGAACGCATTCAATTGAATTTTCCTTCCAAACCTCTTTTTATAACAACAATATGTACCCACCAAAAATTCAATAATATTGTTCACATTTTAAGTGTCAAAATTATGAAATCAAACTTGGTGACACTACTAGAAATTATGTCATATGCAACCACCATGTTTGCAACTGGGATGCAACTACCGGTTGCATGTAACTATGCAGGGTCTTTTAATGGAATTGCAATGGATTTTTCCCCCCTTTTTGGGTGTGTATGCAACAATGGTGCAACTATGATCACCTTCATCCCAACTTTTGGATGATTTCTAACGTATATATTTGATATGCATATATTCATAGTTGCATGTGCAACCAAGATAGGCCAACTATGGTCTTTTGGTAGGCTAGGTACACATTTATTGTAGGCATGTTTAGGATTAGGGTTGCCTACAAATGACAACCCCATTCATAAGGTTTTAGATATAGGTGAAAAATAACCTAATCTATATTGCCACCTACCTAAAATAGTGGATCTATCCCCAACTTTTAGTAGCTTGCTCCACAAACATTTAGAAAACAACTAACAATGGAAGATTTCAATTTTATTTACAATAGTTCATCACTTGATGAAACAAAATAATGTATATGTGTATTCAACAATAAGGTCCAATTAATCCCCTCATGATTACAATATGTGGGTTTGACATGTGGAAATAATCTATTTTATTCCAATAATTATCGAGTACACATGAGGGTCTCATGGCACATATACACCTTATAGTCCATGTAATGCATGAGTTGGTTCCAAAGTATGTGGTGATTAGATATTAGATAGGGTTGACATTAGTAGATGTGAAACACAATAATGACTAATGATATAACCTAGTGATGAGGAGATGTTATTCCCCATAAAACAACTATTCATTCAAGGCCAACTTCATCATCACTAGATGACCTTTGAAGCTCTTCAGCACCTAAAATTGCATTAGCTCTAGTCAATTCAATTGCACCAACAAGTGCCATGTTCCTTGGTACCTTTAAAATTTCTAGAGGCACATCTACTCTAATTAAGTTGTCTAGCATGGTAACTTCATCACTATCAGATGCTAGGATGCGTTTGGACCTCCGTTCTTTGTGGAGGACAAACTTCCATCCTAGCATGTCAAGGTCATCTACATAAAAACCTACTACACCTAGGCTGGAAATACATAAGGTTCATCAACCTGTGCTTTCAATTGTCGAAAATTTACCAACAAAAACCCATCATTATCGCGCCTATATGTGGCATTTCCCCATCTATCTAATCCATTTCTTACCCAATCACATTTGAACAATATTACTGGTTGGGATATAGGGCCATAGTCTAGCAAAATTATGTCCTTCAATATCCCCACATATTGAAGTGCCCCAAGTCTCATACCCTCTGTCGATTGTTACTTTTGATGGAAAATTGACACAACTGCATAATTGTATGTGGCACTTGTGTTGCCATAGGTATCTATAAAAACTTTGTAATGATTTCCATATGCTTTCATTTTTGTGTACCTTGAAGCAAAAATGGATGGCAAAACTGATAGATGGAATGTATCTTGGTCTTCAAGCACACCCCCTTGTGTGACATGGCTCCGAATTGCTTCACGCATCTAACTTGCCAAGTTTTGCACCTCTTGGAGCTCTAATGGAAACTCCACATGCTTGCTTGTCGTTCTATGCCCCCTCCGCCATTGTCCTTCAAATTCTGCTCTTAATTGCCTTATCCGATTTGTTTCCTGCTCATGCATGATGCACCCCCAATAGCCAAGCCCCACATTAAGTTTATTAATTTTAGCTAGTTGTTCAGTAATAAAGTAATTTACCCATGCATCTATGACCTTTTTACAATTTTCCAACAAGGGTTTAAGGGGTTAAGGGTTGTGTACTAAACCCATGGTGCTAAACATGCCACATTTGTGATAACATATTGATGTGCCACATCTCGTGCTACAGGGTCCAAAATCAACTTTGTGGCAACCCCTTCCACAGTTTCACCATAAACCCCCTCCTCTTCATCTGCATCCCAGATTTTGCGTCGAACATGGTAGAAATCTTGTAGATATTCAGTGACAAACCCAATTGTCTCATCCAAAATGTAACCTTTTGCCATGGAAGCCTCTGGACTTGACCTATTACGTACATAACCTTTGAAAACCTTCATAGCTTGTTCTATTGGGTACATCCAACGAATATGAACTAGGCCACAAATGTCTAGTTTTTCTACAATATGCAATGTTAAATGTGACATCACATCAAAAAATGCTCCCGGGAATTCCCATTCAAGCATGCTAAGAGTGATTGCTACATCCTCCCTTAGGGTTGGTAGGTCAATTGGATCCCAAACCTTTGCACATATGCTACAATACACTCAATTGAGGCGCATCAAACTTAAATGTACATGAAGATCCATTAGGCCCTTTAGAGCTAAAGGCATTAGTTGTTGCATTAAAACATGCTAATCATGGCTAGTCCAAAAAATAAAAGGCTTGAAAAAACCTAGCTAACTATATAAAATGAAAACCCTAAACCATATTAGTATCTATAATCCCGTGTTTAGTTCAGTAAGCATCTGCTACATTTGCAGCCTTTGCTGCATGACGAGCAGTGTAAAAATGGCGACGTTGCATCTCAACTTGAACTGCATTTGCAACAAACTTTTCCTTTGTTGTCTCCTCAACCCTATAAACACCCAAAACCACCAAATTAAACCTTGACACACCTTGGATGAAACAAAATTATAAAAAAAAATAACGTTGATTATTATTGTTTCTTACTTTCCATGAATCATTGTAGATTCATGAAAATCCAATACATTTGTCAATTCATTTATTCGATTTGTTTTATTGGACTCTCGATCCCAATTTTTTACATCCCATGCCTTTTTCAATTATCGCGCATATACACAACGAGTGGATCGAATCATTTCTTGTAAATCTTCATCTTTTTCCATTCGTGATGTTGCATCTTGAGCCACACTTCCCACACCCCGGGCAATCAAACCCAACACCTGCAATAGTTGTTTTAAAGCTAATTTGACCAAAGCTGGTTTTGGGAATGGTGGACATTATTTTGAAATAGCTACCAGCTTTACCCACTCCTTCTCTGCTTTAGCACGTGCACAACTAGCAACCTTTTGATCATTATGCCTTTGCATACCTTGGGCATTTCCCAAGATGCAAGCATTCATTTTAACATGGTCTTGATGTTGAAGACCTCCTGCAAAAATTGAAGGCCTTTTAGGTTTGGCCTTTTCTGCCACTAAGCCATGCACTTCCTTCAAATGTTTGGTCAACAACCATTTGGCACAATATGCGACAATGCAAGTGCTAATTTTACACTTCCATTTTGACCCAACCTTTATCCATTTTTTGTCCTTTTGAACCAAATTAGGTGGACAAGGGGGTGCTGGTGGCTAAGAAACCTAGTCAGTTTCAAGTTCCGGACCTAAATAAAAAAATATCAAAAAATAAATCATTATTTTGTAATTAAAAAACCCTAACCCTAAAACCTTACACATAAAGTGTTCAAAAACAGAGCGTAGGTATTACAAAACATAAAATCACACAATCAAATATAATTCCTACAAACTTTAACTGCTTTCAGGTATTGTAGTAAAAAAATTTTGACAAAAAAAATCCTGCACCTTCCATCAAATGATAGAAGGTACAGATATAATTGAATGTAAAAAAACTTGTACAATTTTTTTAATCTACATTTAATTTAATATATGTAAATTCTAAAACAATTTAATCCATCATTTTTCAATCAAAATTTTCAATCTACATTACTAATTGTCATCCTTATTAATTCTAATCCACATAGATTGCTTAATACATCAATTTCCAATTTTCATATCTGATGAAAAAACATTTTGCTCTTCAGGTCTCAATTCTGATGGAGCAACATTTTGCTCACCAATTGGCAGATATGAAGAAGTAACAATTTGTTCACAATTGTTTGATGTGAAAAAACAACAATTTGCAATTGATTTGATGAAATAATAGTTTCCTCGATAATCGCTTAATTTGATGAAACAACATTTTGCTTATGAACTTCCAAATCACCACCATCATTTTTCTTCAATCTCCTTCTCCTAGCCATTATAACTTTCAACCTAAACAAAAAAACCACCATTATATTGTTAATTGTTAATCGCCTATTGCCATCGCCTTCTTCACATCACCACCATCATAGAAGAAGGCGACGACATTGTTGCCGTCACCTTCTTCGTAGCAAAACCACCAAAAAAAAGGCACAGGTCGCCAATTTCTTGCGGCAAAGCCATTGAAGAAGGTGATGGAAGCTGTCGTCTTCTTCTTCTTCTTTGCTTCAATGAAACCATAACAAAATAAAACCAGAAGGCGACTTTGCGTTATAACAAAAAAAAAGAAAAAACAGAAGCTACCGTCGCCTTCTGTTTTTTTTTTTTTTTTTT
>Ga0209611_10000731_pt1 | contig 51470 bp, 33 predicted proteins | sample S1TSphgellanicum_3_FD_187693 | JGI IMG/M metagenome (GOLD analysis project Ga0209611, IMG submission 187693) | Host-associated microbial communities from peat moss isolated from Minnesota, USA - S1T2_Fc - Sphagnum magellanicum MG (SPAdes) (version 2) | ecosystem: Host-associated > Plants > Peat... | reverse complement strand
TTAAGAGGGTTCAAAATCCAAAAGTCTATTAGCAGCAGCCCCCCTAATTGTTTTTTTCTTCGTATTTTTGAACGAATTTCATTTGGGATTGGTGGGAGCCTGGTTAGAAAACTTGGTCGAATATGGTCTCCTAAGATATAGCAGACATTTAGGCCCCTTTTCTTTTATTCTGATAATAGTTATAACAAAAACAAAATCTATTTTTGTTGTGCCCTCTTACTCTTACTTAGTTCAAGCGAGTACTATGGGCCCTCTACCATCCATAATTATAACAAAAAAAATCTATTTTTGCTACGCCCTCTTAGTTCAAGCGAGTACTATGGGCCCTCTGCCATCCACCCTTTTCCTTTTATTTTGATAATAGTTATAACCAAAAAAATCTATTTTTGCTCTGCCCTCTTAGTTCAGGCGAGTACTATGGGCCCTCTACCATCCACCTCTATCCAGATGACTAAAGTGAACTTCACCGGTGTTGCCTTCAATTTGTTCTTAGGTCATTTTTGGTTTGAGGCCATCTTGTATTAAAATGTTGTTTAGTCTCTTGTCCCCAGTAATGTTTTTTTTTAGTAACAAAATCAGTAATGTATTGGCCCATCTAGCTTAGATGGTAGGGCGCTCCCATAGTAAGGGTAAGGTCTCTGGTTCAAATCTGGTTGTAGGCTCTCTGTGGAAAGAAAAAACCATTAAATATGGCTAAAACCAAACAAATCAAGAATTTTACTTTAAATTTTGGACCTCAACATCCTGCTGCTCATGGTGTTTTCCGATCAGCTCCTTGTATCGATTTACATCTGAGTACTGCAGGATTACAAACTTCTGCTGGTTTAAGCAGCTGATCAGCGCCACGGAGCTGGGAAACCAACCAGCAATTGAAGAAGGAGAAAGAAATAAAGACAATAGTTCAATCTCAGCTTGACTCTCTTGAAGTCACTGTTGCAGTAGAGCAGCAGTAAGCACCACACAATTGGCTATAGCTGATTTTCTTCACTCACCATCATCCTAGATAGCTTGCTTGTTGAATTAAAAGAATACTTCATCATGAATACTAGGAGCAACAAGATAAAGGGTTGAGAGTTTTATCAAAACTGTCGCATTCAAAAAATGAGCATACGCATTGTGCTCATATACAAATTCTCAAACCTTTTGGACTTCCAATAGTTTTAGTAGATACAAAACACCATAAGACATATAACTGTTTCTAAATGTAACAACCTGAGAAGTTGAAAGTTTTTTGTGAACAATATGGAACACCAAAGGATTCCTCTGCACTAGCTCCAACGTTTGCGAGTGACAGTAGCAATGCAAGTGTGTCCATTCACAAAGATCTAGCACCCATTACCTTAAGAAACTTAACCCTCTCTCTACATCATCTCCTCATACTTATAGCTGCTGTTATGTTTGCTACAACCCCAAGGAGTTTCAGAAAGACAGTACATGCAGAAAAGTTTGGAGTCACAATACCCTATCTTGTTGGGGTCTTTAGCAAAGTAGGCTTCACACACACTGCATAGTCAAAGCACCTGGACCCATGTCATAGATAAAGAAGCATACATAAAGCAGTAACATAGGGACCTAAATAACAAATTTTGACCTGAAGAAGAAGGCTGCTTGTTGGCTCCACCATCCACAAACTCATGTGAAGAACCAAGAGGAGGAGGACTCAGGTTGCTCAAGGCCACATCTAATGAAGGATACAAACCTCCATGCATTTGGCTGTAGAGGGCTCTGGAGAAACATGAGCAAACGATTGGATGGGGAAAAAAAATGGTGGTGGCGGTGTTGGTCCAAGAAGATTGAATGCCCCTCCTCTTCCGGCGTATATTTCTTTTTGTGAAAAGTCATCGGTTAACAATAAGCCCAAGGCCATTTGTTACCATCTGCATGTTTGTTGGTAGATGGTTTGCTACATGTTTGCCTTTTTGAAGGGGCGTGCCAACCCATATTCACTAGCAAACAACTAGTCATTTTTCTCATGTGCTTGGGTTTATTGTGATGCAGCCAAAAATCAGCCAAAGTTTGGTATTCTGACATTTTAAGATCATGTAGAATCCACTATAAAAACATTTCTTGCACAACTAAAGGATCCATTTTGGCCTTCACCATGTTAACCACCATGTGTTTCCAATTTAATATGTTGAATATTTATTTTCCTTATGGATGTCAATTAAATGCCAAAACCATCATGCCACAAGCCACTTGATTTTATTTTTATTACCTTAGAATTGACTAAGAAGTTAAAAACATGGTGATAAATGATAAACTTATTGAGATTGTTTTACATTATATGCTATAATTTGAATTCGACAAGGTCAATGTAGCAAAATTCAAACCAACTTTAAATGAAGACATGAACTTGATAAACCTCACTTGTGAAACCAAGAAAATGAATAATCAAAATCAAAATATTCACCATCACAAAACAAAAACAAAGTGAAAACTAATCTCACAAAATTGTTGTGTTAAGTTAAGTGTAGTAGAAGGGTCTAAAAGTAGACCCTTTTCCTAAATAAAGAGTAAGAAATTTTATATATATATATATATATCTCTCTTTTGCATTAAAGTTTGTCTTTGTCATTTTGATGTCGACAACTTTGTGTGAAATGAGTAGGTAAAGGTTAGGGGACACATACCCAAAACTAACAATTTTCAAAAATCAAAGAATTGGTTAAGGGATTGATGGTTCTCAAAAACCAAAGAACTAGTTTTGACCTTCAACCACTAGTTGTTAAAAATCAAAGAACCTGTTTTGACCCTCCAATGATGAATCTCAAAATTTAAAATCAAGTTTTGACCTTGGACTAAATTTTTTTTTAAATCACCAAAAAATTTCAATTGCGAATCCTACAATGATTGAAAATTTTCAATTACCAATCTTGTGGCAACCAAATCCATTTTTTGTCACCATACATAATGAAGGAAGCCCATGTGTAATGAAAAAATTCTTGTATCAGTTTTAACGAACACAACCAACTCGTCATTACAAATGTCGATGTGAAACCCAACGCAAAATGGTCGCGTCACATTGGTTTTGATAACCATGTTTCAAATGTTGTACTCATGAACATACACTTGCCCACTTCAAGTACAATGAAATTTTCAACAAATGTATTATAAAATTCCACAAAAGTAAAAGATTTGGTTACACACCTTATTGCATAACAACCAAAAATTTTATAACTACAACATTGAGATAAAACAATGGCTTACAAAAACCTTATATTAGCAACATTAGTAGAGAAGTTAGCACCAATATAGTAATACTAACATGATAACAATACAAGAACATACATAGTACAACACATTAAAAGTAATAGCAAAAGAGCAATAACACTTGAACAACAACACAAGAACATCAAATAATTTAACGTTTCAAAGAATTTAATTGCTTCATCACCAACCCCATCTTAGGAACCAACTTGAATGAATAGTGTATACATGAGCTTAGGGTTTCAAATTCATATAATTAAAGAGTAGATGAAAATAGTCAATGTCATATTCACCATTGATTTGAAATTGTTCGATTTGATTTTTTCCACCCATTTGTTGGATAGATTTTTGCCACATACACTTATGTGATGAGAAATGACAAATGTAAACCACTAAGTTGAAGTTTATAAAAGAATAATGACAAGTGAAGGTAGCATATATTGATTAATTAAATTGTTTTTGGTGAATGAGGAATTCATCACATGATGTGTTTGTTGAAGATGGATCAAATGGAGCTTGGTGCATATGGATATAAATTTGAGAGCTAAGAGACCACTAACACATGTAATTTTTTTATCATGTTCAATAAAATTGCAACATATGTAGATCAAAATTCAAAACTTTCTTATGTATATTATGGTTTTGATGTCAATCGTTTTTTGTTGTGTATATGTGTTGCAACCCCACTTTGAGGGAAATGTGAAGTCGCCACTCACACTCTCGAAAATGGGACTTGCGAGTCCTCCAGGACTCCCTAAAACTCAGAGAGCAATTGCAGGGGTCAAAACATCTTGCATTGGGGTGTTTTTTATACCGTTGAAAAGGTCTTGAAGTGTAGATGTCCAAAATGACCTCGTATGAGCCATTTGGACATCTGCAACACAAGTTATGGTCGAAAGAAGGGCCAGAAGTCAAACTGGCAGTTTGACTCCCGACCACTAAAAGTCGGGAATCAACCCAATCCTAGTGCGTGTAAGTCAAGTGTGACACACCATTGGAAAGCTCTCGATGAGAGCTACAACTTTGGTTTAGACCTTGTCCCGATTCGAGTTTGGGGCGAGAAGTTATGAACGCCCAAAGTCCCGGGAGTCCAAACCGGGATAGTTTCGGGACTCCACTTTGGGAGTTCCGCGAAAAAGAACCATTTGGATACAAGTGCGGCGGAGAGCTGTAGAAAATACTATATGGAGGAAGGTGGTGGCTTCCCCCGAGTCCGGGCCGTGGTGAGTCAAGTGAGTCCAAGGTCGCCCGTGGCTTGTCCCAACACTGCTGAAAATGTGCAGAGTGAGTTCTAACCAACTTGTTGATTGGATTTGGATGTAGGACTAAATAACTAAGTAAGCTTGTCCCTCTTCCTAGTCTAATCTCAGAGCTTTCAACACGCCCTTCTCACCCCCTTTAGTGCTGGAAGCTGAGAGGAAGCCCCGAGTCCCAGAAATTCCGCAACTCGAGTGACTTAGCCTCAACTTGGGGCTAACTAGGGACTTGGGAGCGCGTCAATATGGCTTGTAATATTTGCAATAGTTATGTTGGGTATCTTTGATTGACCACATTTCCACAACATCATATAAGCATGTAAAAACTCTTGAACTTCAAGTGCAATGGCATATTATAAGTCGACAAATTAGATCTTAACTACTAATTAAATGATCATTTGTGTGCATTGTGCACCACACTTGGGTGTAAAAGTCCATTACCTGAAGGAATAGTTTGGTGATGATCAAGATTCTTAAACACCATAACAACACTAGCCTAAAACATATTATCTAATTCTTTCTTGAATTGTAATCAAAATCATGTTCAATAGAATTACAAATAAATAAAATGCTTCCAAGGTGATTGTAGTATAATCATAATGTTTCATTTTTATTACATTGTTGCTTATTGCTAATTAAATTAATCCCTAATCCATATCCAAGGGATTAAATATTTTATGCATTAAAAAGATTCATTAATGTCCACATCCCTACTAATGTCCACCAAATTTCCACTAAAGGTCATTGAAAAGACCCTCTAGTGTCCATTGAAATCCACATACATTACAAGTGTCCACTAGAAGTTCACTAAAGTTCATGTTTATTATTAATGTCCATTGGATGTCCACTAAAATCCACTAATTATGAGATCCTTGGAAAGTTCATTGAAGTCCACATCCACAACAATTTTCCATTGGTTATCCATCAAAGTTTACTAAAAAAATCCAATAAACATCCATCAAAGTCCAAATTAACTACTAATATTCATCAGATTTCCATTAGATATTCACTAAATGGTGAAAGCACATTACACCCCCCAGAAATTATAATCACAAATGTTTTTTTTTAATGATGTTTTTTCCATATGGACACCAAATCTTGGATTTTTTATTTTATTTTAAAATATATTTAATTGGTTTTAAACTTAAGTTAGTCAATTCTTTAATAATAAATAAATAAACATTGAAGAAATTGAATATATGGAATATATTTTCAACAAAATAATACTTGTCACAAAATATGAAAAATACAAACATATTTCAAATCTAGGGTGGGGGGAATTTTGGGGTGATTTTTATTTATTTATTTATTTATTTTGGTGGTGAATGTTATTGATATACATCTATTGAATCTAAAACCATTTAGGAGTTTACCTATTTTGGTGGTGAATTAATATTTAGGGTTCATTTTGGTGGTGAATATTATTTGAATTATGAACCCAAATAAATACATAAAATTAAGAATAAATCAATTTTTTAAAAAATATTAATTGATGTCCACACCCAAGTTCACATTACTGGAGTTTAATGAACATGGGGTGAAACATGGTGGAAACCCAATGGCCACATTCATAGGCATTTTAATTCATTAGTGAAAAATGTTCAAAATTCACTACAATGAAAACCCCCATTCCATTAGTAGATGGGTGGAATGTTTGATGGTTTGGGGAGAAGTTTTAGAGTAGTGTTATATTTCAATCACAAATAATGTGTAGTAATCATAAGGAAATATGGTTGGTCAATGGATGATATCATATCCATTGATTATATATTTCATCCTTTGGTTGTATTGACATCATAATGAAAATTTCATTTGCTACTATAAGTTGCATGTAATTAAATTCATGTAACTAGTAGAATTTTAGTTGTAAATGTTAATTGTGATTAAATTGTATTTACAAATTGCAATTGAAAAACTACATTTTTCTTTTAATGTTTACTCGCAAATTATGTTTACTTTTATGTTTTGCTAATTCAAACTTTAATCCAATTCCTACTTGAGAACTTAGTCATGAGTGATTGTGTACTATTTGAAGGAAGCAATATGCAATATGAATTTTTATTCATTCATTAGTGATAAATTTCAATGTTTCTTTTGACAATTGAATTCAATTTCATTATAAATGAACCTTGTTTGCAAATATAATTTGCACATCAATTTTGTTGTTAACAAAAACTTATAATAGGGAATACTCCCATTGAATGTGGACAAAAGTTATTATCTCATTTAACATTCAAGAATATGGTTGCAGATGCCAAAAGTATTTTTCATCTAGCCTTTTGAGTTTATAATGCATAGTTTTGAATAATGGTAGATTATATAACATGAATTCAACCTTAATCCAATGCAAATCATTTTAAGTTTCATGGGATGAAAAGGTACTATGTCAAATTAAGATCATCACTAATCCAAATATTGGCTTTTCCACTAAGGAAAAGATTACATATTGGTGTAAGATTTGGGCACAAAATTTTGATTTGAGTTGGACTTGATGTGTGTGACATCTATTATATTATGTGTGCATATGATGGATGGGCATGTTCCATAGAAGGGCATGCATCTAGAGGAGAAATTCTAGATCTAGGAAGGGAACTTCTTAGTTTGAAGTTTTAACTTGCCATCAAGTAGAACCATTACACAATGAACTAATTGTTTCCTTAATTTCTAGATTAAATAATTGTTTCATATGTACCATGAATGATAGCGAGACTTCTATTATCTAGTCTAAAATTGTAGTTCCAAGTTCATGGGTTTTATATTCCATAACTTAAAATGGTACAAATTTGAAGCATTGCCAACAATGTTTATATATCTAGATATATTTCCAAGCATGTCAAAATTGTTGTATTATTTTTGTATTCAAGTGTTCGAAAAATGTTGTATTTATGTTGATGTTGTACCAAACAATAAACATTCAATGTTAATTATTTTGAAATTTTGTGAATTTATTTCAACCTCAAGACTACACATGTGTGAAGATTCTAGATTTTAAAAACTTGCATACCATACATCACTTTTGTAAATTAACAAGGCAAGAAAATACTTGAAAGGATTATAGATGTGTGAACCATACCAACACAACCATGTGTGGTAGTCCCAATTTTTTAAAGTTGCATCAAGGATTTTTGAGTGTGGTAAGGTTATTAAGGGTTTTTAACAACTTCATGTTAGAATAAGGGATGATGAATGCGCATGGTTGCGTGGGGGGTTGTTTTCTTTTCTGAAATACGATATTGATGAGTAAGGTGTTGGGTTAGTTCTTTTCTACAACAAAAAGATGATAACCGTAGTTTTAGGATCTCAATTGCATAATTAAGGGTGAGAGATCTTTAGAGGGTTGGGGGTGGAAATAGACACCAGAATTCGTGGTGCTCAACAAAACATTAGTATTTTTTTAGTACTTAATGAATAACAAGGATGTTGAGATTCATGAAATAGTGTAAAAGGTGTTAATGGAAGGTCTAATAGAGATAGAACAATTTTCAAGCCCATGGTTAACGCTAACATTTCGCCATGATAATATTAAATTAGTTTTTTAGAATAATCTTCAGGCACTAATGATGTGTTTATAAAATTTCTATGATGTAATTCTAATACACCTTTATTTAAGCTTCATTTTTGTCAGATCCGTAAATAAAATTGAAATCAAATTTAGATCTTAACATTTCCAGCCAAGTAGCCTCAAATGAATTACAATTTAGTAAATGACTTAGATGGGATAAATCAAAACTGCAAGAAATTCAGAATGCGACAAATGGTGCAAGCTAATTATTTGGCTCGATGTTCCATGGAAATGGGTTGATTGGGCCTCATAACCAATAGTAATGGCCATCACCGAGAACCCAAGTTCGACAATAAGGATGAACATCATTAACTTCACATTGACACTCTTAAAACCTTTTTGGCGCAACTCCATGAATAGGAACAAACTTTAAGTAGATCACCAAAGCATGTGGGTTAGGAGACAATTAACGATCCCATGTCAAACGATCGACTCAAATGCGCACCATTATTTGAAACAATTCTTCATTGCACGACCATTGGGAGACTTTCACATCGAACAATGTTTCTAAAAGTTATTCATCTTCTATTGGCGCAACTGGAGGATTCAAGGGCGTAACATCATCATTCGCCATGATTAAATCTTCACATGCATTAACAAAAACCAAAGGGGTAGCTGGAATAATTTGGTACTTGCATTTAGAGGGGTTCGATGCCTTTTATTTAACAAATTAAGGTAGGCATAATGTGTGGTAGCGACAACGAAACCTCATGAAACTCCAAACATCCTAGTTTTAATAGATTTGTCAAGCCCTAATTTCGACGATGGATCTAAAAGTACATGGGGATTCTTGTGATGGAAATTTTAATTCCAATTTACTATGTATTACACAATTAATTAGTACATGGTAAATAATAATTAGAGGATATCAAAAGAGTAAATGGTACACAAGAATGTTTCACTACCATTGAATTGATTTAGTCAAGTAAGAATTAAAGGATGTTTATTTATTACTGCCGATAAATTATCCAAGTAGTTAGTTAGTTGAGATAAATTAGGATGAAGAAGTAGGATGTGAAAGTTAAATGGATGGAATGGATAAAGATCAAGCTCAAAAACCTCATTAAAATATCCAAGATAAAGAAAAGGATGAATCTTCCAATTCCATTGGTCATGAGGATTATCATCCTACTTGATTAGAGGATGGAACCTTCTTAGAGCTTCATTAGGCACAAGAATTTTCATCCTAAACTCCATTGGAAGACAAATCATTTTCGATTCTCATTGGTTTTTTAAGGATGAGGGGGCCATGGATTGGAAGGAAAAATTTCCACTTTCATTGGACAAAGAGAACAAGCTTAAGGAAGGGTCATGAAAAGCTTGGGGGAGAGGATCAATGGATCATGAATATGCACCAACAATGAATAAATATCTTTATTATTTTCTCCAATAAACTCTGTCTCTTCTATCACACAAACAAGCATTGACTCAACCCATCTTGGTACCAGAACCTTAGCTGTTATTTTCAAGCCTTCTATAACCAATTTTTACATCACATTTCAATATTTCACGTGCGAACCTACACTCATATGGGCCACAGTGAACCAGCACCGACCAGTGCACCATCAAGGATGGATGATATGTGATCAGGAAACAATTCTCTGCTGGGTTCTAGTCCCCTAGCTAACCATGGTGGTTAGCTCAGTTGGTTGATTTACTACCTACCAACTAGGTAGGTACTAAAAACAGCCCCTACCTACTATGTATAAACTATCTACATACCTAGCAGTTCCCTATTTTGTTACCTACCTGTCTATATGTTAAATCTACTTCTTAATGAATGGGTTACCAAGATGAAATCGGGTAGTAACTCAGTTGAGGATCATCCACAACTGAGTCATAACAAGCATCCAGTGGATGGTGCACTGGTCGGTGCTGGTTCACTGTGGCCCACTTATATGCTCTAAATGGCAGACAGACCTGCTCTGATTTTCTTTGTGTAATGAGAGGGCACCTTACCCAATGTATTTTTTTCTCTTCTGTGTGGGGGGCAATTTCAGAAAACAAAATGGCTGCTGTGGAAGGTGTTCTGTGGTTTTGAAACATGCTGTATTTTTTTCATTTTCTCTAGTGCTACCCGCCAGATATTGCAGGGAAAACAAGTTGGAGCAAGCCTTCACACTTGATAAGCCCATAGTTGGCAAAGCCCATATCCACGAGCTTTGCCCTACAACATAATTCGATATTGAGACCACACATTTCATTGTAATATTTAGTTATCTTATGGTCACTGGTCTTGCAAATGATTGAAAACTTCAATTTCAAAGACAATTATTAGTATTTATTATTGTCAAAACAGCCTTGAAATTTTGGAAATGTAGCATCTGGCTCAATACAACACAGGTTGAAGACCACAGGCTCAGTGAAAAAAATATTTTTGAATATTTTTTATTCTTGAACTGTAATGAATTTTTTACACCAATCTTTTCTTTATTAAATTGTGGTACAATGGTTAGAATGCCTTCACCCCCAAAGGTCTAAGGTTCAATTCCTTTTGCAAATTCTCTATTTTATTTTCTTTATTCATGACCAATTGAACAAAAGGATGTTGTCCTCGAACAAGTTGCCTTAGAAAAGCAGGAACTTGCAACTTCCTTGAGGATAAGGGGACTTAACCAAGTTTCCCTCACTTCCAGAGGGAAAAGGCACTTACCCAAGTTTCTCCAGGCAATTTCCTATGCTGAAACCATGATGGTCCAAAAGAAGTTGGGCCTATTTGCTCCAAAAAACCATGTTTCCCTAGGGAATTTGGGTTGCCTTGGAGAACCATGTTTTGAACCCATTTTCCTTGAGAAAACATATTGCTCTTGAGAATCTGGGGCCATTTGCCCCAAGGAACCATGAATTTGGGCTGATTGACCGCAAGCAATCCTAAGAAACTTGAGCTCATTTGTCCCAGGGAACCATGTTTTCCTACAAAACAAATACACAACCATTCATTGAAAATGATTATCCTTCCTTCTTGAAGAAATACATTCATGACAAAGGTTTCTATTGTAAAAAGATTTGAACCCAAGATCTCTCACTTGAAGTGAAAGTGATCAACCACTTTGACACGTCACTTAATTTATCAAGTGGGGCGCTAAACAACGGGTAAGGAGCTCTGTCCGACGCTGGTTTCACTTGTCTTTTTGCACACCTTTTTTTGGGCCTTGCACAGTTCTGCAAGAAACCATGCATCCTGGTTTTCAATGTTCTTTAGTTCTTCAAAACAAAAGTGAAGAACATTCCAAACCTTCTACCACTACAAAGTTAACTACTTTAACTATTTTTTTTCATATTCGGGTTGCGACAACCTCATAGTTAACTTTTTTTTTTCATCCTCGGGTTGTGACAACCTCTAAGTTAACTATTTTTTTTCATCCTCGGGTTGTGACAACCTCTAAGTTAACTATTTTTTTTCATCCTTAGGTTGTGACAACCTCTAAGTTAACTATTTTTTTTCATCTTCTAGTGGTGACAACCTCGGGTCACCACTTAATGTAGTTAGTGGTGTTTTAGTGGGTTTAGATTTTTAGTGGTAGAAGGTAATCCATGAAATTAAATATATAAACAACTCGATTCACGATGCGTCTGTGAGTGTGGTATTGTGAGGGACATGGATGTGGATGAACTGTAGACCTTCTACCACTAAGTTAACTATTTTTTTTCATCCTCGGGTTGTGACAACCTCTAAGTTAACTATTTTTTTTCATCCTCGGGTTGTGACAACCTCTAAGTTAACTATTTTTTTTCATCCTCTAGTGGTGACAACCTCGGGTCACCACTTAGTGTAGTTAGTGGCGTTTTAGTGGGTTAGATTTTTAGTGGTAGAAGGTCTGGAACATTCTGTGCATTTTCTTTGTTGCCAATGTTTTGTGCAAACGTCTTGCATCTGGGCACAGGAATATGTTTAGCATCCTTCATTTACGTGTAGGGTAAAACCCTGGGGTGAGGGCATTCTCAAAATAAGGGGCCTAGGATGAGGCAATAGCCAAGTCCGGCCTCACATTTTGAAAATGTCCCCCACCCATGGGTTTTACCTATAGTAAAGAACAGGCAAAATTTATCATGAACCAAACCTATGTAGATCATGAGGCTTAGGAGTGGAAGGGATATTATGTGTACTCCTTAATAGTGGGAGGGTTCTCACACCTACAAGTGGGCATAATTTCCCTCCCACCATTGAGGAGTCCACATAATATCCCTCCCATTTTCTAGGAGGGAGATCGATGGACATCAAATACACTACAGATTTTCTCCAAGTGCTTTAACAAAATATAAAGACCCAATTTGGATCCATACTTAAACACAATCAATGATAATTGGGGGAAGAAGACAAAATGAACGTTAGATATTATTGGGCATCCCTACAAGCACGTGTATTTTTTGAGTTGGAAATTTAATTACATTTAATTGGTTAGGCATGTCTAGTGTTTACCTATGCATCTTTTGGAAGAACAAAATTTTCAACAAGTTGTGAAAATGTGCTTTTATCAACAATGTCCTTTTTGAAAGTGTCCAAGTTCTCTAGTCATGCATTTATTCTCTACCCGCCAGGTCATGGTGCTCATTTCAAGGAGGAGGGAAGTGACTAGTGCTTAGAGAATAACTAAGAGCCTTCTTCCCTTGGTGGTGGATTTGAGTCCCATGTGGAGCTGCAGAACATGTGAATTTTATTTTATTTTTCCTGCACAGAACATCAGAACATGAATCCTTCCCAGTTTTTTCCCTGACTAGTGCTTAAACACTATAAACACTAGCCTTCTTCCCTTCTGGTGAATTTGAATCTCATGCGGGAACTACATGTGAGTTTTTGTTTTCTGCATAGGACGTTAGAACAAGAATCCATGCTGGTTTTTTGTGCAAAACAACCGTGCAAAGTACAAAACATCAAGGCAAATTGTTTGATGGGAGGGTAGAAGGAGTTGCACCTATTGGGCATTGTCATGTGTAGCTCAAATTTGGAGAAAGTTTGGTGGATAGAACCCTTCTTTTTTCTTGGGAGGTAGGCTAAATGATTGCCATTCCCAAGAGGTAAGAAGACCCAGACCACTTTCTGTGTAGTGGCCCCCAGTAGTCATTTATTTGAAGTTTCATGGGTCCATAGTCCCATACCATAGGGATGGGACTTTTGACACATCTACAGCTCTAGCCTCTAGCCTCTCCCATGGTACCACTTGACTTTTACGAACCATAAGATTCTGGCCATTTCCTTACTGTTTGAATTTGCGAATAGGTAGGGTGTTGTTAGGAAGCGCAAGTAGTCCAGGCCAAAAATAGTGGCAGCCAATTTTAGGAATAGAATTTGTGAATGTTCTAGTGTCTGGCCAGACTTTCCTTGTGCAAAGAAAAGGCTTAAAAAGACTGTGAAATTAGTTTTTGGTTTCCAATTGTTGGATTCGCGTTGGATTGGAGGGCTAGGAGGGCTAGTGTGGACATCTTACCTCGTCAATTTTTTAGACTCTGCTTTTTAGGGTAGAGACATTGTGATGCACCCAAAAACTGGCCAAAGTTTGGTATCCCCACATTCTAGGATCATGTAGAGTCCACTATAGAAACATTTATTGCATAACTATAGGATCCACATTGGACTTCACCATGCTAAGCACATTGTGTTTCCAATTTGTATGTTGAATATTTATCTTCCTTATGGATTCATTTAAATGCCATAACCATAATGTCACAAGCGACTTGATTTTACTTTTATTACCTTAGAACTGACTAGGAAGTTTAAAACATGGTGATAAATCATAAACTTATTGAGATTGTTTTGCATTTTATCCTATTACTTGAATTCTGCTAGGCCAATGCAGTAACATTGAAACCAACCTTAAATGAGGACATGAACATGATAAACCTCACTTGTAATTTAAGAAAACAAATAATCAAAATAAAAATATTCACCCTTGCAAAACAAAACAAAGTGAAAAATTAATTATTAGAAAAAAAAGTATTTTTTATGGTTTTTTGTGACTAAATTTTAATCGAGCAAGCAATATTTGTGACTAAAATCTTTTTAATTGTTTTGAACAAATCACATGTGATATTAGTTGCAACAACAAGGGGTATTGGATGAAAGAAAAAATCAACAAACATCTTTTGACTCTATTGTATATGTATTGTCACATGCAACTATTTTGATCACTATTGAATGCAAATGATGTGTTGTCATGTATTTCAATATTTAATTATTTAAAATGTAAATATTATTATTATTTTGAAATAATTTGGGATGTTTAATTCAAATGCTTTGATGATCTTATATTATGACACATGACCCAATGTAAATATGTCATGTGGCATTTTGAAATGAATTAATATTATGTCAGTAAGTACCCAAGTAGATACATAAGTAGGTGTTCACAAATTTAAATTACATACCTACTTATCTACCTACCTATTTAGGTAAAAAGGTAGGTAGGTAGGTCCTACCTTCCTAGGTTAAATACCTACTCATATGGGAAGGTACTTAAGTAGGTAGGTACATAGGTTGACCTAGGTGAATAGATCAAACTAGGTACCTACCTAATTAAATAGATAAGTAGGTTGGGGAGGTACGTAGTTTAGAATTGTGCATATTTTTGTTTTTGTTTTGGGTTAAGCCTTTTGATTCATTCACCCCATGTGCACAAATTTCTTAAAGTGAAATTGAATGACCACATCCCTTGTTTATATAGTGTTCAAAATAGAAATGGAAAACAAACAATATGGGGATAAGTTTTGAAGTTATAATTTCTTCGCAAACTAAGTTGCAACTCCAAAACTCTCCTCATGCCTTTTTTTCTTAATTTTTAAATTTCTAAACAATTCAAGTACATGGCTCATTAAATCATTAAATAATCATTCAATTAATAATGATGAAAAATTTAGCATAATATTTAAAATAAGAACTATACACTACAAATATTAAGTGTTCATTATTCACTATTTGAATAACTAATAACTTCTCAATATTTAACTAATTAGCTATTTAGTTACTCACAAGTTGTCAATACATAACTCATAAATAAATAAATAACTAAAATATTTTTAAATTTTTCCTTATTTTCAAAATCTCATCAAATTACAAATGATATAATTAATGTAAAAATTTAACTACTATAATAAACATATAACTAGTATAAATATTTATTTCAAAATTAAAAATAAATAATTAAAAATTACTATTAGTCATAGGCAACTTAATTGATGCCAACACAATGTCACAATAATTTGAGAGGGTAAAAATTTGATTATAAAAACCAAATAGTTGCAAGTAATTGTAATTGTGATGGTCACATATTGGCCTTTTCTTTCTAGTGTAATCTCACAAAATTGTTGTGTTAAGATAGGTAGAGTAGAAGGGTTGCAAAATAGACCTTTCTCCTAAGTAAAGAACATGAAATTATTTTTTCAATTTTAAAAATATATATATATTTTGACTTAAAGTTTGTCTTTGGCATTTTAATGTTGGTGGCTTTATTATTTTCATCAAGCTTCACCATTTCTTTTGTTGTTTTCATCATTACTTCCAAAAAGCCTGTTTTTATTTCATAAAAGCTTCCATAATCTATTTATATTTCTTTGTAGTCTTGTTGTAGTTTGATGTTACATTGCATTTTTTGTCAATTTGATTGTTTTTGTTTGGTAATGGAAATGTCATATCCTTTTGGTGTTTTTTCAACTTTTGCTTATTTTTTGTTTGTCGGCATGTGTCATTGTTGTTTGTAGGTTGTGTTGCATCATTGTGATTTTTTTGCCTTGTTTTTGTTTTTGCACATCAACATAACTATCATCATCATCATCATCATTCATTTTTTTCATGGAGATGAAAACAATGTCTATTTCCATTGGTGCTTTGTATCAAAGCAACAATCATCATAGTGATTGTTCTTTTTTATTATTTCATGACAATGGAAACATTACATCCTTATGTTTCCTTTATTTTTTATTCATTCTAGTTGTTTGGTTTTATCTATGTGTGTTGGTTGCATTGCATCTCCTTGATGTTTCTTTTTTTTAATAACATTGTCACCTTTTTGTGTTGCATTGTTTTTGTTTCTGCAAGTTGATGTAACCATCATCCTCTTCATTCTGTTTTTATTACTTCTTTCATGGCAATGGAAGTATATTGTTTTTATACTAATGGTTTTTTATCTATTGTGAAAGTGTTATATCTTTCTATTGCAAGTGATTCTATTTTGTAGTAGATTGAATTGTATCTTGTTAGTGTTGGTAACGTTTAATGGGTTGAAATTCAATAATTTTTTACATTGTTAGACTTTTTTTGTTTTTTCAACTAAGCATATTTGTCTTTTTTTTGTTTATGTTGCAATACATTTTTTCGTGGTGGTAGTTCATACCTTGTAATTTCAATAGATTTTGATGAAGTTCCTACTAAGCTTGAAAGTAAAGTCGTTGATGTTAGTAACAATACACTTTGTCTTCATGGTATTGTTTATTATAATGTTGATTATGCATGCCCAAAATGTTGATTTCCATACATCCATGAAAAGGAGTTCCAAAATGTCAATAAGGGCAAACAAAGAACAAGTAGACGTGCTGAAATGTGGGCCATAAATGCATTTGATAAGTGGTGGGAATTTTGTGGTTTTAGCACCAAGAATCCATTGAAGATTTGATAAAAGATGAAAAGATTATTACAAAATTGGTGGACATGTTGTCCATGTTCATTCTTCAAATTTAAAGAAAGACAACAACTTGCACACCAACAAGGTATGAATCGTTGAATGCAATCTTGTAACTCTATTTTTTTTCTACGTTAATTTTTTTACAATGTTTGTTTTTATTATCTTACTTTTTAGATTATGTTGTTTCTTTTTCCCTTGTAAGTGAAATTTCAAATGCACTTATGATTATTTTTCTTAATGTGTGTTTTTTTTTTTGGCGATTGATTCATTATTTTTCAAATGTTTTTAAATATGTGATGCACCATACAAGAATTGATCATAGTGTTTAGGTGGTTGATAAGGTACAAACAAGGGGAACGCATTATTGAAATTGGGAAAGTATTTGTAGTGCCTTTCAATATTTTTATTAATGTCAAGTTTTTGTTATGTTAAATTAGTTATTGACAAAGTAAGTTTATGTGCTTTTGGTGCAAGCCTAGGTAAGATTATCAAGAAATCTAATGTCTTGTCTATTGATGAAGAGAAAAAGATGTTGGCATAAGAGATGTGTTCACCAACAACACCAACAAAGATAAATCTATGTTTTGGTTATTTTTGTATGTGTAATTTTCTCATCTATGGTTGTCAAGAACTCAAGAATGTGAATTTTGGAAAAAAAATATTTTGTAACTACCTATCAATTTGATATTGAGATTTTGTCAAACGTGCCAAAAAATTGGTGGATTAACATCACAAGATGTTATATTAATAAGTATCAACCTAATGTCATTAACACTTTCATGGAAATGGCAAAAGCACCGTCCCGTTGATTGGCCTTTTGGCAAGTTAGGGCCATGCCCCATGTTCTTACATCTAAACCATAGTGGAGGCAGGGTGATGATGTCTAGTTTACCATTGCACCAGTTAGTCCAAAGCAATTATAACTTATTGTTGATAAGGTCACAATGGCTTTTCTTGATTTAAAAACAAGGTTTTGTCTAATAAGATTAGTAGAGGGGTTGGTATAACACACATGGAAGAAGCATTTGTACCAAGAAAATATGGAATGGAAGTGATTGGCCATAAAGACTCAATCTCTTATGTGAAGTAAATTTTTTTGTAGTCTTCTTTGCTTCAAATTTTTTTGTTTGCTACAATTTTTTATTTGCTATAAGTTTTTGCAAGTTTATATATGTTACATTTTTTGCAAGTTTTAATATACTTCAAATTTATATTTGATTTGCATTGGTTTTGGTTTTAGGTAGGTGTAAGTACAATCATATTGATAAACATTTGTGCAACATATCTTTACAACATATCTTAAATGGTGAGATAAAACATGTTCATCTTTTATGTTATGATGAAGCATTGAATGATGAGAAAATTGCATTTGAGAAGGTTAAGGTGAACTACATTTGAGAATGTTAAAGTAAATTGATTATTTGTGTGTTTAGGTAGTTGATTTTTTGTTCATCATGAAATTATTTTTTGTGATGGTTTTTTATCGTAGGAACTTGAATGCGAAGAATAAACACTTGGTGGTGGTCTTCTTGTTCTTGAAGGTTTTGTTTTTATTTTTTATGTTGTTGTTAGTCCAAGTTCTATCATGTTTGGAACTATCAATAAATCCCTTAATGAATTGAATGACAATGTTTTTAATGAGTTGTTTGAAACTGAATTCCACAAGTACAAGGATCGACTTGAGTCTATATTTATCCATGTGCCATTAGGTGTCATTAATTTGAACACTATTTTTGGTCATGTATTTAATAACTTGTAGAACTAAACAATTACAATCCAATTACATGGTTGAGCTAGGCAAATGTGTTTTTCTTTTAGCAAACTACAAGTTTATTAGTGTTTTTACTTATGCTTCTGTTGGTGCTTCAACATTGGAAGATATTGAAAATCTAGTTTGATTGATGCGCTTCCATTAGTACTTTTGTCGAAACATAGTTGTTCATGTTTGCTATGTGACTTCACTTTTAATGTTACTTCAACACCAAAGGCAATGACAATTGTGGATTTTGTGGAGACAATTGGTTGTTACATTGCATTATAAAGATATGAGTTATTTCCAAATGGGTGTTGGCACTTTTTTTATGGTGGATTTCAACTTTGATGGACTTGAAATTTAATTTAATTTTGATGGACTTGAGATTTTCTTTGATCATTACTAGAAAACATGGTCCTAATGCATTATGCATTTCCACCCAAATTAGGCTAAGTCGAAAGGAATTCGTCCAAACCACTAACTTGTGGTTGTTTGGTGGACCATTTACACTTGAATGTGTGCATAGTGGATTATTAGTGGATTTCATATTGAAATTTTAATGAATTCATAATGGATTTATAATGGAAACTGATGGACTTTAGTGGATGGGAATGGTGCATAGTGGAATCATAATGGAAACCTTGCCACATGTTCCATATCACTGATGACTTCCACTAAGAATGCACATGGGTGGAAATGGGTCTTTCCCACTCAATGTTGGGTGGAATGTTGATTGGATTAGGACCAGGTTTTTTAGTAAGTGGATGGACTTGAAACTTAATTTTAACTTTGATGGACTTGTGATTTACAATTTGCAAACTTTAGACTTCACAAGTTGAGTTACCATGGTTTTTTTCTTGTGTTAATTTTTCATTGTTATTTTTTTTTCAAAATTTTTGAATAAATGAATTCACATTGTCATCTCTTGAGTTCTTATTGTTTTTGGTTTTGTATTAACTTGTCTTTGTTTTTTTTTAATTTTAATTTTGAATTTTAGTGCATAAAACTTTAAGGAAAATTTTGAAATTGTAGAAAGATTTATTTTTAAAAATGAAAAGAGAAACTGGATTAAAGGGGGGAAAATTAGAAAAAGAAAAGAAAAAAAGAATTGAAAATTTCAAAAAAATAAATATGAATTTTGTAAGGTATTGTGAGAAATTATGTTTCAAAACCAACCAAAATATACAAAGAGAAAAAATTTCCAATATTTTATGGTCCTCCAAAGCACTCACAATTTTGATCACAACTACCCTTTAATCCAATTTCAATCCTTGTTTTAGACCCACCTTGACATTATTGTATGATTTCTTCTCAACAATTTGTTCAAATATCTTACCTTGTTTCTATCAGTTTTCCTCATCATGATTTGTTGAAATCTTATGAATTTTGGTTCAAACATTGAGCCTTTAAAGACAATTCTAGCAAAGTTTAATTTATTATTTTTCAAGGTTGGGGGTCTTGGCATATTAAAGTTTTCATTTTTTGATGTTCACAAGGGCAATGGGGGGGTGGGGGTACTTTTAAGTTTGGTACAATATGTGTTGGGATATGATTGAAAATTATAAAAAAGATTCATTTAACTAATTTATAACATTTTTAGAATCAAATTTGAAAATAAAATGTCATCATTTCATTACAAGGTGGACTTTTAAAGTGATGTAACATCTTTTGTCATAGACCATAAAAAAATTTATGGACTTTCATCACATAATAAACATGTGTGAAATGTTGATTTTTTTTCCTAGTATGATTGTGAAGCTATTGTAATGTTAAATAACGGGTTATAAGTAAATTTAATATTTTAATTTATGAAGATTCTATAAGATTTCTAATAGTCTACAAAGTCCATGATTTATTAAAATGGAAAAATTGAGAATTGTTGTTTTGTATAAAAGGACATTATTACTCTGCATAACAATTGCCAAATATAAAAATTGAAAAAACCCATGTTTTTGCGTCTAACTTTTCCCCTAACTAATCAAATCAAAACATGTGTCGCAATTTAAAAACTTGTAAGTTTAAGTTTTAGGGTGTTGGCAAGCTATGGTCTACACAAAAAATTGTCACAATTTGATAGTTTTTAGTACCTATCCAAGTTTCATGCATTATAGTGGAAACTTGGAAAACAATTTTCATTAAAATTTTGTAAAAGATGATGGTTCGTATACCAATCTAACATTATGTTGTGAAATCAATCCACATATGAATGATATAATAGTCCAACAAAGTATTGTTTTGATTTGGAAAACCTTGTCACATTTTTGCAATTCCAACAAAAGGACTGAGGACTACTACATTTAATAATAAATTTTCCATGAAATTTTACACATACATAAAAGAAACCATAAAGAACAATCTTTCCCATCAAAGTTTTCATTTTTTTTTAAGGTAGTGGAATTTAAATCAAATGATTTTTAAATGTCCATTAGTACATTATGGTATGAAAATGTTGATGATTATGATTTTTCTTAAGTTGGAAAATGTTCTTCAATTGAAGATTTATTTGGGCTAAATGGTTTAATCATTTGACAAAGGTAAATTGAAGTTTTGAGTTTTTTTTAAACTAGAAAACTATTGTCAAATAAGGGTTTAAAAACCTTTATTAAATTATTTGTATACATTTACACAAATGTACAATTATGTCTTAGTTTCATCTTCATAATTCTTGTGATTTCTTTTAATTTTGAAGCCCGAAACATTCATATGTGATCTTTAAAATTACTCAAAGTTGATGAAATCTTACGTTTTGCTACTTTTGATACTATATGTGATTCCAAATTTGCCACAAATTGTGTAAACTATAGCTTGCCAACACCCTTTAGGTATTCCATTGCCTCATACTTTCAAATGGACAATTTTACATTGCCAAAACACTAAACATTTGAATTAATTTTTTTGAAAAAGTAAAATTTTGGACTCCACATGTGCCACTTTTGGTACCACCTTAATGTGCTTTCACCCTAAGTATCTTTGCACTTGGTTCCTATTTGTGGGTTTTTTGTTATTTCCTAACAATGTTTATTCCACAGCTCCAACTTTTGGTTGTTGCCATATGTGCTTGATTTGTCTCCATCCCTAACATTAAACTTCCAATGATGACCGGTAGTGCAAGAGGGGGAGGAATTGGTGGCAATTGCAAACCACTATCCATATATATAAACTTTTGACATTTCCAAATTGAATTTTTAAAGTTATTTTCTTTTGAACAATCTACTTGGAGAAATATGATTCACATTAACATTTGGGATGTTTGCAGGGTATGAAAATTATTTTTCAATATAGCATATCAAATGGAAAAAACATTTGTTCAGGTCACTTCTTTGACATCAATAATCTTTTCAATTGGTTTCTTTGCAACAAATTCAGCTATAGCCTTACCTCATGTATTTCCATTTTCAACTTTTATATCTATAAATAGACAATCTCCAATTTTGTTACAAATGACAAAGCCTAGCAAATATCTTCAATGATAGGAAATTGTTTTTTGAACTCCTCCATAGATAGTAAATGAATCACCATCTAAAGGTGTTTACATAGCCTTTGCATTAGTCCAAACAATAGCACAAATAAAAAAAGATTTCTCCTACTTATAAAACATGAAAAACCATGTTAATAAGGGCACTTCTCCTATTTTCTACCAACTACAAAAATTGTCAACATATCTTATAATGTCATTGTGAAGTTGGAAAAAATACATCATGAAATAACATAGTCTGGGGGCATGCACATCTTTGACAACCATCATCCTATGATTCCTTGCAAGATTATAAGTTATACATAATAATCAAATGTATCAATTAGAAATTAGATGATAGGAGAAGAAAAAGAAAATATTTTGATATTGATTGGGGCTTTTTTTGTTCTTTTACCTCTTGGCACAAACAAGATTTAAATAATTCATTGCAAAAATCAAGTTATTTATTTTGTTCAAGCGTGCTAAAAAAAATTTATCTTGTGATTTGCACTTATAAGTTACCTCATGTCTAATGTTATCTGATGTTGTAAAAGAAACTTATGAAAAGAAAAAATATATATCACTACCAATTTTGATGGAACTTTATGGGTAACAATCATCAAAATAGATTATGTGTACTCAATCCCTATTTTCTTTTTGCACACCATCCTATGATTAATAATTCAATGTAGGGTCTTCAAAGTTTAAAGAGGAAAATATTTCTTCCAATAGAAGTTACATAACATGTTCACATATAGTAATGAAACAACATGATATAAAACAACCATAATTTTACCTTGATTTTCTGTACTTTCTTGTAGCAAAGGACATACTGGATGCTTGTCAAATATAATGATTGAATGGCCTTGCATAGAAGTTTTTACTCAAGGTTGACAAACTTGTTTTTGTCAATAGGATGTTGAATCAACAATTCAAACATGTTCATGCAACAACACATTTGGTCAATAGTTTTATACCTACCAAAATAACTCACATAAAAATTTCACAAAATTCTTGTAGATTCAAATACGAATTATGCTACTTAACCTTCAATCTAAAGCATTATGCTCTAGCATAAGACTTGCATGCAACATTCATCATGTAAACAATAATTTCAAATTGAGATTTAAGAATTACCTCACAAGATCAAAAGACTCACATAAAACTTTCACATTTTTTTTTGTAGATTCAAATATTGGTTCTAGTCCTCAAAAATCTCCATGGCCACAACTTAAAAAGGAAAACCTTTAAAGCAATTATGGGTTTTTCACTACTACAAAATGTGGGTGCAATTCATTAGTCCCCGTTCAATGGACCAAAGAATTGACTACATCCCCACTAGTCCCATTCATTAGGACTAGTGAATTCACTCAAAATCCAATGAAATCACTTGGCATACAAGGACGTATTTCGTTGTAATGTTTTTGGAAGATTGTGATACCATTTATCACTTTCATAATTAAAAAAATTTGACAAACAAAAAAGAATGGAGAAATCACCATAAATGTCCACATAAAACATAGTGAACATGAACTTGATTCTAAAAGCAATTTAAACATTTCCTACTTGTGTACTTGCTAACTTGAAGTTTTTCTATGAAAAGCTTGAAAGGCATGATTTTCATACCTATTATTGCTTTAGCATCCACTTGAGATGAGAACAAAATACAACAAATGGTTATAGACTTGAAATGTGTTACCTATTAATTTTTCCTAGTTCCAAAAGAAAGTGGAACAATTCAAATTCTCAATGAAATTAAGTGATATGTGTTTTTATATGCATAAATTTATTGATTTAATGCATGAAAATAGTAGTATTCATATTATATTATTTTAAATTTCTTTTAATGTAGATTTTATATAAACATAATTAAAATGTTGATCAAATAAAATTATTAAAACTTGAGATGCAGAAAAATGTGTTATTATATCAAGAATTTTATTGAACTTGTGAGCATCAAAGGGAATTTTTTTTTGTGATTGTTATACAAAATAGATTCATGAAAAACATTATTACAAAATTACCATTGGGGAAACTCATTCGCATTTTATTTAACCTTCAAGACAAACCCATGTGAGTATGCTTGATTTTTATATGTTATGTTCCAAAGATAAGGAGCAAAAACATTACGGTACATCAATGAACTTGCATTGACAAATCTATTTGTCACCATTGAAAATGTTGAACTATTTGTCATTTTTATTATAAAAAAATACAAGACATTTTTGAATGTTGTGAATCATGTTGTCCAAAATCATGTGAATTGGTGGAAAGATATTATCATTGCCAAGGAACAAGTTATTAATAGAATTATATATTTTTGTTTTCATGTAATGAAAGCTTGAATTGAGAACATTTAGGATGCATTGCTTTTTGAGGAAAATAATAATTTGTGATGATATTTGCATGTGTTGATGAAATGCACAATGCAAAACTTTCTATTAAGGACTTGGAAAGTTTCTAAACATTATCAACATATAATAAATGTGATGGCTTATATTGCTAAATGATGGGTAAACAAAGGTGTGCATGGGAACAATTTGTGACCAATAATTATAAAATTAGTTAGTTATCAAGGTCTTAATATGAATGTCATTGGGAATGAATGAAATATACACTATGTGAATAGTTAAATTGTTGCACTTAAAATCTCATTGTTACCATCATTGGGGGTGTAAAAGTTGTAGAAGACAACCAATTCTTATAAATTTTTTTAAACAAATGTAAATTGAATTAGACTTGATAGTCAAAAAGACATTTACATTTTCTTAAAACTCATATATTACTCCTTTCACTAATTAAATGAAAATGAAGATCGACAATGTTTGTAATGGAAAGCATGTAAAACATGGAAATCATTATTAACTTGAACCCAAATGAAAATTATAATCAACAATTGGTACAAATTATCAAAGAATTATAAGTAGTGCTTATGAAAATGAAATCTAGCATTGTTGATTATATTGATAAAGAATTGAAGTTCATAAATTGAAAGTTATGAGAAGGCATGTGACATCATTTACTAAGCCTTTCACATTTTTTAGATGTACCCCCATTGCATTTTTAATATAAAAAAAACATTCATTGCAACAAAATGTTAAATGAATTTAAAGATGAAACACGAAAAACCATAAAAATAACAAAGTTTCATGGAAATTACTAATGCCATAGTTAAAAGTCAAAAGATGCATGTAAAACACCTTTCATATGTCATCCTTTCCAAATTCAAACAAAAGCATGTTGTTTTTCATAAAATGCAAAGGTAGCGTGTGATGTTTGTTTCACAAACACATGTCTTGATAAGGTGACAAGCCTACATGCTGTTGCAATTGTGATAATGAATATAAACATTTGAAACAAAATTTCAACACATTTCAGGTGTGAATCATATGTTTTCAAAACTCTAAAAACATGTTTGTAACTATATACACAATTTGATGAAAATATATGTTTCATTATATATTTATATTTTATAAGTATGTATGAATTTGCATGGTGATTACACTATACAAATGTGAATAATTATTTGGTTAAAATTCAATATATGTTCCATACATTTTCATAAAAACTTATGAAATTTTTAACAATTTCATTTTTCAAGGTAGAATTGAGGTGACATTTATAATTCAATTTTTTACATTCTCAAATTAATGTGTGATATATCTTATGCATACATTAATGTTGGGTGGGTATCACAAAACAATTGAAAACTAGTTAAGGTTTTAGGTTGGTTTTCATTGTGAATATTTATAGTTTTCATTTTAACAAATAATGATCTCTTTGAGAATCACCTAGGGTATCATTTGGCCCAACTTTAATACTTAAGGTAGTTATAGGGTTTACCCTTAGTCTAATCTCAACCTATTACACATTAAAAGTCTCATATTACATAAATTTTTGTAAGTGTAAATTTGAACTCAAGACCTCTTTGATATCAAAAAACACATTATTATTCGGACACATCTTCACAAGTGAAAAACGCATATGAAACCTTTTGTTTGAAATTTAGATGTGTTTACATTGCTTTTTAAATTAAAAGTGTTAGAATGTGTCATTTTTATAATAAAAAAATCCTTTGACTTTTTTATAAAAATTTGTGGCATGGTGATTACAACATACATTCTTTTCTATAGGGTCTTAGGATCAAATCTTGTTAAGTTGAAAATTAAGTGAAAACAAGTCCATTTGAAAACCACATATTTTTATAAAAAAATCAATCAAAATTTTAAACTTAATTATTTTGAAAATTATAAGCTCCAAACATTGTTATACACCTTACACCTTATGGAATGAAAAACCTCATGAAAAAAAAAATCATTTGGATATTCACAATTGAAAGGAATTTTAACCATAAATAATAATAATAATAATAGAAAATATAAACATAGATGGTTTGAAATCAACCATGCATAATCAATTATTATGAAAAAAAAAATCTACAAATAAAAAATGCCACATTTATATCATTGCTCATTCTTAATAATTAACTTTTTACTTTCATTGTATCATTTCTTGTTTAATGTTTCAATGATTTTTTTATAACCTTTTTTGGAGTGGGTGTCTTAAACTTGCCCTTTTAAAATGCTTTGGAAGGAGGTGCATTACTTGTATTTTTTTACCTTTATTTTGATATATTCCCCATGTGTTTCCATTTTTAAAAATTAAAAAATATTTATTTATTTTCTCCCTCTTTCATTTTAGAACATTTTTGAGCTATTGATTTTTCAAGGATGCATGAGAATTCATTTCCCTAACTTTCCATTGCTTCCTCCACATCCTTTCATTCTCCTACAACATTTTTATGTAATGGAATTCATTGACTTAAAAAAGTAATGAAGAAGTCAAAATTCATTGATATTCATTATCAATCCAATCATCTTTTACACAATTTACATTATAATATAAGCACATGTATTGTAATACAATGAAAAAGAATTTGTAAATGCATGCTCAATTCACAATGGAATATGATGGATGATATGAAGATTGAATGAAGGGGAAAATTTTGACAAAATAATTGTGGAACATAGTACCATCCATGAATCTTAATGAAAAATCAAGTAAAAATAATTAAAGAACAAAAATCATGAACAATTTTGAGGTTTAGCATTTATTAATAATTTATTACCTAAAAATTGGATTATACTCAAATTTTCTTAATTTTAAAATTCACTTAAATCACATATTAACAAAAATGACCCATAAATTAAAATAAATTAAAATAATAAATAAGTGACATAATTCATCAATAAATAATGAATTTAATTCATCATTAAACATGCATTTCATTGACAATGTTTTGGTTTGCCACATGTTTGAAAGATTTATAAATCTCTTTTAATTTATTGCTATGATGGTCAACCAATTATGCAATCCTTTAATGTTAGCACCAAAAGGTGGTGTGCTTCATTGGCACTTCTTTCAAACATTTCTTCTCTTACCAATTCACAAGTATTTACATCTTCTCTCATCTCCAAAGTTCTTTCAATCTTCTCTTCTTCAATGCATGATTCTCCTCAATGCATTTCATTTAACACTAGTTTCATTTTATGTGTTTCAATTGCATTTTTCTTCCTTTGTTTTTCTTTTCTCTTTTTCAAAACTTTCCATATAATTCTTCTTCATGTTTCATTTAAATTCACAAATCAAGATTATACCAAAATGAACATAATTGTCTCACCTTGACAAGTATTTTTAAATTTATAACAAATGTGTTTACATTATAGGAAAACGTGAGTGTTTGGATGGGAAAATTAGTCAAAAAGACTTCCCTTGCTCCCATCTCCAACTTGACCATAATGCTTTTGTTTACAATGTACATTTACACTATACATGTCATTGCCATATACCAAATTCATATACATGATTTGCCAAGTTTTAACCCAAGACCTTATGGAGGCATGCCACTACTTTTATCATCCAACTACACAACCTTTTGTTAATAAAAAATTGTGTAACTTTTCCATTTATCTTCTTAATTATGAAATCATACTTAAAAGATCCCAAAATTGATGCATGTTTTCAACTCTCATTCAAATGAAACAAATAATAGCATAATGTTAAAGTTTATTTGAGAATTTATTCAATAAATTCAAGACATTTTACAAATGTTCAAAGGAGTTTTTTTTTAATGTTTAAAATGAACATAAATCATTGACAAATTCAAACATGTTAACTTCTGATTATTCCAATGCAAATTCCATTCATTGGGTGATTGAACAAAACAAGGTAAGTAGGTAGGTAGGTTGTTAGGTTAGGTATGTAAGTAAGGCATGTAGGTTATTAAAGTAAGTTGGTAAGGTAGGTACCAATGTTGGTTGGGTATGTAAAGTCAATGGTTGGTATCAATACTAATACAAACATTAGTCTCAAGTATCAAACCAATTTGGTTTGACCTAAATTTGGTACTGACTTAATATTAATATTAGTTGATAAGGACTTTAAATAATACAATCTCATATCAAATTTATATTAATCTAGGTATTAAACATATATTAGTCCAAAATTGGTATCATTTTTAAAAATAATGTTAATATCAACATAGATTGATATTAGACCACATTGGTCAGTACATATAATAAAGTGAATATGTCTTAAATATGGTACATAGGTAAGTAAGGTAAGGTAAGGTAGGTATTTAAGTAGATTTAAAATATGTAAAGTAGGTGTCAGGAATGTTAGTTAATTAACTATTCAATTAATCACAATTAATTTGGTGTTAAGTTAAGTTAGCATAATAACTTTGTTTTAGTTCATAATTGGTTCAAATGTGAACATGGTTTGGGCTATTTGGTGTTTGGGATATAATTATGAAGTGTGGGTTCTCAAATCATTTTTTGTGATTTGAGATTCTAGAATATAATGTGTTTTGCTTTGCAAGTTTTTTTGGCACATGTTTTGTCTATTGTATTTTTATTTTATGCTTTGGGCTTTGATTCCTACTCGTTGCATATGAGTCTTATTTAGGGTTGAGTATGGTACGTCAATTAAAGTGTTCTTATGTTATTTTGTGTGGTGTGTGGACAATGATATGTTTTAATGCCAATATGGTAACGAACAACATAGGCATGTAGCATAATATGTGACAATATATAATTTAACATAATCCAAATGTTTTCATGATAAACACATGTGATCAAATAATCCTTACACATGAACTAATAACATACTCTAGTGGCAATTCACTACAAGCACAACCTAGCCTAGCTTATGTTATGTAGGTGGCCTAATAGGCTAGGTTGTTGTGCTAAATTAAAAAGGTACCTAGGTTGTTAGTAGGCTAACTAGTTATGTAAGATAAGTAACATAGGTCTTGCTAGTAGGCTAGTTAGGTATATTAAGTAGGTAGCCTTGACCTAGCTAATGTTAAACCAAATACAATGATTTGATTAAACCCTAGCCATCTTTAAGGAACTCTTTTTTCTTGCTCTTTTTCACTAGATGTTTGGATTGACACCTATTTGTCAAAAATGTCACCTTAGTTAAATGTACAAATAAAAAAATTACATGTTTTTATGCCCCAAGCCTTTTAGTCAATATGAACATTTGAATCAAATTGAACCTTTTAAAAAACCACATTTTCTTGTAGTGACCCCATATAGTTATTCTACATGATAGCCATGAAATTTAGGCTTGTGAATATCCCATGCGAATTTCACATGTGCCTAAAAGTTATTATAAACATAATTGAATTCAACTTGGTGGAACATTCATTAAATTTCTTGAAAATTGTCAAACAAGTAGAACATAACTTTACATGGTTTTGTTTTCCCCCAACTAGATCACAAGCATTCTAATATGATCATTTGTCAAATGAACCTTCTCCTTTAATTTGAACCCACCAAGTACACAAACACATGTCTTTTAATCCAATGATTTACTTTCATTAATTTGAAAGAATTAATATATGCCCACTTCATTATTGGCTTGAACATGTCCCACTAGTCCTATAAGGCAAAAAACAATGTTTGATGTTTGTTAGAGTTTTTTTTAAAGTTTTGAATTAAAAAGTTTTCAATAACCAATGTCTACCAAAATAAAGAAAATTTGAAAAATCGCTTAACATAAAAGGAAGTTTACGACAATTTTCCTTGGAAAAATCATCAAGGTGTTTGGCATGGGGTACTAACCATCTTCTTGGTCAACATTACCTTTGCCACAATGTTTTGGTAGCCTTTAGTGATAGAATCACTGAACCTTGATAATATAAGAAAAGCCTGAGGTGTTTTTTGAATGATGTGTTTCTTCATGTTCTTTTTTACATTTTACAAAAGGACAATGAATAATTGAAGTAGAAGGATGTAAAAAGTCTCTTAGGTGTAAACAAGTTTCTTCTAGTTGTAAAAATTATCTTTCTTCCTTTCTTTTACTATCATGTTGAATTGATTATTTGAGTAAATATAGGATTTTATAATAATATTTTTACAAAAAAAGAAGAAATAGGGAATTATTGGATGAGAAGGATGAGATGTTCCCATTGCGTATTGAACATATTTGGTATAAACCATAAAAGTTGTGTAGTTCAACAACTTTGATGTGAAATGCTTTGAGTGGTCATTTAATACTTTCACCTTCAAATTTTCATTCAAAATGATTGAAAGTTGTTAACTACATTGAACTTTTGTGGTTTATACCAAGTATGTTCCTGCAGTGAAACCTTGTGCCATCTTTTGCACGATTCCCCAACAAACAAAGTTGCATGTTTCACTTGGCAATCATCCAACTATTATGTTGAATCCATTCATTTTTCCAAAGGTTGTTTATCAAGGCCATCACTTTGGACTTGCGAATAGTGATAGTTATAAAGTTTAATAAAATGTAATTATGTGTGGGGCTTCCATTAATTTTATGGCCCACTTTTACATAAGGTTTTGTTGTTAAACTTTGGTCAAATCCTTGCATTTTCTCATTTCAAAAAGTCTTGTTCCATTAGAACATTTGAATTCACAAATTCAAACTCATTCATTAGTTCTTTCACTATAATGTAATCCTTGCTTTCAAAGTGAAACTTAAAAATACAATGGGTCTTTCATCTCCCAATTTTGCATATTAGATGATTTTTACCTATGTAAATAAATATCATGAGAATCAAGAAATCTCCATGCTCACAATTAAAAAATCAAAGCAAGGTTCAATTTTTTCTAAAGTCAAAGGAAGACAAACTAATTAGAAATTACAAAACTTGAAAGTAAAAATGAAACAAATGAGAAAAAACTAAAACTAAAATCCAAATAAAAAATCAAGTACAATACAAACCAAAATGATAATTTTAAAAAAAAAATTGTGTAAAACGTGTAAAAGGAAATTATCAATGGCTTCCACCTAACTATCATTAATAAAATGCACATGTTGCCATGTGGTGGGATTGATGGGTTCACATGGATAACACCATGTGCATGCATGTCCTTTTTTGGTCATTGTTGAGCAAACACACATACACCAAGTTTTTTGTTACAAAATTTTGTAAAATAACTCAATCATATATATTCAAATAACCTTATGTACGTTGCCAACTCAAATGTTGAGCAATTGATTAAATGAAGTCTATTGAATTTGTTAACAAAAAAATCATAAATCTACAATTATATTGTTTAAACATTATTGTATTTTAGATTTTGAATTTTACAAGAATCCATGGTTATAACCTTGCAATAAATAACCTCATCCATCTTTCTAAAATAATTTGGTAGCCCTCTTAAAATTGCCAATGGCACATTATGTTTTAGAAATGTGCTTGCACAAAACATGCCATTAATCATAGGTTTTTACTTTTTACAACTTTGAAAGTCTTTGAATGTATATATATTGCCATGGAGTTCAACATCTTTGCAATCATGTTTTGCCATGAATTTCATAGTTGTAATTGCATTAGAAGACATGTGCCCACATCCTTCACACCATTGCTAGTTTTTTAACATGTTTGCCAATTTAAACACAACTAAGTTTTAACTACATATGATGATGGAACCATTTGTCACTCTTTGTGTGTTAGGAGCATGGAACTTTCACCATACATCGAAATGACAAGAATATTGTTTTGTGGGTGGTAGAAAATGACATTGAACATCACAAATGAAATTGTCAAATTTGTTTCAACAACACTTTATGAACAAAAAAATGAATTTAAAATGCCCATGGATGAAGTGCAAAACACACTTTACAAAATGGTAATAGAAAGAAACTTCATGCATGTAAAAATAGTTGTAACAGGAAAAATCCCAAAATTGATGCAAATATGCATTCCCATTTAATGCACAACCAAATCAACAATTTAAATTCAATAACTACACAAATTATTGGGAATATTATGAAGTCTAAGGCATGAAGAAGATTGTAATCTTGTGTCATACCATGCATCTTTACTCTTTATGGAGCACCCATCTCAACATCCTTGACAAATCAACTTTTCATATCGGTCCTATTATCTTTTCAAGTACATCATGCAGTGTGAACAATGTGGACCATTAAATTCAAATGAAAAAATTCAAAACATTTCGGCCTACAAGATTTTTTAGAATTGTAATTTCAATTAATATTTTCTTTCATTATAGAAAAACATGTTTATCTTGCAAGAAGTTGCATTCACGTACTTACAATTACCAATAGTTTTTAAAAAAAAGTTGTTAAATACGTTGATTCAAAACTTTTTCATGTGCATACAAAGGTTGTCACAAGATCAGAAGTTTTGAATTTCCATTCCACAAATGTTTATGGTAACCAACCTTCTAATTTCAAAAACATATTTTTCATCAAATATTTCACGAAATTTGAGTTTGAAAAATACCAATGCCCCTCTTAAAAATGCCATGATCAAGATAAACTCAGAAATTATATTTAGACAAATAAAAAATTATTTAGATTCACAAACTTCCATCCTACACACAATACAAAAGCGTTTTTTAATAACATATTATTACGAAACATTGCATTTAAAAAAGAAACAAAATTATTCTCCAATCCAACCCAAAAGAAAAAAAAAAACTATGTACATGAATGCCAAAATTGTGGCCTTCTCCAACATTAGATAATTGACAAACATACCTTATGTAATATGCACACATGAACATTTTAGACATGACAACTAAGCACAACTATTAGAGGTGTTAGAAGATTATTCATATTTTCACTTGGAATACACATTTTCTCATAACAAACAATAAAACAAAATATAGATAATGTCTAAACCTTCATAACACAATTTTACCATAGACATATCTTGATGCAATTGATTGAAAAAACCCACGAGGTCTATAAATTTTCACATGCACACTTAAAAGTGGAAAAACATTTTTTTGTGAAATACATCACAAAATACTTTCAATCTCTTGGCAAAAATGTATTATTATTAGCAAGAATAAGCACAATAATATTTCCTTAAAGTTGCATTACAACTATAGTACACATTGCATTCCAAATTCCAACATGTGGATACTTGTCCATCATTCCCAAACTTAACAACCTTGTAGAAAAACTCATAATTACAAATGTCATAATCATTAATGAAATGTCATTGATGACTATAACATCCTATGCATTATTGAACAATGATTGAAACAAACAACAAAAGATGACAACAATATATCACCATTTGTACAACACTCAAATTGCTAGTTGGAAACCTTTTCCAATAACCACCAATTTGCAAACAATATGAAACTATATATTATGCACAAATTGTCCCATCAAATCCACCTCATTTTGAAAAACAACACAACACCACATCCTATCAATTTCCATCCATCATGCCATAAATTTAAAATATAGGTGCAATTCCTCAACGTCATTTGATTTGAAAAAGAAAGCCTAGAATTGAGATTTAAAAAAAAAATCTTATCAAACAACTATAACAATTCTTTGTATACATAAAAGTGAATGTTGAACAATACACCACAATCATCTTAAACAAATAATTCTCAACAACAAAAACATACAAAATAAAAATGAACACAAATGCTGCAAAAATTGAACATGTTTAGCCATGGTTACATGACAAATCCTTTAACCACATAGAGAACATTCATCTCATGCATTCAAAAGTTCATTGAAAACATTCACAACATTTAAAGCACGCCAATTTTTGTTCATTAGATTGTGAATGTAGTCTTCCAAATGTTTTGTTATGATTTATACGTGCTTCACTATCATAGAGTAAATAATTGATGCATCACAAGCTTGTATGGAAGATCACCATATGTGCCTAATTCACTAAGATGCTTCCTGAATTATGCACATTTGGGTGTGTAATATGCCTCCTCTCAGGAAAGGAGGGCCCTTGGTCCCTAGTGGGATGCCAAAATGCAGCAGATTTGCCTATAGCAGGTTGCCCCTGGGCAATTACAAGAACCCAGGGTAGATAGAGCACATGATTGAGGTTTTTTTTAAGGTGCCCGCAAATTACACTAAGAAATTTCTCCAAGGTTATTAATCTGTGCCCATTAGGAAAAAAAAAACATAAATCCGCAACCCCCTTGACAACCTAAACCCTCATATATGTTGTAGTGCTCCGAAGAAGACATTGAGGTTAAATTAAAAGAAGGAAAGATACTACCAGAGTGAACAAGCACCCACCAGCACACCACCCACTGGATGCCCATTATGACTCAGTTGTGGATGAACCTTAACCGAGTTAATATCTGGATTCATGTTCACAACCAATTCCTCCCTAGAAATCGGCAGCATGGCATCGCCCCATTGCTGGAGAGGTCTCAGGTTACAACCCATATCTGCTGGGTACTGGGTTGGCCAGACAGAGCACAGGGGGTTATGCAGACAGTGACAATGGCATTCATCCCAGACATCTGAGTAGTCATTGGTTATGGGCGAGTGAAATCTCGTTTGTCAAGTCACCGGTTATGTCCTGTAACATGGCTCGAGCAGCCCGGTTACCAGAAAAAAATGAGCCACAGGAGGTTTTTTTTTTCCGGTAACTGGGCTGCTCTCACCAGTTATGTAGTCCATAACCCATTCTGTAAGAAGTAGGTCCTATATGTATAGGTAGCTGGGTAAAAAACTAGGTTATTACTAGGTAAGAGCTGTGTTTACTACCTACCTGCTAACAACATGCTTGCAGGTTGGCATAAGGTAGGTAGTTTCAAAAGCAACTGAGCTAACCACCATGGTTAGCCAGGGAACTAGAAGACAACAGCGAACTGTTTTCTGGCCCTTTACCATCCTTCCTTCATGGTGCGTGCTGGTTGGTGCTAGTTCACTCCGGCTCACATTTCAGAATCTTTTTGTGATCATTCTCCAGACAGCATTGTGGTGCCCATGTGTAAGGCACTGCCCGAACAGGGGGCCAATACAGAAATAAGGGCCTGACCCTGGAGGTGTCTGCTGAGGACAGGCCCACATTTCAGGTACGCCCAAGCCTCCAAAGGGCATTAATTGGCATCAAACTTGACCATCTGATTGAGGAGGTTGATGGCCTTGAAGCATTGCCCTTGTTTGATGGGCATTTATGTTGTATAGAGGGCATTATGATTCTGAAAATGGTCGTTCATAAATGTAAGGTGTTTTTGTAACTTGTTGTGGATAAGTTTGATGATTTATTTAATAATAGGATTTCATAATTTAATTTGATCATGATGCATTGATTTTCACATATTATGTGAAATCACATGAAAAATCATGTGTTTAATTTTTCTTTGAATATTTTAGATGAAATCAAATGATTAAATTTTTTAAAAAAATTTTTTAAATTTTTTTTCGATAGTACATAAGTGAGTGTTTGTGACTTTTGAAAACATATTCACTTGATAAAAAAAATAAAATATGAATGTAAAGTTTTATGAAATAAAATTATAAAAAAAAATCAAAGTTATAATTTTGAAAAGTTTTGATATTATTTATGTGTAGTTCACGATAGCAAAAATGATATGACATTCTAATATAAAAATATTTATATAATTAAAAATATAAATTTGCATAGCTATGTAATAAACATACATAATTTTGATTATAAACATGTATGTGATTTACACTTCCTTTGTTCAAAAAAAATATTCCACTCTACAAGTCCAGATACATTCAAGGATGGCTTTATAGACTATTGAATGAGAACTGGGTTCCAATTATGGCTCCTACTGAACCAAAAGGTGAGCCCAGTAGGGCTTGCCTTTCGGTGAACTGGGAACCATAACTGGTTCCTCCCTAGAAATCAGTGGTGTGGCATCACCCCATTGGTGGAGAGGTCTCAGGTTACAACCCACATCTGCTGTGTACTGGGTTGGCCAGATGGGTGCAGGGGGTTATGTGGAGAGTGACAATGGCATTCATCCCAGACGTCCGAGTAGTTATCAGTTTTGGGCAAGTGACATCCCGTCTGTGAGTCACACTGGTTATGTCCCATAACACAGCAAGAGCAGGGCCCGGTTACTGGGAAAAAACTCGCCACTCCTGTGGCTTGTTTTTTTTGGAAATTGGGCTGCTCTCGCCAGTTACGTAGTCCATAACTGGCACCCAGTGCTGGCTCCCTGGCATTAAGGACTAAATGTGCTAATTAGGTAGGTCTTAAAGTAGCTAGGTAGGTCTTAACATAGTCCTGGTAAATAGGAGAAGGTAGAATCTGCCACTGTGGCCGTTTACGGAAAAATAGCAATGCCTGAAAACCTGCAGAATCGTTAGGTTCAGTCCTTTATGTCCCTGGTTTAGGGTTAGGGTTCGATCCAGAGTTGTGACCATCAGGCAGCCCTCAAGGATCGCGCACAACGAGAGAGCGAGAGACAGACACAGAGAAAAATAGCGAGAGATCTCGTTGAGGGAGAGGAGATGGCGACGATGGGGCAACAACTACTAGTGCCGGCGGAGACAGGTCCTCCGGGCACGGAGATGACCAGCATTAGTTTCCGAGATCAACTCTGGCTTAGTGCATATCCACTAGACCGCAACTTTGTTTTCGATTACTTCGCATTATCGCCTTTCTACGACCGCTCATGCTCTAACGAGCGACTGAGGATGGAATTGATCCACGCCCTCGACATGACCCATCTCTCGTGAGTTTTTCTCCTTACCTTTTCCACCAAGTCTCTGAAATTTCAGGGTCTCCTCCTAAAGGATAGTTGAAAACTCCAGTTTTGCTTTTGACTCTGAGAGGTGTTGTTTTGTGGAATTGGAGTACGAGATTAGGTTTTCTGTAAGATGATCGGACACTTCTACCAGAGATTGGATAATGCTAAGGTTTTAGGGTTTTAGGGTTTGATCTGAACCCATTGTATGAATGACCTGCAAGAATTCTTTGAGAATTTGTCTGACATTTTTCCGCAGGCATAGAAAACAGGTCACCAAATGTGGTGCTCTTGGCTCTTTTGCAATACTGACTGAATTGTTGGTTGGTCGGAAGAAAAATAACTGTTCATGGAACTAAGTCTGTAAGCGTACTAGGCAAGAACTATGCAAATCCATCTGGCTGGCATGTCTGTCTGATGAGAGTTTAGTGAGTCACTACTCCATGCAAGAATTTGCAGTGAATCATGGTTGAATTTGTTCTATTGATAAGATTGAGCTCTTTGATTGCTATGACAGAATGTGTTCAGTAACTTCTGTTGAAACAAACGATTTTCCTTTCGAGATACTGCATTGAATTATTCAGCATGGGAATGGATTGCAGAAAGAGAACAGGGATTGAGTACATACTGCAGGAGGCTCAAGAGCCAAACCTTTTTGTGATAAGAAAGCAGAAGCGGGAGGGGCCTGAAAAGGTGACAGCACTTGCAGCCTATTATGTGCTTGATGGCTCCATATACCAGGCTCCTCAACTCTACACTGTCATTGGTTCCCGTGTTGTAGGTCTTCCTTCCATTTCTCCATCTTCTTAGATTGCTTCTGGATTTGTAACCCATATTTATCTCAGTCTGCAGTCAGTGAATAGAAGGAAAGAGGGCTGGACTGATTTGTTGGCTTGGAAATAGGTTACAACTAGCTCTTTTGTTGATGGCAAATGTAATCAAGCATGTCGTGTTGTAGGTACGATCTCTGTACCATATATCCAATGCATTTTTGCAAGTGGCCACAAAGCTTGAGAAGATTGGCTATGGTGAGCCCTATTTTGCTTATCCTCATTCAATGTCTGCTTTATCTGTAGACAATGTCTACTTCAGAAGTAGGGTGCAATTATTTGTTCATTTGTTCTACTACTCTCTGGAAGAGATATTGGACTGGTACAATGTTACATTCAAACAGCTGTAGGTGGCTATTTTTTTATTATCTGTAAAGTTTTCTATTGAGTTAGAGATTTGTGCATTTGTAGATACGGAGGTCTCAAATGGAAAGACAGGAGGCAAGGCTGCAGTTCAATCTGCTGTAAAGAAACCAACTGATAAAGTTGTGGATGTTAAAGAAGCAATGCGAATAGACTCAATTCTAGCTGGTGTGCTGCGGAAGGTAAGTTTGATGGCCCTGAACACCCCAAATCATTATGTGGATCATTCTTCTTCAAGGAGCTTGCCCAAGAGAGGGAGTTTTCTCAAGAACTCAAATTTCAAACAATATAGGTGCTGAGATAGGGATGGGGTTGATGTGGTCTGCAGTTGCCACCAGCTCCTGCTCCTCCTGCACTACCCATTGTGGTTCCAAATGTAGTTCCAGGGATGGAAGCAAGCCAAACACCTGTGACAATAGCTTCAAAAGATGGAGGTGTGGAACAACCACTGCCCGGAGGCAACAAGCAGTCCACAACTGTGGAGCCAAATGCAAAGAGACCAAAGATTGAAAGGCTGTGAGCTTTTTCTGGCATTGTCTATAGAGCCACATTGTTTGGACCACAATTCATAGTCTGCTTTTAGTTCTTTAGAGCATCTGCAACCCCTGACTCTGGCATTTACACAGATTAGGTTGACAGAAGTGGCAATCAGATACCATTGAAACAAAACTCCTTCCTTTCAAGAGGCTGAGACAATTGTGAGGTGATCTGTTGTCTTCCACGTGGAGATAGCTTTGACCTGTACAGACTGGTACTATTGCTTTGTTCAAGGATAAGCAAATCATAAAATGGATGAAAGAGAAAGAATGGAAAGAATGTGGGAGGGACAGCAAACCAAACTTGGCACTGGTGGTTTTGGAACTAACAAACTTCAGATGAAATAGGTTAGGAGGGAGTGACTCTAGGAGGATGTTCTTCCAGCTGAGACTGCCTGAATCAGGGAGTTCATTGTGTTCAGTCTGTGATGCCTAGGTGGTTCAGCACTAGATTTGTGTGCCTCCCATTTCTGGGTCTGTGGGAATTAACAACACTGTCAGGATGGTAAAAAACTAAAGAGACCTATGGAAGTTGGAACTAACCTTGAACGGTGAGTTTACACTTGATGAAACCTACTATCTTGTGAAATATTGAGCAGATTTCATGAAATTGCTGTGGGATATGATTATAACATAATTGAATGAAATGAAAAAATGGAAAAAGTGTTATAATATAGTATTTTGGCAATTTTGTGTGATGATAGCAGATGGAAAGAGTTGTATGTTGCACATGCCTCTATTAGGGAATTAAGGATTTAACATCTTTGACAACATCTATGGAGAAAGACACAGAAGAATTATTTGTTCATAATCATGTCTACCATCTTCAAGTGCCCCTAAAGCAACACATCCCATGCATTAAGTAGCTTCACAAAAGTGAATGCTACAGGACTCATTTCAGATGTCTTGTGGTGTTTGTCGGAACAGCTACATTGCCTTCTCTAGTTGCACATCCTTTGCATCTGTTGGAAGCTTCCTATTCCATGTGAAAATGTGCAATGCACCATGCCTGGTGCCATTGCAGCCATCTCTGCTACCACCCATGGTGGGTTTCATTGCTCTCCAAGCCAGACAGCGGGGTCTGCTTATGTTTGAAATCCAGGTACCCTTCATTTGACTGCAACTAAAAATCCAGATCAAGCTAAGTAGACATACAATCTCCAAATCTCAGGTATAAATGCTATCAGGAGAACAGACGTTGCAGGATTAGGGGTTAGGGTTTAGTATTACATGACTCACACCTTCCATCAGTGGGAGAATTTTGTTACAACATACTGCATTTGATTACTTCTCCCAGCATACTACCACTATCCTGTGAGTGCAAAAAATCTGAAAAGAGTTCTGCAACAGGTCAGACTATGGCAGGATAGCAACCATGAGAGACTAACAAGATTGACACCGAACAAGAGCTATGGCTCCATTGACATGTTAACACCAATAGGATTGATGTTGAAGTACTTCTCTGATCTTTAATCCCACCATTGCAAAGGATCCAAAATCAACTCCCGCCACAATTTCTCTCTCCGACCTCCAGGTATGACAAAGAAACTTCATTTCAAATCATGTACTGTGATCACGTAGAAGCCACAAGGAATTGCAGCTTGCACAGATTGTGTCCAACCTTTCAATTTGACTGTGAAGATATCACTATTGCCCTTGGCACATGCACAGACAGCCAAAGCCGCCCCTGAAGCCCCCACTTTGCCCCCAAAGAGTAGGTAGGGGCAAACACGGCACATCTTACATCTTTTAGTAGGCACATGGGGCAGCTTTGGCTGCTATCAAGTTAGGCAAGCAATAAAAAGTGGATTTTTATTTTTATCCTATTAGGAGATTTATTCATTTTACACAGTACTCATTTCATTTTGAATTTTTTTTTTGGGGTTCTTGGTATTTTATCTCTCTAATTTGTGAGTATAGCTATAACTTTATCTGACATTTAAAACATAAATAATAATAACAATAGCTTGAATTTTGGATCAGATGTTTTTAATGAAGTTTTTTCTAACTCGTGCAATTTGCAAAATTGAGGTTTTTGAAAAAAAATGCTCTTGTCTGAAACAGGATGGTAATAAAACCACAAATATCTTAAATCCTTTGTGAATATAACTATAATGTTTTTTTCTTTTTTGGGGGTAGCTTGAAACTCAGATCACATGTGCGTAGGGAAGTTTTTAACTCATGCAATTCTGTTTGAAGCAGGATGGCAAGAAATCACGAAGAACTTAAACCCTCTTTCAACATGAGGGACAATCATCTATAAAGAATCCTAGCCAAATTTGGCTATACTCAAAACATGGAAATAGAAAAATTGTGATTGTGATGAACATTTTTTAAAATTCCAATTTGGAAAAATATAAAATAAAATAAAATAAAAATTGGAATGGAATATTTCAATTAAAAATATTTTTCACAAAATGGAAAACTTTTGCCACCAAAAGAAACCACTACATGCACAAATATTTTTTTTAAAAAGAAAAAAAAATTAAGGATCAATGAAAAAATAAAATGTTCAAATAATGCTAATGGTGCTTCTAGCGTTGCCCAAGATAATGAGTATTTGAACTTTAAAGACTATAATATTGTCCCTACAAATTTGTAAATGTTTTTCTACTATGATAAAATTCTTGTAAAAAATCTCCTTTCACCCTTAATATCATTTTTTTTACTTGGGGTGTGGCTGCAATAGTCGCAACCATGGAGTTCCACAACCACACCCAAGGCTTCATGAATGGGCAAAATGGAAGGGTTCTTATTAAAGCCTTTCATTTGCCCTTCAAAGCAATGCATAGGCTATATAATCAGGTCAAGATTAGGTCAAGATTTGTCGAGAAATAAGCACATGTATTGTGCAAAGGTGACACTATAATTGGAGAAGAAAAAGCTCTTATAATTGTTGTGATTTGTGAATGTTGCCTTTTGTTCCTATTCAATGCACTTTTGAAAGATGTGTAGTGTATTGCAAAAGTTGATGGGCGAAGTCAAATTACATGAACCTTGGCCATTGCCACCCCAATGGTAGGATTAGAGGAGCACAAAACCTCATAATGAAGCCATAGCATAGTGGTTATGACTTTATATCAACCTTTGGCAACATGTGTTCCTTTGTCCCAATTAAGTAAATCTTTTCAAAATTCCTTTTTACATTGATCTCTTTTGCAATAAACATGTATGACATTGACAAACTTTTACAAAGTGTTTCTTGTCCTAGTGACATGAACAAGCCCATTCACTTGTTCTATAACCCTCAACAAGAAAATATATTCTACCTCATCTAACCCACATTGAGTCATAGCTTGAGAAATCATTTCAAGTCATTGTTGTAACCTTTCAAAATCAACATTCATCCTTACTACTTCCAATCTAATGTTAACCTCTCACACAAGACTTTCATCCCTACACTTCAAATGTTGGAATGTCATTTTGGCATCTTTTGGTGCATGGCTCGTATTCCCATTTAATCACCTTCATAATCTTTTTGTTGAAAGCCTCGGTTGTTGACAAATTTAATCACTCATCAACCAAGCTTTGGAGTGCAATGCTTCTCTTAATCTCACATACCTTGTATCTCTTGCTCCTTTTACAACATGTCTACCTTGACATGTTGCCCTTCTCTATCAACTTGTATAACAACCAAATTGTGTTTTTGTGTTTCATGTGGGTCAAGAAGAAACCGAAATTTGATGAAGGGTGTAATTGGTACATATTGAAACTTGTATAAATTTGTATTAAATAAGCTCCATAACAAACATTTTAAATTTAGAAAATTTAATAGTTTCTTATCCTAGGAAAGGATGACATTTGGAATGGAACTTAGTATCAAAATTCAATACCTACACAACAACCATTTTATTTTGCACATATATAAGCAAAACACATCAATTAAAACATGTTAAAACAAAATTATCTTCACACAAAACATTAGTGACATGTTGTAATGTATGTACATATTAATTTTGACCATCCACCAATGACTAACCTTGATGGTATATTCCTAGTTAAATTTTTTTTGGGAACTTTGTACATTGGAATGCAATACACACAATTTCTTCTTAAACTATCAAATCTTTTGATGGATTTGATTGTGCACGTTTGATAATGTCATACTATAATACCTTGGTAATGTCGATGTTAATTATATTACTTGGGCTTTGTGTTGTTTCGCATTACTAATGATGATCAATTCACATAAGGTCAAAAATTAACATACTTTAAAGTTACTTAAATAAATTATTTAAAAAACAATTAGTTATCAAACATTGGTAATCCATGATCATAAAAATGGTTCATGAAATCATTTCCACTTCCATTCTAAAATATGATAGTTAATTTTCATCTATTAAAACATTAACATTTACTATGACGTTTATTTTGGTGACCTTCATTGCCTCAAAAACATTTTTTTGGGGCCTTTACAACATCCCCAATGTATTTCCTACCATGCTTCCCAATGTCCCAAGTTTGAAATATATATAAAATTAAAAAAAAATCAACCTTAGTGCTGAGAATGCCCCTTATGTATTTCTTGGTGTCTTTTGACATTGTATTTCTCGCCCTCAACCTTCAACATCTTGGAGTTCACTATTGTGCAAAAAGAAAAATCTCATGTCAAACCTTACACACTAGGTGTTTCTAGCATACCTTTTCAACACCCTTCCTATTGCTTGTTGCCATTTTGTCGTTCCTTGTCGGCATCCCCATCTTTTTGTTGTTTTTCATCTTTTGTCATCCTTGGTGTTATCAATGTGCGTTTTTGTTCTTGAGCAAATGTAGGTCATTCTTAAACTAAAACATTGCACCAATTCGAATTTTGATTAGGGATGTTTGAATTTGGCCATGTTTGTTAAATCCACATCTCATTTTGGGATGAATTTTCAAAACCTTGGCTTAGCAAAAAGCATGGTAGTTTAAAAACTCTAAAAAAAATTTAAATGTTAAATGGGTGAAGTCTCCACTAATTCTAAAACAGACCAAAGTTAAAAGGGGAATATATTTTATTGATTTAAAAAGAGAAAATAACTAGAAAGGAGGAAAAAAAAAACCCAATCCAAGGCAAAAGTGATTAGAAAGGGCAAAATAAAATGTCCAACCCAAAATTGTGTGTAAATGGTATTAAAAGATTGTTAAATGCCACTTCCCATTAAATATTATTGAATTTGAAGTTTAGAACGAGTTTATTAATCTAATTAATTTGATAAACATAACATTAATAGAAATAATGTTAAACTTGTCAATTTTGATCAAATGCATAGATGGATATTTCATTTTCAATTTTGATTTGAATATTTTTGTAATTTTGATTACAAGGTGCCCATTAAAATTTTACAAAAAAATTTAAGCTGAAATTTAATGGTTTTATGTTTTGATATTTGATTTAAATAATAAAATATGATTAATGTTCTTAATTTGGATTAAAACCATTATTAAAATTTTAAAAATAAAAAGTGATTAAAATTTTGTCAATAATTTAATTTCAAAATTATAATTATAATGAAATTTCATATTGACTTATTTGTAATTTTGATTTTCAATACAAACCGTAAGCTATAACCATGTCAAATTCAGTGTTACCACGTGTTAGAATTATGAAAATTATGAAAATTAATCAATGTCAAATTCGTTAATGAATGGATGGATATAGAGTGAGATTTAACGACTTAAAGGCGACCAAATCACATGTTGATTACCACCTACTACATATGAGGTGCTACAATCAGAATCTATAAGGTCTGATGTTACCTGAACATTTTGCAAAACAAAACCTTGCATTTAGACATATTAAATCCATCTTTCAATCTCTTGTCGACTCTCAACCTTTTGCACAATTGTTCACAAAAAGTGGGTTCACATCACAACACAAACATAATCTACATTCCAAACACCAAAAACTTCAAAATGTGCAACCATTGACTCTGACCATTTGAGATTCATGGCGGTTTCATAAGCTTGTGTGAGAATATCCTGATGACATGCTTAGGAGATTTGTATACTGCAAGGAGGGTACATACTGGCTAGACAAGGTTTGATGCAAAACTGACCTTCTTTAAGAGGCACTTTATTGATGTATGGTGCTTGTCTGCAACAATCAAGGTAGGGGAACACAGGAAGCAGCAACCCAAGGCTAGTCTGCATGAGCTGTGAATCTGTAATGTGTTTCAGTGACTCCTGTTGCTGATGTGTAAAAGTACAGCAGTTGGCATTGTGCATAGATCAAGAGCTAGTCATCTCCACTCATAGCAACTTGTAAGTTTTCCAAGAAGACTTTTGGCTCTTTTTCTGTGGCTTGTTGACCCTGGAGAACTTCATGTTTGATGTACACTGCATCAGCTCCTGCTGCTTTCATTGCTCTGGCCTCTTCAATGGAGTAGACACCCTAGAAAACCCACAGACCACCCCCAAAAAACAAAATGCAGGGTTTAGAGTGGAGAGTGGAGGAGAAAACAGTGTGCACTAAGAAGGATTCTGATTTGAAACCAACAGGTTCTTCATCTATCATACTAGGCAGACAGAAGCAGTATAACACATCACAAATTGATAGTGAAAATTCTCATATCACTTGCAATAGTGGAAATAGGATGGCCTAAATCCCATACCCTACCGCACATTAAAGGATCCATCTGCCCACTCATGGACTGTCACACATATTTCAAGCCTTGTATTGCCATGAACATAAAGAGAGATCGATGAAGTTGCAGAGAAATCTCCACAACAACAATTAAAGGTAACACAACAGTGAGTGCAGTCATAACCTCATGAGAGTCACTCACAAATTGACAGACCATCACCTTCATCACGAACGGCAGTGACGAGCTGCCATGACTACCCACTGAGTTCATCAGCTCCCAACAGTGGGTGTAGATAAGCATATAATAATCTTCCCAAAAACTTGGGCAAACCATTATACACAATCTGTGTCCTGAGTTTCTGTTGCCTTTCCGGAAGCAATGGGAAGACTCAGACGTGATGTTGGCTAGCACTCAAGAGACATTGAACATAAAGTAAATTTTTCAGCATGTGCCCTGCACAATTACTAATTGAGGTTCCGCCTGTCACATACCACCACAGATGAAGCTCCAAATGGAATTTCGCCAATAAGTGACTTGGATATGTCTTGCCTTATTCCTGGTAAAGATAGCTGCAAGGAATACAAATGCATTGCATTTTATGTTAAGCTGCATTCCATGTAGGTTCCATCTTTCAGCACAAGAACTGGGGTGAGTCATTGCCCTTGTCTTGCAATGTTGCAATAGGATGCCTGGATTCAGAAGCTTGAGATATCCGTGCAACTCTTTAAACAAGATTTCTAGGAGCTCTAATACTTGAATCAGATGATTTGTAGATATTCTTAACAAATGTCAACACACAAAACAGAGCTAGAAACAAGAAAATTGCTGCAATACAAACATCACTTTCCAAACAACTTGAGAATAAAGTGCTACTTGTTGGCATTTAACATACTGCAAGGCCAACTGAAAGGTTGAAGCCATAGATTGGAAGCCCTAGGGGGGCCACCTCTTGCAGCTCCTTCATGTTCACAACCTGTGATCCATGGCATACCCAAAATTGCAAGATCATGTAAGAGCACACTGTTAACCATAGGACATAGAAAACATAATGGTCAGAGGGTTTGAGGTCGAAGTAAGGAGAGCTGCTGAACCATGTTGTGTGCATCCTGTATGTGCATCCAAATAAACAGAAAATACCAAAAATTTCAAATTGACTGCAAGTAGCATTAACTCAATTGACAACAACAAAATAAGAATTTATTTATTTTCAGAAAAATTCCCCAAACAGCTAAAAGAAAAACAATCACAGAAAATGTTAAATATTTTACTAAGTCCATAATAAGAGTCTTTTTTTTGAAAGCAAAGTCAATTTCAAGTCAAGCCCATACTGATTACTTAGCTAATCAATATTGCTATGCCCTTCTGCAAACACTCAGAGACCAACTGCTGGCTGAGCAAATAGCCTTTTCCATATGAAATCAACACCTCATTCTTGGACAAGACAACCATAGTTTTGTATCAGCAGAACAGCACAGGTGCAAAACCAACAAACCTCAACAATGGCATCCAGTCCCAATGAAATTGCAAAGTTCAAGATGGCTGGTGTGCCTGCACAGAGAGATAGAATTTTTGAAGCAATATAAACCATTCTGCTCTGTCATTGATGCATAGTGTTGTTCCAAACCAAATTTACACAAACTTAGCTCATGCTTCAGACTTTGGCTGTTACCACTTGATATGATCCTCGTTGACATCACATGGGTTGTACTGGATAGACATAATTGTCACCTTTGCTAAGCACACTATATACTGCTGTAATGGCACTAGCACCTGCCTCACACGTCTCAGCTATCTGCAACCCACACAAAAACCAAATGAAACTTTTGATACCAGTTAGCAACCCTTTTGCCATCCCGTGTACAAACAATGTAAGCATCCATATGTGAGAGGATTCATTGCAACCATAATCATGATTCAAGAGCCCTTCTTCTAGCTCAAATGCTTTGCAAGAAGCCAGATCATAATTTGCATCTTGAGAAGATGGTGCAAGAGACAATCCAGAAACAGAATGTAGTAAAGCAAACTTTTGTGACATTTTCATATCATGTTATCGCAAAGGTCTCTGCAACAGCATAGCATACCTGGAGCGGATGGAGTATCCAGTCCTTGCGAAGAACTGGCACATTCACAGCTGCATGCAACACACTTCAACTTGTTGGCTGAATCAACAGCATCAAGATTCTTCACAGATTCTTCTAAGGTTGTTGAAACCCTTGAGACCGGAAGTTTGTGTTTGTTTGTTTTTTTTTAATAATTATTATTATTTAGTGTAGCTAGTAGGACAGCAGTAATCCAAGAGTAAATTCTGAAAGAAGCTGCTTCTGCACAGATTCTTGAAGATGGTCCATTAGTGCCTACCAATGAAGCACTCCAAACAGAGAACGGATTTGAAACTCCAGCATATGCTCAGAGAGACAGAGAGCTGAAGCTAATGAGCAGAACAACAACGCATGGTTTTCTAAGGGCAAGGCTTTTCCTTGTGTGTAAAGCTGAAATGCAAATCCTTCTTTTGGAAGCTTCTTCCTCAGCATTGTGAGCCATGAACAGACCTGTGCACACTGCAGTCAGGTCGGCCACACCATTTGGAGACTTCTCCTCGTCTGTGCAAATCGACACAGCACTTGCTCCTGTATTCCACAGTCAAGGTCTCCAACAACAAAATTCACAATAAGATCAACAACAACAAAAAAGCTTGAAGAATGTTGTTGTTGCGTTAGAGATCAGGAGCTTGAGGACAGACAGAGAGAAGGGAACATTCTTGAGGAGAGAGGAAAAACTCTTTTACCCCAGGTCAAGTAGTTGGCGCACCGTTGCGCAAGGCTTTCTGGTGATTCTGCAGGAGAGAGTCGAGCCGCCTCCACGATGATCGCGGTGCGGCCCTGGAGAACCTGTTGCGCAATCGTGTCCAGAAGATTGTTCGGGGGAGACACAGCTCGCGTCGCTGACAATTTGGCTTCCAACTCCCCTGCCGGCATCGACCGCAGCTTCGACTCCAGAATCCGCTGCTTGTTTCTTATCATACTCCCTAGCCTGCTTTCCCCTTGCGTCTTCCCTTCTTCCCCTTCCGCTTCACAAACTATCCGATAGCAGCAGCGTCGTCTCATATCCAAGGAACCAGGACGCGACGACGACGACGACGACGACGCCGCATCGCAAAGACGCTGCTGCTGGCTCTTGTTGTAAGGTAGGCATCTTCTTGACGAGGAAGCGACAGTGCGAAAGAAAGCCCCCGACGTGCACCAAGTGAGAGGCTGCTGCGTGGCCGCCGCCACCATAGTTGTGCGCGTACGAGAAGAGATGGTCAAGAATCTCAATGCTGTCACAAAGCTTCACATCTGCTGCCTCCCCCAGCCAGTTGCAGAGCCGCGACATACACAAACGGCCCAACCTCGTCGAGCCTTATCCGCGCCAAAGCGCCGACAAAAGGAGATGAAGAGATGCAGCTCCTGTGCAGCAGATCGAAGGAATTGTGACCTTTCCTGGCTCATCCAGAAACTAGCGGACACACATGCACGAAGAGTTCGAAAGCAAAAACTAGGGAGATCCAAGTAGGAGGACGAAACAAACAGACGAACTTCTGGCAAGGATTCTTGTTTTGAAATCTCTGCAAAGACACACACACAATACAGATCCACTCATGCTCAACTCTCGCGCACACTTTTTTTCTTTCTGAACAAGAATCTCATTTGAGCATTACTGTCGACTGGAAACTCATCCAACGAATCCTGGAACGTTTTGTCATCTTTCCTAAGGTGAAGATTCAAGCTCCATTTTCTTCAGCAAATTGTATGACAATATAATGCAGCTCCATTTTGCACTGGTGGATATTTTTCTTCAGGATGATGCATGCAGATCCATTTTTTCTTCAGACATGGCTAAGCGTCTTCATGGCTGATATGGATCCAGACATGTCAGGTAGAGATTGTGCCATGGGATGCTGTGAGACCCAGAATATTTGCTTCCTCCATAGCTTACTTCTTCACATTGAAGCAGGCTCTCTTTTCTGATCCACACTTGCAGGCCTTAGACAATGGCAGGTTTCATGTCTGCCTCAGAGCTCTTTGAAGGTCAAGCTTCCACAACAATGTTAAGTGCAAATTATGGGTACTTTTGTGATCAAAGTTTCAAATGCGGTGTTCTTCAATCAAATCAATCTCAGTTTTCACAAAACTTTCAAAAGCTAATAACAAAGACCAATATTGCTAAAATCCACCAGTGCTTTTTTTTGCATTGTCATGTATTGTGTTTATGCAAACACATGACTGATAGGATCCAAGATAGACTTTTGACTCCAATAGGTTGGCCTGTGCAAATGAACAATGCAAGGAGTCATAAGGTCTATTTGTACCCTTCAGAACACCAGCCCTCTGGCCACATACAGAGAAGCAGTTTTACTACTCAAAAATTGTATCTTCATAAGGACTTATGATTTTAGCCAACCTGAACAGAATTTGGAGATGACCCAATAATAAGGAATTGGATATTTCACATCTGACCAGAGAACCAGCAACCCTGAACAAGAAGAAACCCCACCCTGAAGAAAAGAGAAAACCAGACCACAAAACACAATTCATGAGAGGTTTATCATATGCAATGTTCAGGGGGCTTGAACAGCAACCTGTATGACATTGACCCACCTACCACAAGATAATCTGCCACTGACTTTATCAGTTCTCAGCAATGGGTACTCAGTTACTCTGTCATGCGTACTAGTCATGAATCAGGGGAAACTACCCACCAACTACCATCTGCAGAGACTGCTGTGGTTTGAAATCCAGCCAGTGACAGAAAGGTGCTCAATGCCCAAATGTGAACAAACCCAACAGGAAACATGAACATAAGTGCAGATAGTCCACCAGGTGCTAAGGAGATGATGAGTGAGTTAGAGTACAATGGTCAGACAAATACCATAGACCAACACAAATAGCATGCTGGAATAAGACCACACCCAGGGCCAAGAGCCAAGAATATGTCGGTACAGAAGGATTTGGATTGGATTTCTCCAAAACTTTCCATGAAGTCTTGTCAAAACCCAATTCCACAGACAAGAGAAAGTGAGCATCAGTGACTCCCTAAATCTCATACAGCAACCAGGGGACTAGGGTGAAAAATTGGCAAATACTCATGTCTACTCATTTAATTCAAGCAGCAGCCAGACAGAACAAGTTGCCCAGTATGTCTTTTTGGTCAGTCATCTCTAACATATTGCCACAGTTGTTCCAGCATTCACTTATCAACACATGGGGTAAAAGTCATTGTTTTTCTAGGCTGAGAATGCAATAATAATGGCAAAGAAACACTTTTTTAACTACAACCTCCAGCACTCATGGGAGGTCTTCCCATCAAGGCAAAGCTAAGAAGGCAAATTTTCTTCTTGTTCTGTTTTCAGCCCTGCATCATCCATGCCCCCCCCACAGCACAGACACACACCTCAAGTCACCCGTCAAAAGGATTGGATCTCTCATGTGTGTCAAGAGCAAGTTCAAACAGTTCTGAGGGTTAATGCTAAGCATGAGCATCTCCAGCAGTGATGCAAAAACCTCAACAGTGAAGCAAAACATCAACTTTCTGGAATTCAAGGAAGCAAGATTCACCAGCCTGCTACAACTCAAAACCAGAAATGCAGGAAATCAAATCTTTAGTGATATTCAAGGTTGGTGGGGGGAAGAAGTCTGCACCTGCAGGTGTGTCGTTGGTTCTCTTTACACTCCCATTGCCCTGGGATGGTGATTCTGTTCCCACATCCTTGTTTGCTGGGACATCTTGCACCAATGGCACCGATGCTTCTGCAGGTGCTGGTGTCACAGACGTTGTTATGGTCTGCACTTGTTCAACCAATGAAGCATTTTCAGCCTCCAATCTTTTGCACTCTTCAGTAACTCTGGCAAGTTCATTGCGCAGAGCCTGATTCTCAACAGCAAGCGTATCAGCACGTGCTCCCAGTTCCTCACACTCTGCTTGTTTCCGCAACCTTGATCGCCTTGCTGACTCCCTGTTAGACTGTTTCCTCCGCTGCCGCTTCACCTCCCGTTCATCCTGCAGCCAAAGCTCTGAAGGGGGAGTGGCATTGACAGAGGGGCTTGCAGACATCTGCTTGCCTGTCTTGGCTGGAGTTGCATTCCCAGCATTCCAATAGTCCAAACTCATGTCCAAGCTTCCCCCAGCAGCAGGTGTGCCAGAAACTGCTTGCACAGGATTAGCCCCATAGCTTCCTGCTCCTGTAGCATCCATTGCCATTGATCCACTACCCTTCTGCCCCCGATGCTGCTCATTAGTATTGTCCTCACTCCCATCAGTGGAACCCTCGCTCCCACTCTCATTGTCATCCC